>Ga0233425_10004132_pt1 | contig 24895 bp, 27 predicted proteins | sample Watercolumn_Towu_2_FD_181712 | JGI IMG/M metagenome (GOLD analysis project Ga0233425, IMG submission 181712) | Freshwater microbial communities from Lake Towuti, South Sulawesi, Indonesia - Watercolumn_Towuti2014_140_MG | ecosystem: Environmental > Aquatic > Freshwater > Lake | place... | reverse complement strand
CCCTTTGGGAGAGGGTGGCCCCGCGTAGCGGGGTCGGGAGAGGGGTTACGATCTACTCCGAAAAGGCGCTCGATTTACGCATCTGGATCGGCCCAACTGAGTGGATAAATTGAAGAATAGAATACCCTCACCCGGCCGCTTTGCGGCCACCCTCTCCCAACGGGAGAGGGTGTGCGCCCTTATTTCTAAAGGCGCGGCTCCTTAGGCCATAATCTTGCCCATGCCTCCCAAAATCCCTCGCCTTCTCTCCATCGCAGGCTCCGACCCGTCCGGCGGCGCGGGCGTCCAGGCGGACCTCAAAACTTTTTCCGCCTTTGGCTGCTACGGCATGGCGGCGATCACCGCGCTCACCGTGCAGAACACGCGTGGGGTCAGCGCCTCCTATCCGGTCGCACCCGACATTGTCGCAGCGCAGATCGACGCGGTGCTGTCGGACATTTCTCCCAGTGCGATCAAAATCGGCATGCTCGCGACGCCGGATATCGCACATGCGGTCGCCGAGACGTTGGCGCGTTATGAGGCGCGCAACATTGTGCTCGATCCGGTCCTCATTCCGACGCGGGGCGTCAGCCTTGCCTCGGCCGGGCTTGAGGCCGCGCTGGTCGCGGGCCTTCTGCCCTTGGCCCGCCTTGTGACGCCCAATCTCCATGAGGCGAGCGCGCTCACGCAAACGCCTCTCGCCAGAAACTCAGATGAGATGTCGACGCAGGCGCGCCTTCTCTGCGAAGTCGGCGCACGCGCCGCGCTCGTCAAAGGCGGCGATCTCGAAGGCGAACCTATCGACGTTCTCTTCGAAGCGGGCGAGAGGCGCGTCTTCCGTGGGACGCGCATTCCGACGCGCAACACCCATGGAACCGGCTGCGCCCTGTCCTCGGCCATCGCCTGCGAACTCGCCAAGGGGGCGGCGCTCATCGACGCCATCGCGACAGCGAAAGTCTGGCTCGAAGGCGCGCTTGAAGCTGCCGACACATTGCGCCTCAGCGATGGCCGCGGCCCGCCGCATCATTTTTATGCTCTGTGGCGTGCTTAGCGCGGCAACATAAACAGTTGCCTCATCCTGAGGAGGCCTCGAAGAGGCCGTCTCGAAGGACGAGGCAACTGTTTTTTGTAAAGACCCGCCCTCGTGCTTCGAGACGCGCCTTTCGGCGCTCCTCAGCATGAGGGCGGCGTTACACGTCATTAGGAGAGCGCCGCCTTCACCGCCGCGCTGGCTTTGCCGAAATCCATGCGGCCCGTGTATTTCGCCTTAAGCACGGCGACGACCTTGCCCATGTCCTTGATCGACGTCGCGCCGACCTCGGCGATCGCCGCCTTCACCGCCTCGGCGACTTCGGCTTCTGAGAGCTGCTGCGGCAAATAGGCGGAGATGACGGCGATCTCGCCCTTCTCCTTGTCCGCAAGATCCGTTCGCCCGGCCTTTTCGTAGATTTCCACCGACTCCTGCCGGCTCTTGATCATTTTCTGCAAGAGCGCGAGCAAATCGTCGTCGCTGAGCGTCTTGCCGGCGCCGCGCGCCTCGATGTCCTTGTCCTTTAAGGCGGCGTTGATGAGCCGCAGCGCGTCGACCTTGGCGCGCTCGCCCGCCTTCATCGCTACCTTGAGGTCCGCCGCAATCTTCTCGCGCATGTTGTATCCTTGGGGGTTTCCAATTCCGGACCGGATGCATTACATCGCGTCATGCCCGCGCTTGCTGCGGGCATCCACGCAGAGCCGCAGCCGTGGATGGCCGGATCACGTCCGGCCATGACGCGCGGCGGAAGTGCTGTCAAGCGAGCAGCGCGCCGGAGCGCTGAGACCTTTTATGACGCTTAATCAAGATAACGGCTGGAAGAAACCGATCCATACCGGCGTGCTCGTTCTCGCCAGCGGCGAGGTGATCGAAGGCTATGGACTGGGCGCCGTCGGCGAAGCGGTGGGCGAAGTCTGCTTCAACACCGCCATGACCGGCTATCAGGAAATCCTCACGGACCCCTCCTACGCCGCGCAGATCGTCACCTTCACCTTTCCCCACATCGGCAACGTCGGGACGAATGAGGAAGACGTCGAAACCGTCGATCTCGACAAGAGCGCCGGCGCGGTCGGCGCCATATTCGGCGCGCCTTGCACCGATCCATCGAACTTCCGGGCGCAAAAGCCGCTCGCCGACTGGCTCGCCTCGCGTGGCGTCGTGGGCCTGTGCGGCGTCGACACGCGCGCGCTAACGACGCTCATTCGCGATCGCGGCATGCAGAACGCCGTCATCGCCCACGCGCCGGATGGCCGCTTCGATATTGCGGCGCTGAAAGCCAAGGCCGCCGCCTGGCCGGGAATCGACGGCATGGACCTCGTGCCGAGCGTCGGCTCACAGGAGCGCTACGATTGGCGCGAGACGACATGGCGGCTTGGCGGCGGCTATGGCGCGCGCAATGGCGCGCCCAAATATCGCGTGGTGGCGATCGACTATGGCGTAAAGCGCAACATCCTGCGCCTTCTCGCCGAACAGGATTGCGAAGTCATGGTCGCGCCCGCGACCGCGACGAGCCAGGAGATTCTGGCGCTCAAGCCCGACGGCGTCTTTCTCTCGAACGGGCCAGGCGATCCCGCCGAGACCGGAAAATACGCCGCGCCGGTGATCCGCGATCTGCTCGAAGCGAGAATTCCAACCTTCGGCATTTGCCTCGGCCATCAGATGATGGCGCTCGCCGTCGGCGCGAAGACCAAGAAAATGCCGCAGGGCCATCACGGCGCCAATCATCCGGTGAAGGATTTCACCACCGGCAAGGTCGAGATCGTATCGATGAATCACGGCTTCGCGGTCGATCGCGACAGTTTGCCCGAAAACGCCGTAGAGACGCATCGCTCGCTGTTTGACGGATCGAACTGCGGCATTGCGCTCACCGACCGCCCGGCCTTCTCGGTGCAACATCATCCCGAGGCATCGCCCGGCCCACAGGACAGCCATTATCTCTTTAAGCGTTTCGTCGAGATGATGGAGAAGGCAAGGGCGGCTTAACGGCAGGCTTCCTCGACTTATAATGCTTCACTCACTGATTCGAAGCTTTGAGACGGGGAAGGTCGTGCACGTTTACGTCATTGCTGCCTCCGAAGACGGCCCGACAAAGGTCGGCTGTGGCGGCAATCCAAGGAAGCGATTGGCGTCGCTTCAAACGGGAAACCCGCAGCCGTTAAGCGTATTCCACGTCGAGCGTACGGGCTACTTTTCCACTTCCGTCGAACGGGAAGTGCATCAAATATTGGCGTCTACCCGTCGGCCAGACGGCGGGAAGGAATGGTTTGAGATTAGACCGGCCGAAGCCAAGATCATCGTCCAGGTCGTCGCTTACGCATTCATGCTTTCACAAGACCGCACCCACACGCTGCATGATTTAAGCTGGAAACCGGCTCAGCTTTGGTTGCGATTGCAGGAGGAATATCGCGACTATTGCGACGAAAACGACTTAGAGCCCAGCGGGGATTTTGCAAATCTAGATTGTGCCTGTGCGCTAAAAATATTGGCTCAGAGCATATTTCCAGACGCTTCAGTCGGGTTACCTTTTTCGGATTTCCTTCATTCACATAACGATGGAGTCCTTCTCCATTGGGCGTTTGGACAATTGGGCGAGCGTCCGCCGAAAGAAGACAGGCTTGCACCCTATGTTCGCGCTTACGCGCTTCTTGAAGAACGCGGCATGACTGGTTGGGACTATTATTACGTAAGTCGCGATCCAACAATCCGCTGGCTGGAATGGAACACAGCTCGGAAACTCACTGCAAACGAAGTTCGGTGTCTTATTGATCTTTGGAACGATTATGTCGATGAACACAATACGACAATGGCGAGAAGACTTCCTCTGCCGCCTCGCGTCCGAGACGGCGTATATCTAAAAATCCTTGGAGTCGAAGAGAATGGTGATCCGGTTACGAGACTGATGTTCTCAAGAGATGAATTCCGAGCCATTGTGAAACTACCAAAAGGCATAAGCCTCGCCAAGAACGGGAGCGTCGGATGGAGCTACGCCGTCTTTGACGAAAGGCTGAAGCGACTGCGAAACGTCGCCGCTGATGGATTTGTTTCGGCGAACATCACGAACGAAGTTTTGGTGTCGCCTATTTTACCTTGGCTGGAGTCTGCCGCTTTTACTCGCGACCGCAAGTTCAAAGAGTTCTTGAAGCAGCCGGGAGATTTTTTTCCTGCCCCCTACAAATGGGACGGACGTGAACAGCCGTTCGTAATTTTCGAGGCGATGCCACGTATCGGAGATCACGGCGAAATAAGATAAACAAGAGCAGCGGCGGCTTCCTTTCGCCTCTTCGATATGGCGTCGGTCGGCGGTTCGACTCTGTTTTCATGTTTTCTCGCAAGGCGGCACGAGTTCATCGAGCGGCTTTTCTTTCGTCGCCGCTTCGCGCATGTCGAGATTCTTGAGCACCGTGAGATAGGCGCCAGAAGGCTGCATGCGCAAATAGGTCGTCGTTAGCAGCGGACCTTCGGGGAAGTCGCCGCGCCGGCAGGCGTCGGCGCCGACGCCAAAGGAGCCATGCGTCTTGCCGGGACTGCGCGCTTTCTCTTCGAGAAATTCCTTCTGCCGCGCGCGGATCGCCGCATAGTCGGCCGGGTCGACGCGATAGGCGTGAATGCGCGTTCCGGGCTTCTGCTCGCCGGCGAGCGGCGCGACATCTTCGGGCGCGGTAGTTTCCTTAAGCGCGAACGTCATCTCGCGTTTCGCGTTCTCTTCGCCGTCGCGCCACCAGCCGATCTTCAACGTCACGCCGCCCTTCTGCGGCTCGAAAGTTTCAGGCAGGCGCACCGCTGCGCGCAGCGCGGCCGGATCAACCGACGAGGCGTCGAAATTGCGCAACGCCCACATGGTCGAGACCGGAACATGGCTACAGGCGGCAAGCGATACGCCAAGGGCAGTCACGCAGAAAACGAAAAGAAGCCGCCGCATCGAATGCCTCATGTAGATGATTTAGTTTTTAATGTTTGACATTAAAATTTTATCGTGTCAAATTCATTCAAATGAGGAGGACTGTTATGACCGACTTCTTTGACTCCACGCTCTCCCTCGACGACCGCCGCCTCGACTCGCTACGCCGCCGCATCGGCTGGCTCTGTCAGGCGCTGCGCTTCGCGCTCGTCGCCTATTGCCTGTGGGTTCTCTTCGCGATCGTAAGATTTTGGAGCGATGATGCGCTGATCGTCCCGCGATTTGCGTCGCTCAAGGTCGATGTCGAAGGCATGTCCGACTATCAGCGGCTCGGCGCCTTCGGAGTCAGCTTCGTGATCTGGGCGCTGCTCGTCGCCGCCTGCTACGCCGGCTGGAGATTATTCTCTGGCTATCTTGAGGGGCGCATCTTCACGCCTGATGCTTCGGGATGGCTGCGCTCTCTTGCGTTGATGGGCCTCATCGCAGCGCTCGTCGATATCGCCGCACGACCGCTGATGTCGCTGATCCTCACGGCGCATAAGGCGACGGGCGCGCATATGGTGTCCGTCTATTTGCGACCCGAGGATCTTTCTACCGTCATGTTGCTCGCTACGCTTCTCGCGCTTGCGCATATCCAGAAAACGGCGGCGGACATCGCCGACGAACATGCGCAGATCGTCTGATGCCGATCATCGTCAACCTCGATGTGATGCTGGCGAAGCGCAAGATGCGCTCGCGCGATCTCGCCCAGCAGATCGGCATCGCCGAGCAGAATGTGAGCCTTTTGAAATCCGGCAAGGTGAAGGGCGTGCGCTTCGACACGCTCGAAAAAATCTGCGAAATTCTGCAATGTCAGCCGGGCGACCTTCTCGAATATCGACCGGACGATAAGTCTGCGTAACGAGGCGCGAGACAGGCATGCCGCGTATCATGGCTAGGGCTAAGGCTTGGGGTTTTGGGCTTGCGTTCGTCGCAGTGGCCGCGCTGGCGCTGGCCTTGCGGCCAGAGCTTCGCCTCGCCGCGCGCGCCGCCTGGAATGATCCGCGCCTGCTTCCCGCCTTTGCGAATGATGCGCGCATTCGCTACGAGCCCGAGGCGCGGGCTTGCGCAGAAGCGGTCGCGAATCTTGCTCCACTGGCCATTGCGCAAATCGAGTCCGCGCACGGAAGGCCTTTCGCACGACCGCCGGTGGTGGGCGTCTACGCGTCCTTCGAGAATTACGCGAACGCCAACGGCATGGACGATCCCGGCATCGCCGCCGTGACGCGCGCCGGCGCCGCGCTGTTGTCGCCGACGCTTTGCGGCGAGGAGCGCGATCGCCTCCGAGGCGTTCTCACGCATGAATTGTCGCATGTGCATCTTTCGAGCTGGCGGCCGCTTGGCGCGCCACGGCCGCCGCAATGGTTCACCGAAGGACTTGCGGTGATGGCGTCGAACGGCGGCGGCGCCGAAGGCGTCAGCGACGACGAGGCGGCGCAGGCGATCCGCGACGGCTATCGCGTCGTGCTCGACGGGCGTCGGTGGATCGACTTCGCGGGGCTCGGCTTCGAACGCGAACCGCCGCGCGAACCGACGAAGAATGCGCTCACCCAGCGCCAGCGGCTCGCCTACAAGCAGGCCGGCATGTTTGTCGGCTGGCTGCGCATGCGCGACGAGACGGCGTTCCTGCGCCTGCTTCGCGCGCTCGAAGCTGGCGAAGCCTTCGAGCCGTCATTCGAGTCGGCCTTTGGCGAAAGCGCGCCGCAACTCTGGCGCCGTTTCGTTTCCGATCTCTCGCAGCGCCCGCGCATCGATGCTCGCAACTAAAGGCGCTGGCTCACTTCAAGAACACATAAATGTCCACGTCGACAGTTGCGTCGTCGCCTTTAAAATCGGTGAGATATTCCTCGACGATGAGGTCCTTTGTGTCGAGGCCCTTCTCGTCGAGATAGGCGGCGATCGCCTCATAGGTCGCCTCGATCTCGTCATAAGCGCCGCGATGCTGGAATTTGAGCGCCTTGCCGGCGGGCGAAGCGCCGATGCTGACGCCCTCGGGCAGTTTGGGCGCGCCTTCCGGCGCCGCAGAGAGCGGCGCCATCGCCTCGAAGGAAAAGCCGGCGTCGTCAGTCTTGGTGAAGACGGCGATCGGGCGGCCATTGGCCGCGAGGCCCGCCTTGACGACGGCGTCGTTGAGTTTGGCGATTGCGTCGGAGAGCGTCTTGGCCGCGTCCTCCCACTTGCCCTGCCCTTTGATCACGGCGGCGGGCCGCGCGTCGACGGTCACGGTCTGGCTCATCACCGCCTGCGCCGCTTCGTCCGTGGCGCTCCCTGGAGGACTCGCATGGTCCGGCTTCGCCTCGGGCTGCGCCTCTCTAGGCTTGGCGTCGCTCTCGCCGGGCTTCGCATCGGGCGCAGCATTCGGCGGCGCCACAGGCGTTTGCGGCGCGACGGACTTCTCCGCCTCCTCAACGCCGCCCCCTTGAAACAGCGCGCGTTCGGAATAAATCGCGGCGCCCGCGACAAGAATCGTGAAGATCGCCAGCGCCCGCCAATGACGTCGCAGGCTGTCCAGCAAGCCCGTTTCTTCTTCCATCGTCAGCGCCCTAACCGGCCAACATGGCATTTTCGCGCAAGTGCGACGCGCGTCCGGCGGACGCAGTGGCGCTTCGGCGCGGCCTTCTCTATATACGAGCGCGTCCCCAAGAACAGGCGAAAACTGCCTCATGGCGCATCCGCTCGACCATCTTCCGATTCTGCGCATGAATGGCGCCGGAAACGAGATTCTCGTTCTCGATTTGCGGGGGAGCGACCACGAGCTTGCGCCGCAGGAGGCGCGCGCCATCGCCAATGCGCCGGGCCTTCGCTTCGACCAGCTGATGGCGCTCCATAGGCCGCGCCAGTCCGGCGACGACGCATTCATGCGCATCTACAATGTCGACGGTTCGCTTTCCGCCTCCTGCGGGAATGGAACGCGCTGCGTAGCCTATGCGCTGGCGCGCAATGGCAAGAACGCGCTGCGCCTCGAAACCGATGCGGGCGTCATCGAGACGCAGCGCCAAGCCGATACGGTTTTTACGGTCGATATGGGCCGTCCACGATTTGACTGGCGAGAGATACCGCTCGCCCATGCCGTCGAAGACACGCGCGACGTTCCCCTCGATCCGGCCGTTCCCGGCGCGCCGGCGCGTTTCTCCGCGGTGAGCATGGGCAATCCTCATGCAGTGTTCTTTATTGAGGACGCAGCAAAGGTTGATCTCGAGACGCTTGGTCCTGCGATCGAACGCCATCCGCTCTTTCCTGGGCGCGTCAATGTCTCCTTCGCGCAGATGCTTTCGCGCAACGACATTCTGCTGCGCGTTTGGGAGCGTGGGACCGGCGCCACCAAGGCATGCGGCTCCGCCGCCTGCGCGACGCTCGTCGCCGCCGCGCGCGCCGGCATGGGCGATCGCACGGCGCGTCTGCGTCTGCCGGGCGGCGACCTCAACATCGAGTGGCGGGCCGACGATCACGTGCTGATGACCGGGCCGGTCGAATTCGAATTTGAAACCACGCTCGATCCTCAGATCTTTCAGGATATCGCGGCGTGAACGCGCCGTTGCGCAGCGCCGAGGTCGTAACCTTCGGTTGCCGGCTCAACGCGGTCGAATCGCAAGAGCTCGCCAGAGCGCATGCGAGCGCGCGCGAAACTGTCGTCGTCAACACCTGCGCCGTCACGGGCGAAGCGACGCGGCAAGCGCGTCAGGCGATCCGCCGCCTGCATCGCGAGCGGCCTGACGCCGAGATTATCGTGGCTGGCTGCGCGGCGCGGCTCGATCCGCAAAGCTTCGCCAAAATCGACGGGGTGACTCGCGTTCTTGCCGAACATGCCCCAAATCGCGCGCTTGCCAGCGTTGAAGGCACGCGCGGGCTTCTCGCCATTCAGAACGGCTGCGATCACCGCTGCACTTTCTGCATCATTCCTTTTGGGCGCGGCGTCGCGCGTTCGGCGGCGCCCAGCGATGTTGTCGCGCAAGCGCGTGCGCTCATTGCGGGCGGCAAGAAGGAAATCGTTCTCACCGGCGTCGATCTCACAAGCTACGGCGTCGATCTTGGCGAAGGCTGGACGCTCGGGCGCCTCGTGCGCCTCCTGCTGCGCGAACTTCCAGCGTTTGAACGCCTGCGCCTTTCTTCGGTCGACTGCATCGAGGTCGACGACGATCTCATCGCAGCTTTCGCGGATGACTCTCGGCTCTGCCCGCATCTTCATCTGTCGCTGCAATCGGGCGACGATCTGATCCTAAAGCGCATGAAACGTCGGCATTCGCGACAGGACGCCATCGACCTCTGCCACGCGCTGCGCAAAGAACGGCCTGACATCGTCTTCGGCGCGGACTTCATCGTCGGCTTTCCGACCGAGACCGAAGAGATGTTCGCCGCCACGCTCGACATTGTCGACGCCTGCGGGCTCACCCATCTTCACGTCTTTCCTTTTTCCGCGCGGCCAGAGACGCCCGCGGCGCGCATGCCGCAAGTCGTGCTCCAGATCGCGAAAGAGCGCGCGGCGCGATTGCGGGAAAAGAGCGACGCCACGCTGCGACGCCATCTCGACGCGCAACGAGGCCGAACGTTGCGGCTGTTGACCGAGCGCGGCGGAACGGCGCGCGCCGCCGATTTCACGCTTGCGCACACGCCGGGAGCTGAGGCGGGTCTGATGATCGAGGCGCTGTGTAAGGGCCACGACGGCCGCGCGCTCGTAACGAGCGTCACGGCTTTTGGTAAGTGATCCGGTAGATCGCGCCATTCTGGTCGTCAGTGACGAGGAGCGAGCCATCCGCGAGCTCCGCGACGTCGGCCGGCCGTCCGAGGTAGGATCCCGAGCCGGTGTTCCAGCCTTCGGCAAAAGGCGCGGTCGCGGTCGTTCCCGCGGCTGTGAACATCACGCGCGCGCCGATCGGCACGCTGCGGTCCCACGATCCGTGCTGCGCATAAAACAGAGCGCCCTTATATTCCTTGGGAAACATGTCGCCACGATAAAAAGTGACGCCAAGACCGGCGGCGTGCGGCGCGGTCTCCACGACAGGAAACACGACGTCCTTGGGCGGCTCGACGCCGGCGTACTCATAGGTGCGCACATGTCCACCGCCATACCAGGGGAAGCCAAAATTCAATCCTGCCCGGTCGGCGCGATTAATTTCTTCCGGCGGCTGATTGTCGCCCATGCCGTCGACCTGATTGTCGGTGAACCACAGAGAGCCGTCGGCGTCGAAGGCGATGCCCACCGAATTGCGAATGCCGGTTGCGAAAACTTCACGCCCTGATCCGTCGAGATTCATCCGAATGATGCCGCCGATTCCCGTCTTCTCATAGAGCGCGAGCTTTTCGGGCGGCGCGACATTGTACGGCTGGCCAAGTGAAATATAGAGCTTGTCGTCGGGACCTATTCTACACACGCGAGAAGCATGGCCGCGGCTCTCTTCGTTCCTTGGAATGAGATCGCCCGATTTGACGACGACCTTGGCGTTCGCGGCAGCATCCCGCCACGTGTTTTCGGCGTCATCGAACCGCGTCACGCGGTTGCGCTCCACGAGAAAAAGCGCGCCATCCTTTGAGAAGCACACGCCATGCGGCATGATGAATGGCAGTGACGGCGCGAAGCGCTCGACGGCCGCGGCCTTGTTTTCGCCGGGCGTAATCACATAGGCGTTTTTCTCCTCCGTGCCGACGAAGATCGCTTTACCATCTCGACCGACCGCGAGGGTGCGCGCGCCGGGCGCGATCGCATAGAGCGAAATCGAGAAACCTGGGGGAAGTTTGATGTGTCTGAGAGTGGATTCGATCTCGGCCCGGCCACGTTCCTGAGCAATCTGCTGGGCGGCGGCGCCGCCGCTCAGCGCGCAGCATGCAAAGAATGCGGCTACAACCTTGCGCATAAATTGAGCCCTCGCGATCTTTCGAAATTAAGGCTTCAACTAGATATAAGCTGCAAAAGAGGCGAAGCCAGATTGGCTTCGCCTCTTTAACTGCCTGCGTCAGTGAACTTCACCAGCCGCCGCGTGGCGACTCATCGCCCCTTGACGTCGATATGGTCGTATCCTCCCCATAAGGAGCAGCGCCGTAGTTTTTGTTCAGCCTGATTTCCCAGTCGCGATCCGACCAGCTCTCTTCGCCGGCGTATTCAGGGGCGTTTTGCAAACGCTCTTCCGTCACATTGGCGACATAACCGCCAAGATTCGTGTGTAGCGGAACGACTTCCAGGGAAGAGGATGTTCGCCTAAAAACACGCGGTAAAGCCCGATGTTCCTCTGAGCGAAGAAAAATCACGCCGCATAAGCTTAGCGGCGGGTTTCCTCTTCTTTGGAAACGCGATAATGCAACGCAAAAGCGTGACGAGCGTCAGTGGCAAGTTTCCGTCTTCGTCAAAACATGATCACGCTGTTTTAGAGGCGGAGCCGTCCGACGGATTCCTTCTCGTCTGCTTCGCACGAATGGGCTTCGCCCGATAGGAAGGCGCGCATGTCTCTAGATTTCGCCATTAGCTGGGAAGTCTTCGAGATCATCTGGATCAATCTTCTCCTCTCGGGCGACAACGCCATTTTGATTGCGCTTGCGTGCCGGCAGCTTCCGGTCCGTCAGCGGCGCTGGGGCGTATTTCTCGGCGCGCTCGGGGGAATCGTTCTGCGCATCGCATTCACGCTGGTCATCGTTCAACTTATGACGATCCCCTATTTGAAGCTCGTTGGCGCCGCGCTGCTGCTCATCGTCGCCGTGAAATTGCTCATCGACGAGACCGAGCACTCCGACGTCAAAGCCAAACCCAACCTCTGGAGCGCGGTTGGCGCAATCGTCATGGCGGATGCAGTGATGTCGCTCGACAATGTGATCGCCATCGCCGCGGCGGCGCGCGGCTCGACCACTCTCATCGTATTCGGCCTGTTATTGTCAGTGCCGATCGTGATGTTCGGCGCCGGCGCGCTTCTTAAAGTGCTGGAGAGGTTTCCCTTGCTCGTCTGGGCCGGCGCAGGTCTTTTGGGCTGGGTCGCGGGCGATATGGCGGCCGCGGATTCGGCGCTGCCGACCTATGTGCATGTCACTGACCACCGAACCTTAGAATTCGGCCTATCAATCGCTGGGTGCGCGTTGGTGCTCGTGATCGCCTTTGTGGTCGCGATCTACCGGCAGTGGCAAGAAGATCAGCGCGCATAGAACGCGCTAGCCCCGCGCGCCCTGTTTGGCGATCGGCTGCTGCGGGTCGAGCTGTAACGCGCGCTGATAGGACTCTTGCGCCTTAGGCTTGTTCCCGCTTTTATCATAGGCGAGGCCGAGCCATGCCCAGGCGAGTGCGCTCTTATTGTCAACATTGAGCGCCGCATTGAAGTCCTCAACCGCCTTGTCAAATTTGCCGAGAGCAACCAGGCTTTCGCCGCGCGCTTGATAAGGCGCTGCGGCGAAGGGATCGCGGTCGATCGCGTTGTCAAAATCCGTTACGGCGCGCGCATTATCGCCGCGTCTCTGGTGGATCAGCCCCCTCGCGTGAAAGGCCTGCGCGCTTTCCGGATTGAGGCGGATCGCTTGATCGAGATCTGAGAGCGCTTGATCGAGGTTGCCTTGAGCCCGAAGCAAATTGGCGCGACCGACATAGGCCGGCGCATGTTTGGGATTTACCTCGATGGCCCGATCGAAGTCGGCGCGCGCGGCGTCGTTCTGGCCCATCTGGCGAAGCGCGAGCGCGCGATTCGTATAAGCCGGCGCATTATTGGGCTCGAGCTTGACGGCCTGAGTGAAGTCGCCGACCGCTTCCTGGAAACGGCCTACGCGGGCATAAGCGACGCCGCGCGTATTATAGGCTTCGGCGCTCGACGGATTGCGTCGAATCACCTCGGTGAGCGAATCAATATTGGCTGAGGCGGACTTTGGGTCGGTGTCGGCGATCTCGGCGATGCCGCGCCCAGCCGGCCGAATGCCGCTCGCGGTTTCACAGCCAGCGAGGGTGAACAGGGCAAGCGCCGCAATGCTGCGCGATAGGGCCTGACGACAGGGCGAAGCTTGGCGACGCGCCGTCGCCGCACGGCAAAAGACCATGCCTTCAGATCCTCCCAAGCCGCAAATTCGTCTCGCCAGTCTTTTCGTCGGGCAATTCTTAAAAAAGCGCCCGCAATCCGGCGAGAATTCGACGAGGCGGCTGGATCAGCGGCCGACCGCCTTGGCCTTTACCGGGAGCAGGCCTTCGCGCTGGAGCTTCTTGCGTGCGAGCTTGCGGGCGCGGCGGACCGCCTCGGCCTTCTCGCGCGCGCGCTTCTCGGATGGCTTTTCATAATGACCGCGCAGCTTCATTTCGCGGAAGATGCCCTCACGCTGCATCTTCTTTTTCAGAGCCTTGAGAGCCTGATCGACATTGTTGTCGCGAACGAGAACTTGCACGTATCCATCCTGTGTTTGCTGCGCCGCGACGGAACCGTCGCAAGCGGTCGAATAGGGAATAGGCCGCCGGGCGCTAGCGGAGCGCCTGACCCGTGCGGCAGGAGATAACAGAGTCGCCCTTCCCTGTCCACGGCCAATTGGCGCAAACGCGCCTCAAGCCCATACTTACGCCCCAGCGACCCGGCGCCAATGGACGTCCAAAAGCGCGTCGGCCGTCTTGTTCATTGTCGGCGTTACAATATAACATTTGGCCATGTTCAACATGACGACGCATGAACGCGCCCTGCCCCAGTCTGCGCACGCCGACGCTCCCCTCGCCGGCGGTGGTGGTGAGGAGCCGCGGCTCTCAGCTCTCGGAACGTCGGCCGCCGTCCGTTTAACCGTCGTGGCGCTGCTTCTTGCGGCGCTGTGGGCAGGCGCCTATTGGGCGCTGCATTGAACACGGTCGCTCATGCGCCGGCAATCCGGCTCGTCAATCTCACGCTGGGCTATGATCGTCGACCTGCGGTTCATCACCTCGACGGCGAGATCGCGCCTGGAGATGGCCTCGCCGTCTGCGGCCCTAACGGCGCCGGCAAATCGACGCTGCTCAAGGGACTCGCCGGGCTGCTGGCGCCGCTTGGCGGCGCCATAGATTTCGGCGGCTCGTCGCCCCGTGCGACCGCCTATCTGCCGCAGGTCGTGGACGTCGACCGCACCTTCCCGATCAATGTGCGGGATTTCGTGGCGATGGGCGCTTTAGCGCGCATCGGCCTTTTGGCTGCGCTGAACGCAGCCGAGCGCGCGCGGGTCGCCGCCGCGATCGAAACGGTCGGACTTGTCGGCTTCGAATCGCGAACGCTGGAAACGCTCTCCGGCGGTCAAATGCAGCGAGCATTATTCGCGCGGCTTATCGTCCAGGATCAGCCGATCGTTTTGCTCGACGAGCCTTTCGGCGCGATCGATGAAGCCACGATCGACGATCTGCTGGCGCTGATCGCCAAGTGGCGCGCCGAAGGGCGCACCGTCGTCGCTGTTCTGCATGAATTGGACATTGTGCGCCGCGCCTTTCCGCGGACGCTACTGCTCGCCCGCGAGTGCATCTTCTGGGGCGACACGCGCGACGCGCTTTGCGAGAAGAATCTCATTCGCGCCCGCGCCATGTCGGAAGCCTTCGACGCGCGCGCCCGCGAATGTGTGCGCGACGACGAGCTTGGCGCCGAAGATAAGCTCCATGTTCACTGACGTCTTCGTCACGCCCTTCGCCGATTATGAATTCATGCGACGCGCGCTCGTCGGCTCGCTGGCGCTCGCTCTGTCGGGCGCGCCGCTCGGCGTATTCCTTATTCTTCGACGCATGTCGCTTGCCGGCGATGCGCTGTCTCACGCCATTCTGCCTGGCGCCGCCGTTGGTTATCTCGTCGCCGGCCTTTCCTTGCCGGCGATGACCTTTGGCGGTCTCGTCGCCGGCCTCGTCGTTGCGCTCGCCGCGGGCGCGGCCTCAAGGTTTACGACGCTGCGCGAGGACGCATCGCTCGCGGCATTCTATCTCGTCTCGCTGGCGTTGGGCGTGACGCTCGTGTCGCTTCGCGGCTCGAACGTCGACCTGCTTCACGTGCTCTTTGGCTCGGTCGTCGGCCTCGACGACGCCGCGCTTCTGATGGTCGTCGGCGTCTCGACCGTGACGCTCGTCCTGATGGCGCTCTTCTATCGGGCGTTGGTGATGGACACGCTCGACCCGCTGTTTTTGCGCCAGACGAGCGCTTTCGGCGAATTCACGCCTTTCCTGTTCCTCGGCTTGGTTGTGCTCAATCTCGTCGCAGGTTTTCACGCGCTTGGCACGCTGATGGCCGTCGGCGTCATGATGCTTCCCGCGGCGGCGGCGCGATTGTGGACGCGCGATCTCGCCGTCGCTTTGCCGCTCGCCGCGGCGATTGGCGCCCTCTGCTGTTACGGCGGTCTCGTCTTCTCCAATGAGACCAGCGCGCCGACTGGACCCGCCATAATTCTCGCCGCGGGCGTCATCTATTTTCTCTCGATGATCTTCGGCCGCGCCGGCGGCGTGTTGCGCCTAAGACGGCCGCGCCGGCATCTTGAAGGATAAGCGATGTTCACACGACGCGCCGCGCTGGCGCTTTCCCTCGCAACGCTTGTTATGCCGGCGAAGGCGGAGGCGCAGAAAATTCCGGTTGTCGCCAGCTTTTCGATCATCGGCGATTTTGTGCGTCAGGTTGGCGGCGACCACGTGTCAGTGACCACGATCGTCGGCCCCGACGGCGACGCCCACGTCTATCAGCCCAGCGCCGCCGACGGTCGTCGCATCGCGCAGGCGCGGCTTATTTTCGTCAATGGGCTTGGCTTCGAGGGCTGGCTCGATCGTTTGACGAGGGCTGCGAAAAGCAAGGGCGAAGTCGTCACTCTTGGCGATGGCGTCGCCGCTCGGAAGGACGAAGAAGGGCAAGATCCGCACGCTTGGCAGGACGTCGCGAATGCGAAGGTCTATGTCGCAGCGATCCGGGAAGCGCTGACGGCCGCTGACCCTGAAGGCGCGCAAACCTATAAGGCGAACGCCGACGCCTATCTCGCCAAGCTCGACGCGCTCGACGCCGAAATCCGGCAGGCGATCGACGCCGTTCCGAAGGAGCGTCGCCGCGTGGTTTCGACGCATGACGCTTTTGGCTATTTCGCCGCGCGCTACGGCGTCGAATTCATCGCGCCGCAGGGCGTTTCAACCGAGGCCGAGGTCAGCGCCCGCGATGTCGCAAGAATTATCGACGCTGTTAGGGCGCACAAAGTGGGGGCAGTTTTTATCGAGAATGTCGCCGATCCGCGCCTTGCCAAGCGCATCGCCAGCGAGACCGGCGCCCGAATGGGCGGCACGCTCTATTCCGATGCGCTATCTGATGCGAAGGGCGACGGCGCAACCTATATCGACATGATGCGCCATAATGTGAAAGAACTGGCCAAAGCCCTGGCGCCGTAGCCGCCCCCTCCCCAGCCCTCCCCCACTTCGTGGGAGAGGGAGCAGGCCCGGCGCTTCTTAGAGAGTTTCGCGCTAAGCCGATCGTTAGGGTCCCCTCTCCCGCTTGCGGGGGAGGGACAGGGTGGGGGCGATTGAATCTGGAGCAAGCCGCATTGACAGACAAAATCCCCGTCACGGTGATCACCGGCTATCTCGGCGCCGGCAAGACGACGCTTCTCAACCGCATACTCACCGAGCAGCATGGACGGCGCTATGCCGTCATCGTTAATGAGTTTGGCGAGATCGGCATCGACAACGATCTTGTCGTCGGCGCCGACGAAGAAGTCTTCGAAATGAATAATGGATGCATTTGCTGCACCGTGCGCGGCGATCTCATTCGCATTTTCGAAGGGCTGATGCGCCGGCGCGGCAAGTTCGACGCGATCGTCGTCGAAACGACGGGCCTCGCCAATCCTGCGCCCGTGGCGCAAACCTTCTTCATGGACGCTGACGTCAAGGAGGCGGCGCGGCTCGACGCAGTGGTGACGGTCGCCGACGCCAAATGGCTCGGCGAGCGGCTGAAAGACGCGCCGGAGGCGAAAAGTCAGATCGCCTTCGCCGACGTAATCGTCCTCAACAAAACCGATCTCGTTTCAGACGAAGAACTCGAAGAAGTCGAAGGCCGTATCCGCGCGATCAATCCCTACGCCGCTTTGCATCGCACGGTAAAGTCGGACGTTCCCCTGCAGGCCGTCTTGGAGCGCAACGCCTTCGATCTCGACCGAATTCTTGAGATTGAGCCCGCCTTCCTCAAAGCAGAAGAGTCGGGCCATGATCATGACCATGCGCATCACGACCATGATCATGAGTGTGGCCCCGATTGCGGCCATGACCATCACGATCATGACCATCACGGTCATGACGATCATCATGAGCATCATCACGCACATGAGGAGCATCACGCCAATCACGGCGGGATGAAGCATTTTCATGACGACGAGATGCATTCCATCTCGATCCGTCACGAGGGCGCAGTCGACCCTGAGCGCTTCGTCCCCTGGCTCAATGACCTTATTCAACGTGAAGGCCCGGACATTCTGCGCAGCAAGGGAATCATCGCCTTCAAGAACGAACCTCGGCGCTTCGTTTTTCAAGGCGTCCATCAGATCCTCGACGGCGACTTGCAGCGAGAATGGAAGGAAGGCGAAAAGCGCGACTCTCGCCTTGTCTTCATCGGCAGAAAACTGAAGGAACAGGAGATCCGCGAGGGCTTCGAGAAGATGGTCCTCGGGGCGGCTCACTCATAGGAAATGATCTCGCGCTCTTCCGCATGGACAACCTTCATGCGGCGAGCGTCCCCCGCCTTGCGGCGAACGAGAAATCGCGGACGGCGCTTACGCACAATGCCCGCGCAGCGGCGTCGCGCGGAAGCGGCGACGAACTCTTCGACCGCGCCGTCGAGCGTTTGCAACTCGCCTTCCTCTTCGGTGACGCGGGGCAGTCCGAGCCAGGCCGACCAATGACGCCAGTCAGCGGCGACGGCGCCGCAGTCTTGAGTTTCGCCGAGAAGAATATCGAGGTCCGGGTCGCTGTGCGCGAGCGACAGGACGTAGCGCGGCGATCCATCTTCTCCTGGCTGCACGTCGAGGGCGACGCCGCAGTAGGCGCTGACAGGCACTGAGATGACCATGGCGACGCCACTCAAACGACGCGCGATTAACACGTCGTTTCGGGTCATTCGGACGCGGCGGGCGCCGCCGTCGGCGCGCCGATCGCGCTGAACGTAAACCTTTTCCTCGATCCTGCACGTGGCGTCGGCTTCAACCATCGATGGCTCCTTGCGGTTTGAATTCTTCTTCGGCGCCCAACTTGCCGCAGCCTTCTCGCGAAGGCGCTAAAAAGCCTGGTGAACGCCGCGTAAATCATTGCTTTCTTGCATGATTTAGGCGATGAGGGTGAAGTCCATGGAAATGAATTCGTTCAAATTGCTCCTATTCTCCGCAACGCGCCCGCTTGCGGGCCGCCAACGCCTCGCCTACTCCTCGCAATGATGGCCAAACAGGCAGAACTCGCCGCTTTTCTTCCTGAACTCGAGAGGGTCACGCGCAAGGCCGGCGACATCGCCATGGCCTATTTCCGCATGGGGCAGCGGACGACTGCCGCGGTTTCCTACAAGGGCGGCGGTTCGCCGGTCACCGAGGCGGACTTCGCTGTTGATCGTTTCCTGTTCCAGGAGATGGCGCGGATCGCGCCAGAAGCCGCGTGGCTCTCCGAAGAGAGCGTCGACACCGACGATCGACTTGAGAGCGACGCCTTGATCGTCGTCGATCCAATCGATGGAACTCTGGCGTTCTCGCGTGGCGACGCGCGCTGGTCGGTGTCCATCGCTCTGGTTGTTGGCGGCCGGCCCGTGGCCGGGGTCATCCACGCGCCGGCGCTTGGGGAGACCTATGTCAGCGGCCGTGGGCTGGGGGCCTTTCTCAATGGATCTCCTCTCATTGCGCCTCAGCGCGCGGAAATCGCCGGCGCGGCGCTCGTCGCGCCTCGCACGATGCAGGACCGGCTGGCCCGGTCGCCGCAAGGATTTGTGATGGCGCCGCGTACGCCTTCGCTCGCGCTGCGACTTGCCGACATCGCCTCCGGCCGGCATGATATTGTCGTCGCGGGGCCCAATGCGCGCGACTGGGACATCGCAGCCGCGGACGTTCTCCTCGAAGAAGCGGGGGCCATGTTGAGCGAGCCTGAAGGCGTTGCGCTCACCTATAATCGCGCGTCGCTCGCCCGCGACATGCTCATTGCGGCTCCAAATTCGCTCTTCGATGAAAGCCTCGCGCTAGCGCGAGAGGTCCTGGAAGGAAAATTATGAACAAGACGACGCAGGCGCCCTCGGTAAAGCAAGAGAAGCAGCTGCTGCATCTCGTGTTTGGAGGAGAACTCGAGACGCTCGACGGCGTCACGTTTCGCGACCCGAGCAAGCTCGATATCGTCGGCATCTATCCAGATAACGACAGTGCGCTCGCCGCCTGGAAAGCGAAAGCGCAGTCCACAGTGGACAATGCGCATATGCGCTACTTCGTCGTGCATCTCTACCGGCTGCTCGATCCGGACGTGGAGGAGCTATAATCCGCGTTCCAAAATTTGCCGGTTTTGCCAACGATATAATGTTCATTCCGGTTGGCCCGATGCGCGGAGAGGACGCATTCAGATGGGTCGTGCGGACCGGAGCACAGATAGCAGGAAACATGTCGCTTCTGAAATTGTATCGGCTGGCGACGATCGCGGCGACGCCCTTCGCCAGCACACTGCTCAATTGGCGCGCGAAGCTTGGCAAGGAAGATCCTGAGCGGCTTGCCGAACGCATGGGCGAGTCAAATCGCTCCCGCCCGCGCGGACGACTCGTCTGGCTGCACGGCGCGAGTCTCGGCGAAAGCCTCTCGCTGCTGCCGCTCATCGACCGCTTCATTCAGCGCGGACTCGACGTGCTCGTCACAAGCGGCACCGTCTCTTCGGCGCGCGTCCTTAGCGCGCGTTTGCCCGCCGGCGCCTTTCATCAATATGCGCCGCTTGACGCGCCCAAATTCATCGATCGATTCCTAGATCATTGGCGTCCCGACATCGCGGTCTTCGCCGAGTCGGAGCTTTGGCCCAATATCGTGACTGCGGTGCGTGCGCGCGGCGCGCCGCTCGTTCTCGCCAATGCCCGCATTTCGCGCAAATCGGCCGAACGCTGGCGTGCCATTCCTGGCGCGGCAAAATCCATCTTCGGCGCCGTCGATCTTTGTCTTGCCCAGGATTCTGACAATGCGGCGCGCTTTTTGGCGCTCGGTGCGCGTTGCGTGCGCATCGCCGGCAATCTGAAATTCGACGTGCCCCCGCCGCCTGCCGATTCCGCAAAACTTGCGGCGTTTAACGGCGCCATCGGCGCGCGCCCGGCTTGGGCGGCGGTCTCTACGCATCCCGGCGAAGAGGACATTGTGCTCGACGCTCATGTCGAGATGGCCGCGCAAACGCCGACGTTGCTGACGATCATCGCGCCGCGTCACCAGGAGCGCGGCGTCGAGATTGTGGAAGCCGCGCGCGCTCGCGGACTGAGCGCGGCGTTACGTTCACAAGAGAGCGAGCCGCGCCGCGACGTCAGCGTCTATGTCGTCGACAGCGTCGGCGAGCTCGGTCTCATTTTCCGAAGCGTCGGCGTTGTCCTGATGGGCAAGTCACTGCTTCCCGGCGGCGGACAAAATCCAATCGAGCCGGCAAAGCTCGGCTGCGCGATTCTTCATGGTCCCAATGTCGAAAATTTCACGGAAGTTTATGGCGAGCTTGCAAACGCAAAAGCTGCTGCGCGCGTAACAGACGCGGCTTCGCTGGCGCGGGCGGCGCATTATCTGCTCGCGGAACCGGCGCGCATGCGCAAGATGGGACGCGCCGCAGCGGAAACGGTCGAGAAACTCGGCGGCGCTTCGCGCGGCATCATGACCGCCGTCGAGCCGTACCTCGCGCAAATGGCGGTCGTGCAGCAATGACCGTCGCGCGCCTTCTCGCTCTTTGAAATGCGCGCGCCCGCGTTCTGGCGCGACGACGGCGCGACGGCGCGACTCCTGTCGCCGTTCGGCGCCGTTTATGGAGCCCTCGCCGGCAAGCGACTTATGCGCGAGGCGCCGCGCGCCAATTTGCCGACGGTCATGATCGGCGGACTGACGGCGGGCGGAGACGGCAAGACGCCTCTCGCCATCGCCCTCGCAGAGCGTCTCCAAGCGGTAGGCGAGCGGCCGGCGCTGCTTACGCGCGGCTATCGTCGGCAGCGTGGAGGATCATCCCCTCTCGCTGTCGATCTCGATCGTCACAACGCAGACGACGTTGGCGACGAAGCGCTACTGCTTGCGCGCGTAGCGCCAACGATCGTCGGCGCCGACCGCATTGCGAGCGCAGGACTGGCGCAACGTCTCGGGGCGACCGTACTCATTCTCGACGATGGCTTTCATAGCCATCGCATCGCGGCCGATCTAACGATCATCGCCGTCGATTCAAATTATGGCGCCGGCAACGGTCGCTGCATGCCCGCAGGACCCTTGCGCGCGCCGCTCGACGCGCAGCTTGCGGCGGCGGATCTGCTGGTCCTCGTCGGCGACGGCGCGCGCGGTCAGGACGTCGCCGCACGCGCGAAGAAACCAATTGTCACCGCGAATGTGGCGCCCGATGCGCGCGCCGCCGAGGCGATGAAAGGGGCGCGCCTCGTCGCCTTCGCCGGCATCGCCCGGCCCGAGAAATTTTTCAATCTGCTGGAGGAATGCGGCGCCGAGGTCACGGCGAGGGTCTCATTCGGCGATCACCACCGGTTTGCGCCAAGCGATTATGAGACGCTGTCGAGGTTGCGACACGAGCATAACGCTCGGCTCGTCACGACTGAAAAAGATGCGGCCAGAATGGGCGATCAGATTGCGACGCTCGGCGTCGATACCTTGCCTGTCGCCCTCGTTTTCGATGACGCCGCCGTCCTGGATAAGGCGCTTTGCGAGTTGCTTGAAGCCGGCGACGAAGCGCGCGCTTAGTCGGGCTTCTTCACGCCAAGCCGCATCAGCTTGGCGTGCGGCCCGCTATAAGGTTCCTGCAGATCGACGTTCCAGTAGCGCAAATCTTCGAGCGGAATTGGCTCGCCGGTCACGGCGCATCTCACATAGGCGCCCGGCTTGCGCACGCGATATTCGCCATCGAGATATTCGACGACGGCCTCGTCTGCAGGTTGAGGCTGACGTTCATAGCGGTTCATGCGCGTTCTCAAGCCGTAGCGCCGGGGAAATGGACGCCCAATGAGGCGCCTGAGCGTCGTCACGAGCGACCTCATCGGCGGTCTCGAACGCCCCTTTCGGCGAATTTCAACTCCTAAAACCATATCATCCGCAAATGCGCAAAGAAAAGCCCGCCAGGCTTGGGCGCGGCAGGCCTCGTCTCGTTCGCCGGGTTTACCAGTAGACCTTGGCGCGAACCTCAAACAGATTGGGATGCGCGCCGGTATAGTTGGCGCCGAGCAAAATGGGGAATTGACCGCCGTTATAGAGGTTCAACGGCGCGACGATGTTCATCACACGCGTCCAATTAAACTGGAACGCGAAGCCCACGTCCGGATACCAGTTTACGCCGAGCGTAAGATTTTGCTGACGGCCACCGTTAATACCGGCGTTGGCGATATATGTCCGCGCGAATGGGTTCGGCGTGACCAAGGTCGTCAAAGCGAGCAGGTTATAAAGAGTGTTCCCATTGTAGGGCCCGTTGTTGAGGTCCACGGAGCTGAACCGGGCAGCCAAACCCCAGGCGCCATATCCGCCAGCGCTGAGCGGATTTTTGATCTTGAGCTGACCGAAGGTCGCGCCGTTCTTATCGTGGATGTCATAGGACTGTGCGCGTTCTTCGCCGGTTATCCAATAGGTGCCCTGCACGTAGTAACCGTCGAAATAGGCCGACCGTCCGCCCGGATTGAATGGAACTTGAGAGCCGTTAACCGGGATAATGCCAGTTGCCGCCGCGGCTGATGTCAAATAGGTCGCTCGGTTGATCGCATTTTGGTCGCGGTTATAAAGAGCGCCGAAATATTCGGCCTGAATGCCGAACGGCCCGTGTGAGGCCGCCAATTCCACGCCGAAGGATTCCACGTTCTTAGTGCATTTGCCCGAGAAGGCGGAGCTGTTGAAGATGTTTTGTGGGATTGGGCCAACGATCGCGCCACAGGAAAGGTCCGGCGTGCCGATAAGCCCCTGGCCGAGGATATTGGCTTCCGATCTGACGCGATTGCCCAGCGCAAGAACGCGATCGTCATTCGCCGCCGTGGAGTCGTTTGGCTGGTGATAGCGGCCAGAAGCGCCCACGTGTATGAGATCATGCTCATTGTGGATCGGCGCATAGGTCAAGCGGCCTGTCAGGTCGAAATACTGCCCGCCGCCAGTAGCTTGGAACCAAGTGGTATTGGCGGGGAAAGGACCGCCGCCGCCCGCGTTGGGAATATAAAGTCGCGGAATTCCCCAGGTGGCCGGGTAACCGCGAGCCGGATTCTGGCTCGCGTCGCCGAAGCTGGTGCTGAAAATGCCGCCCTTGAACGTCCAGTCGTCACCGTAAGCGCCGGCTGCGAGGCCGATATGGCGATCAGGCTGGAAGGTGTCGACGGCAAGCGAGCGTTCGATGAAGTCGCGATATTTTGAGGAATTGATCGCTTCGAGGCTGAAGGGCTCGTACATGCTGCCGACCATGATGTAGGCCGGATCCTTGGCGAAGGGCAGCGCGAACAGCGGACTTTGAATGCCGAAATAGGCGTCGCGAATTCCGCTCAGCGCCTGATTGTTGCCGGTCACCTGCCCGGTTCCTGCAAAATCATATTGCAGCTTGTAAAAGTAGATGCTCGCGGCCCTGCCCTCGACCTCGAGGCGAAGCTGCCGGCCGCCGACCTGGTTGTCGAAGCCATTGAGCGGCAGAGCAATGCCGCCGCCATCGATCAAGATTCGTCCGCCGATTTTGAAGCTGTACGCCTTGTCTTCCGTCTCGACAAAGAGGCCATTCTTAAAGCTGACAAACACAGGCGGACCCGGCGGCGGTCCGGGAGATTCCTTGACGACCGCAGCATTGGCGATGTTCGTGGCGCTTTTCGCCTGCGCTTTCGCCTGGCGCGCCTCCTGACGGAGCTTAGCCACCTCCGCCTCTAGCGGACGAAGTTTGGCGATCTGTGCTTCCAGCAAGCGCAGCCGCTCTTCAATGGCGGCGCTATCGGCTGCTCGCGCGCCGCCCATGGAGAGCAACACCCCGAGCGTCGCCGGGGCGAGCGCTCGCATCGCCCGCTGAATTGCCAAGTCCAGCCTCGCGCTTACGTTTGCGTTGGCCAGACAAGATGCGACTAAAACCTTAACAGATAATAACCCTTAATAAATGCCTAGCGGACGGCCGAGCGCGCGCTGTTGGCGAAGCTTGCCGTCACGGGCCGATTTCTTTGAAAAGCGCGAAAAAGCCCGCCGGGCCTGGGGCTCGGCGGGCTTCGTCCTGCTTGGGAAAAACCCGATTGCTTACCAGTAAACTTGAGCGCGAACCTCGAACAGGTCCGGATGCGCGCTGCTTTGATACCTGCCCTGAAGAGCCGCCAAGCCGGCCGGCCCAAGAAGGAACGGACCAGCTCCGCCGAACGCCGCCGCGGAGCCTGCGCCCAGCGGAGCGGACCAATGCAGCACATGCGTCCAGTTCGCCTGGAAGTGGAAGCCGTTATCCGGATACCAGTTGATGCCTAAGGTCGTATTCTCCTGCCGGCCGCCGGCGACGCCCGCCTGATTGGCGATGAGCGCGGTGGTCGCGTTGTTCGGCACAACGAGCGTCGAATAGGTCAGCATGTTGAAGAGGCCAGAACCCGACCAGCGCCCGCTGTTGAGGTTGATCGCGCTGTAACGGGCGGCAAGGCTGACGGCCCCGTAGCCGCCCTTGCTGAGAGGATTGAGAATTTTGACCTGCTCGAAGGAAGCGCCGTTCTTGTCTTTGACGCTGTATGCTTGGGCGCGCTCCTCGCCAGTGACATACCATTGGCCGTAAACATAGAAACCATTGAAGAACGCCGAGGAGCCGCCCGGCGTGAAGCCGAACGACGCAGTGTTGGCTGGGAATGGGGAAAAGGTGCCGAGGAACGCCGCCTGCAGCATCTTGTTGGGGT
>Ga0233425_10004131_pt1 | contig 24899 bp, 18 predicted proteins | sample Watercolumn_Towu_2_FD_181712 | JGI IMG/M metagenome (GOLD analysis project Ga0233425, IMG submission 181712) | Freshwater microbial communities from Lake Towuti, South Sulawesi, Indonesia - Watercolumn_Towuti2014_140_MG | ecosystem: Environmental > Aquatic > Freshwater > Lake | place... | reverse complement strand
GCCGCGTGCCATCGCCGAGACTCACGTTGCGATCTGGTTCTTCACCTGGCTCGCAGCCAGCTATACGCTTCTCGTCCTTTGTCGCGGAGTGGCCCGCAGGACGCTGGCACGCCTCACGGCCCAGGGGCGCTTCCACGAGCGCATCGCCGTCTTCGGCGCCGGCGAGATCGCGCGACGGGTCCAGGAGTTCCTGTCGGATCCACGGCTTGCCATAGAGCTTGCCGGCGTCTACGACGACCGCATGAGCGACGGACGCATCGATAGAGATGCCCTCTTCCTTTCGGGGCGCCTGGACGAGCTGATCGAACATGCCCGCCACGACGACATCGACCGCATCGTGGTCGCCCTCCCTCAAAGCGCCGGCGACCGCGTCGCAAGCGTAGCACGAAGGCTCGAGCAGCTTCCGGCCAGCATTCACATCGTCACCCATATTGCGTCCGATCTCGTCGACGTTGACCGACCGCACAAGGTGTCGAGCCTCGGCACGGTCGGGCTCTTGGATGTCAAGAAGAAGCCGCTGGCCGACTGGGCCCACGTCGTCAAAGTGCTCGAGGATCTGATCCTCGGCTCGCTCTTCTTCGTGATCAGCCTTCCGTTTCTGCCGCTCATCGCAGCGGCCATCAAGCTCGACAGCCCCGGCCCCGTCTTCTTCCGCCAGCGCCGGCGCGGGCTCAACAAGCGCGTGATCGAGGTCATCAAGCTCCGCACCATGACTGTGCTCGAGGATGGCGCAGATGTGCGCCAGGCCACACCGGGCGACCGGCGCGTCACCGCCGTCGGCCGCTTCCTGAGGCGCACGAGCCTCGACGAGCTGCCCCAGCTCGTCAACGTTCTAAGAGGGGAGATGTCGCTCGTCGGTCCCAGGCCGCACGCCCTCATTCACGATGAGCAGTTCGGCGAGCAGCTCGAGACCTATGCCAACCGCCATCAGGTGAAGCCGGGCATCACAGGCCTTGCCCAGGTCCGCGGCTTCCGCGGCGAAGCCGGCACGCCGGACAGGATCGAAGCCCGCGTGAACGCCGACATCGAGTACATCCGCACCTGGACCTTGGGCCTCGATCTCAAGATCCTGGCGCAGACCGTCCGCGCGATCATCTCCGGCAACAATGCGCACTGATCCAGGACGAGTTCGAGCGGCCAGTGAGATGCGTCCCATGCAAAAAGCCAGAGTCGCAGCCCCCCTCGGAGTGATCCTCCTGATTTTGAGCTTTCTCTGCCCGCAGGAGCTCTCGCTCTACGTGGCGGGCCTGCGCCTGCCTCCGCACCGTGTCGCTCTGATCGCCCTCTTGCCCGTCGCATTCATGCGGCTCATGAGCGGACGGGAAATCAAGCCTCAGTCCTTCGACATCCTCTTCATGCTGTTCGCGATCTGGACCACGTGGGTCTATGCCTACCATGCAGGTCACGAGGGCTTCGTGTACGGCGGCTCGATGGCGCTCGAAAGCCTGGGGGGATACCTGATCGCCCGCGCCTTCATCCGCAACGAGGCCGAGTTCCGGGGCAGTCTCCGCTTCCTGTTGTTCGCCATCGCGGCTGCCGCCTTGTTGGCCATCATGGATACGGTCTCCGGCAACTACTTCGTCCACAGCATCCTGCGTCAGTTCGTGGGCGGCGATCCTCTGCCCCCCATGCAATACCGCATGGGCCTCGCTCGCGCGGCCTCGGTGTTCGACCACCCCATCCACTACGGGACGTTCTGCGCCGCTCTGCTCGCTGTGTTCTGGTTCACCGAAAAGCAGACGGCGTCCCGCGTGACGCAGAGCGCCGTCGCTTCCGTCGCTACCCTCCTCGGCATGTCCTCGGCTCCCCTTTTGTGCATCGGCCTTCAGGGCGGCATGATCGCCTGGGAGCGCGCGACGCGCGGAATTTCGCTGCGCACGCCGATCACGCTCGCGCTGATCGCCGGCCTCTTCATCGGGGTTGCGCTGATCTCGAGCCGCGGGCCCGTGCAGATCATCGCCACGACGTTCACCCTCGATTCCTGGACGGGCTACTACCGGACCCAGATCTGGGAGTTCGGCTTGCAGAACGTGTGGGCCCATCCGTGGGCCGGTATCGGGCTCGGCGAGTGGGACCGGCCGAAGTGGATGGTGTCCTCGACCGTCGACGCCTTCTGGCTCGTTACCGCCATGCGCAGCGGCATTCCCGGCTTCCTGCTGATCGCCGTACCGACGGTGCTTATCGGCCGGGCGGTCGTGAAACGGGCCATCCATGGCCGCGACGCAAACCGCCGCCGCATGGCCCAGGGATGGATGATCTCGCTCGTCGCGCTCTGTCTCATCGCCACGACGGTGCACTACTGGAACGTGGTGCAGGCGTTCTTCTTCTTCTTCATCGGCCTCGGCGGGTGGCTTGCTGACCCGGTCCGCGAGCGGGCGCGCGTTGCGGCCGGCGCGACAAGACCATCGAGACCGCGACACCCCTCGTTCCTGCGCCCGGCCTCGCCCAGGCCCGCTCCACAACCCGATCTCGGATTCCCCGGGATTCCCGTACCGGCGTTTCAGTAAGGACACTAGCCACGTATTTGTTTTCTAGTGTGATTCAGATTCCGAAGTTCGCAACTCGATTTGGCGGCCACATGAATGCGAACTTCGGAATCATCACACTAGCTGCAACTCCCGCACCGCCTCTCTCGAGAGGCCGGAGCGCTATTCCTGCTGCAGGGAGCTCCTGTAGGCGTAGGCGGGTACGCGCTCGCGAAGATCCCGCGCATAGGCGTCGAAATTATCCAAGGTGAGGCGGTTTCTGCCGGCGTTCACGGCTTCGAGCATAAAGCGGAACGCGTCCTCGTTCTGGACATGTGCCGCGTCGCGGTAGTTGGCGAGATCGTCGGTCAGCCAGCGCTCGCCATCGAAGGCATAGACATCGACGCCCTCCAGCGGAGCCAGAACCTCGAGGGCACAGCGACGCATGACGAGCGCGCTCTCGAGCGAGGCGCGCGGCCGGAACAGAATGTCCGACTTGCGCCTCAGGACCCAATGATAATAGCTCATCGCATAGGGCGGCACGATCACGTCGAGCCGCTTGCCCGCGGCCGAGAGGGCGCGCGCGAACGGTGCCAATCGCGTTTCGATGGCCCCGAGGTCGGCGCAGGTGATGTCCGTCGGCTCGCCCACACGGAGGCGCTCGGCCTCGATCATGGCCCTCTCGCGGGTGACCGATCTGGCGCTGTGCCACTCCCGGTACTTCACGTCACGCCAGTGATTACGCTCCGCCCGCGTTGTCCCGCCGATGACCAGCCGACCGCTCGTGAGCAACCGGAAGGAAAGCTCATACGCCTGCCGGTCGATGCGGAACAGCGCTTCCGTCGGGTCGCCTTCGTAAAGGTGGAAGGGGAAGGCGGGGTTCTTCTCCGCGTCCGGCCTGAGGTAGATCCAGTCCAAGAACAAAATCACGCGCCGGACATTGGCAGCGTCCGAGACCTCCTTGAAGACGACGCCGAGATCGGCGCCGCGCGTGGCGCGATAGCTGAGGTTCACCGCCTTCTCGGTCCCCTCGATCAGCCTTTCGATATCGGACGCAGCGATATCGAGTGAGGTCGAGCCCCCGATGAGCACGGTGTCGACGTTGCCGCGGCGCACGGCGCGCAGAAGATAGGGCGAAAGCTCGACCGCCGCATCCTCGTTGATCTCGCGAGCCGGACTCCAGGGATAGAGGTTATAGGGATCAACAGCCGCGACCAGCATCTGGCCGCAAAGCACCGCCCCAGCGACCGAGGTCGGCAGGACGAGGTAGAGCCGGCGCGCCCAGGATGGGGGGCGACCGAGCGCCTTGTCTGGCGCGGACGGCAGAGATTTCATCTCGGCATCGTGCATAGCCGCCCTCTCTCAAAAGCCCTGGTACAGGAACGGCGACTTCTGCGATTGGCTGTAGATGGCGGCCGTGATGAGAAGCAGCATGAAAGCCGCCCATGCGAGATCGGGCCGCCAGCGGAGCACAAGCACTGCCGGCGTGGTCGAAGGATTGGGCCAGGACAGAAGGCCCGGCCGATAGCGGGCGAGCAGCTCCGTGCTGTTCGGCATCAGCCACACGATCGCAAAGCCCGCCGCGATCAGAGCCCACTCGCGCACCTGGAACGTCATCGCGCTGGTGTCAGTGGGCGGCAGGAACAGGCTCTCAAGGAGAAGTCCGTAGCTCGAAAGACTGGGCGAGGCGAAGAGCGCGAATGTGAGCACGAGCGGCACGAGCGTTATCGCTTGGCCGTAAGCCGTGAGCCGGTCCCCGGGCTGTGTCTTGGACCACGTTCGCCACCACCTCGACGCGCGCACCTCTGTCTCGAGGATGTACCACAGCCCATGCACGAGGCCGAACACCAGGAATGTTGCCAGCGCGCCATGCCAGAGCGCGATGACCTGGAAGTTGATCAACAGCGGCAGCCACGACGAGATGAGCTTTTGGCTCGTGCGCCCGAGCCTCCATTCGAACGCCCTGCGCGTTCCCCAGAGCGCCAGCGGCGTGAACAGGAAGCGGACGATCACTCTCGTCAGCGTGATATGCCAGCGCTTGTAGAAGTCGATGATGCCGGTCGCGCGCAAGGGTGAATCGAAATTGATCGGCAGGCGAATGCCGAACATGCGTGCGAGGCCGACAGCCATGTCGGAATAGCCCGAGAAGTCGAAATAGAGCTGGAGAAAATAGGCGAGAACGCCCATCCAGGCGGTGACCGGATCCGCCGCCGCTCCTGCCGAGGTCATGGCAAAGAGCTTTTCCGACACCGGCGCCAGCCGATCGGCAATGACGACCTTCTTGGCCAATCCGATCAAGACGAGTGTCAGGCCAACCTCGAGGTCGCTGCGCCTGAAGCGCCCGAAGCCCTTCCTGTCCACGCTCGGCGCGAACTCGCTGAGATAGACGATGGGGCCGATGACAAGCTGGGGAAAGAAGCAGATGAAGGCCGCGTAGCGCAGCGCCGCTCTGACGCGGCTCACCCTATCCGAAGCCGTGCCGATATACTGTACGACCTCGGGCTTGCGCGCGTAAGCGTCCATCAGGAACACGGCCTGATGGAACGTATAGAAGGAGATGCCGACAGGAATGGCGAGATCTGCCGCTCCCGGTGCCGCGCCGCTCGACGGAGAGAGAAGCGCTCCGAGATGGAGCCAGTACTTGAAGTAGAGGAGGGCGCCGAAGTTCCAGATCTGTCCCGCCACAAGCGCAGCCCAACGCCCTTGCCGGTGCGCATCGCCCGCTTTGATCAGAAACGCCCCGACGAGGAAATTGACGCCGATACCGGCAAGAAGAAGCGCCAGGAAAGCCGCGCCGAACTTCACGTAGAACACGATCGAAGCGAGGAGCAGCAGTACGAGACCGGCATGGCCGTCGAAGCGCGTTGACACCCAGTAGAAGCCGGCGAGCACCACCGGCAAAAAGACGATCAGAAAAAAGGGATCGACGAAGACCATCAGAGAGTGCCTTGGCGAAATCAGCTACTCTGCTGGCCTGAAAGAGTGCGGACCGCGCCAGCGCTTTCTCCCGCCACCCGCAGTGCGGCTCGCGGGTCCGGAGCGAATACGAGGCCGAGCTTCAGGATCTCGTCCATGACGAGGTCGGCCTTGGCGTCCCAGCTTTCGGAAGCAAGGCGGCTTTGCAGCGCCTCTGAGCCCATGCGCCCGGCGCCGATGGCCATCCGCACGGCTTCGCTGAACTCTTCGACACCTTTTGCCACGCGAACGGCGTCACGCCAGCCATCGAGCGCGGGGAAGTCTGTGCTCACCACCGGCCGGCCGGTCGCGAGGTACTCCTTGAGCTTGACGGGACAAGAGGCCTTGATCCACTCGCTCTCGTTCCACGGCATGATGAGGACGTCCATCGCCGCCATGTAGCCGGCAATCCCGTCGTAGGGTTTGCGCCCCAGGAAATGCACGTTGGGATAGGGGCACCAGCCCGCTGGCAGGGACGAGCCGCCGACCATCACGAAGCTCGCATCCGGCAAGCGCGCGGCGAGGCCGAGAAACAGCTCGGGATCGAACGTGTGCGCATCGATTCCACCGACGAACCCGATGCGGGGCCGGGGAATGGCCGCCATGTCGCCGGGCTCTGGCGTTCGGCCCGCGCCAGCCGCCAGGAAGACTTCGAGATCGACGCCATGCGTGACGAGCGCGCTGCGCCGGACTCTGCTGCGCTCTTCGTCTCTGAGGTGGGGCGCGGCGTAGACCACGAGGTCGGCCTGCGCCCGGATAGCGTCGATCTGGCGGCCGAGCAGAGCGCGATCGCCCTCGGGAAACGCCTCGAAACGGTCGGTGCGCTGCATGACGACGGCCGCTGGATTGAGCTTGTCCATCAGCGGAGCACCGGCTGGGCAATGAACCCACAGCACCGGATTACGGATCCCCGCACGCCAAGCTGCGAGACGGATCTGCGGAGCGAGTGCCCAGCCCGTCAGTATCGAGCCGGCCTGTCCCGGCAGGGCGAGCGGCGAACAGACCCAGAATGCATTCTCGACGTTGACCACGCCGCGCGACAGGCTCTCGAGCTTGCGGCCGATGCGGGCAGCGAACAGGCTCCCCTGCTCGAGACTCGGCATCCTGACGCCCAGCGAGTTGACGAGCAGCACCGGCCAGCGGCGTGCGATCCGCCGCATGATCTGAAAATCGAAATGGCCGCGGTTGTGATACCACCAGTCCTCGCCGCCGAGGCAAATGATGCCGTCGAAGGCCCGGCCTTTCACGTCGATGCTCATTCTCGGATCAGTCCCCGGCATGTTGGAGGAGGCAGCGCGGACGCACGCACTGGTGCTCTTTCGGCCTGCCTTCTCCCCTCTGCCGAGTATCGTTGAAGCGTGTTAAGCAATCGCGCATGAGCAGCGAATTCCGTTGTCTCTTAACGGGCAGTTAGTGCAGCGCGGATAGGCTCCGGAATCACCAGAAATCCGATCCTCCAGAGCCGGACAAGGACCCAGCACGGACCGCCCGATGAGCCGCGCCACCGAGATCGACGTTTCCATTCTGCTCGTCAGCTACAACACGCGCGCTCTGACGTGCGCGGCACTCGATTCCGTCAGGCGCGAGACACACGAGGTCCGTTACGAGATCATTGCCATCGACAACGCGTCCTCCGACGGCTCGGCCGAGGCCATTGCCGACCACCCGTCGCGCCCGCGGTGCATGGCCCTCGAGAGCAACATCGGCTTCGCCAGAGCCAACAATCTGGCCGCCGCCGGGGCGCGCGGCAGCTATCTCCTGCTCCTCAACCCTGACACCGAGGTCCGGAACGGAGCCATCGACACGCTCGTCCGGTTCGCACGCTCGCGGCCGGAAGCTCTCATTTGGGGCGGACGCACGGTCTTTGCCGATGGCACCTTGAACCCGTCGTCGTGCTGGGCCCGGATGACGCCCTGGAACCTCCTTTGCCGAGCCACGGGTCTCACAGGGCTCCTTCCCGGAACTGAGCTCTTCAATGGCGAGGCCTACGGCGGATGGGATCGCGACAGCGTGCGCAAGGTCGACATTGTCTCGGGCTGCTTCTTCCTCGTCGAACGCGAGCTGTGGGAGGAGCTCGGCGGCTTCGATCCCTCCTTTTTCATGTATGGCGAGGAGACAGACTTCTGCCTGCGAGCACGAGCGCTCGGCGCCCGCCCGGTGATCACACCCGAGGCGACCATCCTCCATCACGGAGGTGCCTCGGAAGCGACACGCGCCGGCAAGATGATCAAGCTCTTGGCCGCCAAGGTGACGCTCGTCCGGCGGCACTGGAGTCCAGCGCTGGTATCGGCCGGCGTAGCGCTCCTCGCCCTTTGGCCTCTTTCGCGGTGGTTGTCGCTCGCGGCCGCCGCAGCCGTCACGAGCAGGGCTCCTTTGCGCGAGATGGCCGCGGCCTGACGCGAGATCTGGGTGCGGCGGGGTGAATGGCTCGACGGCTTCGACAGCGTCGCCTCGGCGCACGCCTCGGCTGCAAGGGCGCGCACGCTCCTCGAAAAGGCATCGTAGCCCCATGCGAGACCGCCATTCCGCTTCCGCCCCCAGGTGCGCGCCCGTCAGATGGCTCGACGGGCCCTGCGAAGAGAGCCCCGGCGTGAGCTTCTCGATCGCGACCCTGGTCACAGACCCTGCCGCCCATGCCGAGATGCGCGCCTCCTTCGAGGCGCACGGGTTCGCGGACCCCGACTGCGAGTATTTGTCGATCGACAACACCGGACCAGAGCAGACCTGCGCCTACAAAGGCCTCAACGCCGCGCTCGCCGCCGCGCGGGGCACCTATGTCATCCTCTGCCATCAGGACGTGCGCCTCTTGGCCGATGACCGCAGCACGCTCGAGGCACGGCTCTCTGAGCTCAGCGTGCTCGATCCCAACTGGGCGCTCGCAGGAAACGCGGGCGGCATCGCGCCCGGCCGGCTTGCGATCCGCATCACGGACCCGCATGGGGCCGATCAGAGAACGGCCGAGCTCCCGGCACGCGTCGTGAGCCTCGATGAGAACTTTTTCGTCGTGCGCCGCGCCGCCCGCGCCGGCTTCTCTGTGGACCTCTCGGGCTTTCACTTCTATGGCGCGGATATCTGCCTCAACGCCGCGCAGGCGGGCTACAGCGCCTATGTCATCGACTTTCACCTCGCCCATCTCTCGGGCGGAACGAAAAGCGAGAGCTTCTATGAGGCGGAGGCTGCCTTCCGCGCCAAGTGGAGCCGCGCGCTCTCACCGCGCTGGATCCAGACCACCTGCGCACTGGTGCGCCTGTCCGGTGACCCGATCGGCAATTTCGCCGGCCGCCTCGCCGGGCAACCCTTTGCCGCGATCGTGCGCCGGCTGTCCCGGACGCGCGGCATCTGAAGCACGCCCCGGCTATTTGGAGAGCGCCTCGACCGCCCGAGGGCGCGGCAATCTTGTCGTTTGATTGAGAGCCATCTCGTAGGCCGCAATGAGGTGCAACTGCTCCTGGTCCCAGCGCAGGAGCGATTTGGCCCGCGCCAGACCCTCCAGTGAGAGCGAGGTACGGAGCGCCTCACTGTCGAGGAGACGCTCCATCTCGGCGGCCAGTGCCGAGGCCGTGCACTCCGATGCATAGAGAGCGGCGCCTGCTGCCATCTTCCGTCCCTCGACGAGATCGAAGCCGACAATGGGGATGCCGAGGCACATGTACTCGAACACCTTGTTCATGGAGATCTTGTCATTGTAGGTGTTCTTGGAATCGGGAATGACGCCGATGTCGAAGGCCGAAAGCGAGGCCAAGAGCGGCTCACCCGACTGGAAGCCCGTAAACGTCACATAGTCCTCGATGTCGAGCTCCAGAGCAAGGCGTTGCAGAGCGGCGAGCTCCGTTCCGGATCCCACAATGGCGCACTGGACGTCACGGCGTCCCTTGCCGTGAACCAGCTCGCCCATCGCCCGGATCAAGAGATCGACGCCGTCCTGCGCGCCCATGATGCCGACGTAGCCGGCGAGATGCCTGCGGCCCTTCCTGAGATCCAGATTGGGCTTTACGCGGCGGAAGCGCGACAGATCCGGAATGGAGCGGACGACGAACACCCGGTCCGTCGACATTCCTCCGCGCTCGATGGCGATGTCCCGAAAGGTCTCGTTGGTGGCGATCGACACGTCTGCCGTGCGAAAGGTCCAGCGCTCGAGCTTCAGAAGCAGCTTGTGGAACAGGTTCCGCCTGCCGAATTTCGCCTCGTAGAGCTCGGGATTGATGTCGTGATGATCGAACACGAACGCCTTACCGAACAGGACCTTCCAGAAGCCGCCCACCAGGAACATGAGATCGGGAGGATTGCAGGCCTGAACCACGTCGAATCCGACCTTGAACCAAGCCTTGATCGAAAGCGCGAGCTCCCAGACCAATGCCCAGCTGTACTCGATCAGGTAGCCCATAGCGCCGTCCGCCTCATAGGGCAGGGGATGGCGAAAGACATGGATGCCTTCGAGCTTCTCGTAGCTCTCGGTGTAGCGCCCGCCCTTGGGGCAGACGACCGAGACCGTGTAGCCCGCATCACGAAGCGCGTGCGCCTCCTGCCAGACCCTTCGGTCCAGAGGCACAGTCAGATTCTCGACGATAATGAGAACGCCCGGCCCTTGTTGCACACACCACTCCCGTGCAGCCGGCAGCGTGGCAGCCCTCCCGGCCGCCACGTCCCCGACATGCTCCGCATCGTCTGGCAGAGGCGTAAATCAAACGCTGAGCCGATATGGTTATTTTTGGCTCTGTTTGCGTCTCATGTTGAGCGCGGCACGGGCCCGGCCGCGATTGTGTGGCCGAAGAGGGTGTTAACCCGACCAATGCATCAGAACGCCATGAATCTCCGCCTCTTTCGTCGCCGCGTCCCGCGCGGCAATCACCGCGAAAAGTAAAAATCAACATCAAGGCCAAACAGAGCCTTTTTGTATTGGGCATTGTGACCCGTCGGAAAGTAAGGACCTAGGCCGTGGCTTGCCGGGCGGCCCGATTCTTGCGATAGTCAAATCACTGTTCGCCTTTCATTAACACCCGCGTTCACGAAGTAGTCCGCCATGTTCAGCATCGCTCGCACTCGCCCCTGGCCCCCTGACATCGACCTTGCGAATGCCCGCGAGACCATCGCCTACATCGAAGGTGACATGCGCCGCATTCCGGAACTCGAGCGCGTTGCCGACGCTCTTTCAGCAGCCATGACGGAAATCGATGTCGCGGAGCGTGCCGTGCCGTGCGCCCCGAACTTGACGACTTTCGCCTCGCGCTTCATTCCGCGGCGCTGATCGCCGCCAATTCCGCCTTGCTCTGCACGTGGGATCGCGGCTCGATTGACCCGCTGCGCCTGCCGCCCTGTTGATGATTGACCGTGTTGCATCGGCTCGCATTCCGCGAGGCCGTGTTTGGATCTGCAGCGAATCCCAGGCACCTCGCTAACATCTCGTTATCCTATAGACGCTAACGTTCAGCTGAGTAATCCCGTGACAGTTCCGTCGATTAGGCCATGCTCTCGAACTCATTCGCCAAGGGCAAGCAGAATACCCTGATGAGCGACTATTCCTCGCTCCTCGGCGACGCCGTGCTCAGACATCGGACACGTACCGCCGAGCACGCGGCGCGCATCGAGGCCGAGCTTGCGAGCAAGGTCAAGTCCGAATTCATCGCCAACATGAGCCACGAGCTCAGGACACCCCTCAACACCGTCATGGGGTTCTCGAAGCTCCTCACCGAGCACGACAAGCGCAAGCTGCCCGATTCTGAGATCGTCGAGTACGCCAAGCTCATTCACGATGCCGCTACGCATCTGCTTTCAGTCATCAACGACATTCTCGACATTTCGAAAATGCAGAGCGGCAAGTACACGCTCGACGCGCGCGAGGTTGTCCTCGACGAAATCCTGAGCGCCTGCCTGTCGTCGCTTCGTCTGCTCGCCAAGGAAGCCAACGTCGAGCTTAAGCTCAAGGCCCGCTATGATCTGCCCCGCGTGCGCGGCGACGCGGTCAAGCTGCGGCAGGTCTTCACGAACCTCATCTCCAACGCCGTCAAGTTCACACCCCCTGGTGGAATGGTCACCGTGGACTGTCATGGACGGGCCGACGGCGGCACCACCATCTATGTGCGCGATACCGGTATCGGCATGACACCGGAGGAGCTGAAGATTGCCCTGACGCCATTCGGGCAGGTCGACAGCGGCAGGACGCGCTGGCGTGAAGGAACAGGTCTCGGACTTCCCATCGCCAAGGCGCTGGTCGAGCTTCACGGCGGAGAACTGGAGATCATGAGCACGAAAGGCAAGGGCACCGAAGTCGCAGTCAGCTTGCCTCCGTGCACCTTCGTGACGGTTGCCCAAGGCCGCGATGCGGTTCTTGGGCAGGGCTCCTGAAGACTCACGGGAATTGAACGCACGGAACGAAGGGTCACCCATGCAAATCCCGCAAATCAGCACTGGACATTCCTCCCAGCCACAGGATCCTTCCATCGGGCGCATTGTCTCGGTGACAGGCTCCAAGGCCATCGTGCTTCTGGACGGCGCCAGCAAGAACAACGCCAAGGCCAATGGCGGCCGGCCCGAAATGGGAACGCTGCTCGCCATCGACACGGCGACGACCGTGGTACTAGCCATCGTCTCCGCCCTCAGCGTCCCCGTCCCCGCTCAGCGCGATGGCGATACGGAGGTCTGGATTGCCGAGCTTGGCCTCGTTGGCGAGCTGTGGAAAGACGGAGAAGGGCGCGCCGTATCGTTCAAACGCGGCACGACGTATTATCCCTCGCTCGGCGACCGCACCCGAGTCGCCTCGAAGGCGGAGCTGCAGCTCGCATTCTGCGGAACAGAGGACGCAGCCGTCCGAGTTGGCAGCATCCGGCAGGACAGCTCGATCGCCGCAATGGTGCGCGTCGACGACCTGCTCGGCAAGCATTTTGCCATTCTCGGCACGACCGGGACCGGCAAGTCGTGCACGACTGCGCTCATCTTGCGCTCTATTCTCGAAAAAAATCCCAATGCACACCTCGTGCTGCTCGACCCGCACAACGAGTATGCGAGCGCCTTCGGCGACTGGGCTGAGGTCATCTCACCGCGAAACATGCAGTTGCCTTTGTGGCTTCTCAACTTCGAGGAGGCGATCGAGGTTCTCGTGGGGGATACCAACCGCAAGGCCGAGATCGAGATCCTTCAGGAGCTCATTCCACTCGCGAAGAGCCGCTACAGCATGGGGCGCGGCGGCGAAAGCGCCAAAATTCGCCGCGGCGTCGTCGACGTGACGCGCTTCACCGTCGATACGCCGGTCCCCTATCGCATCTCCGATCTTACCGGCCTCATCGACGAGCGTATGGGCAAGCTCGAGAACAAGAAGGATCTGAACCCCTACCGGCAGATCAAGGCGCGCATCGACGCCCTCTCTCAGGACGGCCGCTATGCCTTCATGTTCGGCGCGCTGACCGTTTATGACGGCATGGCCTCGGTCCTGTCGCGCATCTTCCGCGTGCCCGTGAACGGCAAGCCTATCACGATTCTCGAGCTCACCGGCCTGCCCACCGAAATCGTCAACGTCGTCGTGTCGGTGCTGTGCCGAATGACATTCGACTTCGCGCTCTGGAGCGAAGGCCAGGTTCCGGTCACTCTGGTGTGCGAGGAAGCGCACCGCTATGTGCCGCAGAACGCTGCTCTCGGCTTCGGGCCGTGCAAGCGCGCGATTGCCAAGATCGCCAAGGAAGGACGCAAATACGGTGCCTCTCTCTGCATCGTGACGCAACGTCCGGCCGAGATCGATCCCACCATTCTCTCTCAGTGCAATACCGTCTTCGCACTTCGCATGTCGAACGATCACGACCAGGCCATCGTGACATCGGCCATCTCCGATACCGGCTCGGGTCTGCTCGAGTTCCTGCCGACGCTCGGTCAGCGTGAGGCCATCGCATTCGGCGACGGCGTCGCGCTCCCTGTGCGCATCCGCTTCGACGAGCTGCCCAAGCAGCATCTGCCGCGCTCGTCGACCGCACGCTTTTCCGAGAAGTGGCAGAAGTCGGTTGGCGACGAGGGCTTCCTTGAAGCCGTGGTCGAGCGCTGGCGCGCCGCCGGATTGGGTGCGGGGCCGGACTCCGGACAGCAGGCGGCAATGTTTGCCGACTCCATGGGCATCCCCTCCGGCCCGGCGCAAGATCAAATACCCGAGCACGAGATTGTCGCGCCACCGTCGGCGCCTCTGGCTGCGGCCCGGACCGAGAACGGCGCCGTGGCAGCCGGCGGGCTGATCACGCCTCAGCCAGGCTCCAGGCTTGCCAACTCGCCGCTCTTGCGTCGGGAGCCGGCGGAAGCTCAGACAGAGCTGCAGCGCACCGTATCGCCCCTGCGCCGTGAAGCCGCTGCAGCCGGAGGGCCAAGCTCCGAGGCGGCGGCCCGCATGTCTTTGCGCGACCGTCTCTTGCGGCCTCAGTCGGCACGCACGCCCTGAGCGGCAAGAAACTAAGTGTACGAGGTCTCGCGTTTGCGCTTCCTGAAGTGATAATACCGCGACCGCTCTTCGGAATAGCGCGAAAGGAACGCGGCGATGCACGCCATCTATCCCGTCATACTCTCCGGCGGCTCAGGAACGCGCCTTTGGCCGCTGTCGCGGGCCATGTACCCGAAGCAGTTCATCCGCTTTTTCGGTGGACGCGAGCCGAGCTTTCTCGGCGCAGCCCTGAAGCGGCTGCCGGCGGAGGACGGCTTCACGCCGCCCATCCTCCTCTGCAACAACGATCATCGCTTCCTGGTCAGGGAGGAAATCGAGCGCTCGGGCGTGACCCCCAAGGCCATCATCCTCGAGCCGCTCGCGCGCAATACCGCGCCCGCCATCGCGGTGGCAGCTCTTGCCGCCAGTCGCGAGGATGCCGGCGCCATTCTGGCGGTCATGCCGTCCGACCATGTCATCAAAGACGAGAAGCGCTTTCTCGAGGCGGTAAAGCGCGCTGCGAAGGTTGCCGCAACCGGAAAGCTCGTCCTGTTCGGCATTGTCCCGACCGAGCCGCATACGGGCTATGGCTACATCCGCAAGGGCGGGGCGCTCGAAGGCTTCAACGGCGGCGCCTTCGCTGTCGACGGATTCGTCGAGAAGCCCAGCAAGCAGACGGCGGCAAAATACGTCGCCGACGGCAAGCATTTCTGGAATAGCGGAATCTTCGTGCTCAACGCCCGCGCCTTTCTCGAGGAGCTGGCCCGGCTCGAGCCGCGCATTCTCGAGGCAGCCCGCGCCGCGCTCGCCCGCGCCGAATCGGACCTTGGTTTCCTTCGCCTCGAGCGCACGGCATTTTCTGGCTCGCCGAGCATCTCCGTTGACTATGCGGTCATGGAGAAAACGGAATTGGCAGCCATGCTGCCGATCGATGTCGGCTGGAGCGACGTCGGCTCGTGGTCCTCACTGTGGGACATCGCGCCGCACGATGAGCACGGCAATTACGCCAACGGAGACGCCATTCTGACGGACACCTCGGACTCGTTCATCCACTCGGAGAAATCGCTGGTGGCGACCATCGGGGTCAAGGACCTGGTCATCGTCGACACGCCGGATGCTCTGCTCGTGGCCGACAAGTCTCGCACGCAGGACGTTTCGGGGATCGTGCAGTTTCTGAAGCTCTCGAACCGCAAGGAGCAGGAGCAGCATCTTAGAAACTACCGGCCATGGGGCTTCTTCGAGACGCTCAACATCGGCCCGCGCTTCCAGGTGAAGCTTCTGCACGTGAACCCCGGCGGCAAGCTCTCCATGCAGATGCATCACCATCGCTCTGAGCACTGGATTGTCGTGCAGGGAACGGCGAAAATCGTCATCGGCGACATCGAGAAGCTCGTGCGCGAGAACGAGTCGGTCTACATATTCTCCACGCAGTGGCATCGCCTCGAGAACCCGGGCAAGGTTCCCCTCGAGCTGATCGAGGTGCAGATCGGCACCTACCTCGGCGAGGACGACATCGTCCGAGCGGACGATATCTACAAGCGCACGGCTGACGAAACGCGTTGATCCGGAAGCCCGTCTCTTCTGACTGCGTTGCTGGCTACGAAGCCCAGCGCTTCTGCGCCGCGCGGTCACGCTCCTCATCGCGCTCCAATTCATCGAGCTGCGCCATGACCAGCGCCAGCTCGCCGGCAAGCCCATCGATCGTCGCCGCCGTGCAAGGCGGCTTGCCGGCTCGGGCTTCACCCTCGATGATCCCGAGACGATCGCCGAGCCGCTCGGCACCGATGTTGCGGCAGAGAGACTTCAGGGCATGTGCAGTAGCGGCAGTCTCGTCGACGTCGCCCGCTTCAACGAGCGCCTTCAGTCGCTCCAGGACATCCGGACCATGCTTGCGGAAGAGATCTATGATGCGGCCCAAAAGGTCGTCGCCGGGCGATTGCATGGCGCGGATGTCGTCGAGAACCGTGCGGTTGAGGACTGCCCCAACGCGCTCCTCCAGATGCGCACCATCGCAGGGTGCCATTGCCCCCGGCAGGGCTCTGTGCTCTCCGGCCCACCGATTGAGACACGCCGCCATAGACTTCAGCGTGAATGGCTTCGTCATATAGTCGTTCATGCCCGCCTTCTGCCACGCATCGGCATCGCTGCCTGCAACGTGGGCTGTGAGAGCGATGATCGGTACCGGCACGAGCCCCGCCTTTGTCTCCTCGGCGCGGATGGCCCGTGTCGCCTCGTAGCCGTCCATGCCGGGCATGCTGCAGTCCATGAAGATCAGGCCGAAGCGGCACTGGCGGGCCGCTTCGACCACCGCGGGTCCGTCCTCGACCAGCGTGACCTTGACACCAAGCCGCGACAGCGCCTCGTTGACCACTTCGCGGTTTACCGGGTTGTCGTCGGCGGCAAGAACACTCAAACCCTCGAACGAGGCGAGCTCTGGTCCTGCCTCGACCGATCGTCTCGCATCAATCCTCGGCCTCGCCGGATCCCAGCTGCGGGCCTCCTCGAGCACACCTCGCACTTCGCTCGGCAGGATCGGACGCAGGAGAACGGTGTCGGCCTGTCCCTCATCGACGAGGGCGCTCGCCACCGTATCGCCGATTGTCCCGATGACGGCGATGAACGGCCTGTCCGCACCTGACAGTGTCTCGGAACGAATGGCCGCCGGCTCGGCGATGAGCGCCACGACCCTTGCACCCTCCGCAACACGTTCTGCAGCGCTCGCATCGCCCGCGAGGGCCTCGTATCCGAGCTCTTCCACCGCATCGATCAACGCCGCCCGGCTGGCCGGTTGAGAGACCAGAATACGCACGTGGCCCGCCATCCTTTCGTCGCTAGCTGTGAGCCTTGCGGTCTCGACGACCGTGTTTTCAGCCGTGAAATGGAACGTCGATCCCAGCCCCACCACGCTCGCGACCTCCAACGCTCCGCCCATGGCACCGACCAGCCGGCGCGAGATGGTAAGACCGATGCCGGTTCCGCCGAATTTGCGCGTGGTCGATTGGTCCGCCTGCGAGAACGGATCGAAAATCGTTGCAAGCTTCTCCTCCGGGATGCCGATGCCAGAGTCCCCGACGGCGTAGCGAAGGCGCACCTTCGATCCAATCGCACCGCTCCCGGCGCATGCCACGCTGAGCGTGACATGCCCTTTTTCGGTGAACTTCAGCGCGTTGTTGACGAGGTTTGACAGCACCTGGTTCAGGCGGACGGGATCTGCCAGCACCTTCTCCGGAACATCGGCACCGATCCGGCAGACCAGATCCAGGCCCTTGGAAGCGGCCCGTGCAGAGAACAGGTTGACCACCTGCTCGGCGATGCTTGCCGGCGACACCGGAACCTCCTCCAACTCGAGACGCCCGGCCTCGATCTTCGACAGATCGAGAATGTCGTTGATGATGGCAATGAGACTTTGCCCGGAGCTGACGATCACGTCTGCGTGGCGCTGGAGCCGCGGAGGAAGATTGCCTATCGCGATGAGCTCGGCCATGACCAGCATGCCATTGAGCGGCGTGCGGATCTCGTGACTCATCGTTGCGAGAAAGTCGGACTTGGCGGCGTTTGCCTGTTCGGCCGCGATTTTGGCGGCCTTGAGCTCTCTGGTGCGCTCCTCGACCTCGACCTCCAGTCTGTCTCTGTGATCGGCGAGCTGCTGGTCGCGCTCCTGGATCTCGTAGAGCATTGTGTTGAACGCATCGACCATCACGCCGGTCTCGTCCTGGCTGCGGCTCGTGACGCACCTCGAATAGTCCTGGGAGCGCCGGACGCTCTCCATCGCCTCGGTCAACTCAATGATGGGAGCGGTTATGGACCGCTGCAGCCGCATGGCGACCACGAAAGCGAGGCCGGTCGCGATCAATCCTGCGGCGAGCGCCGCCTTCAGGCTTTCAATGATGGCCCCGCGCAGCCGGGAAATGTCGGCAATGATTCGAAGAGCACCGATTACCGTGCCACCGTGAATGATCGGCACTTCCAGCACGTAATTGCGCATGACGAGCGGAGCGAACGGGCTGATCTCGCTGTTCGGCTCCACCCTCTGTCCGCTCGACCCCAGGACCGTGCTGTCTCCGAGCTGGGCGACGAGCTTGCCCTCCGCGTCAGTGACCTGAGCGAAGCTCAGGCCGGGCATCTGCCGTATGGCCACCAGGGTCTGTGCAACGTCCGAGCGCGAGCCGGCCGCGAGCGGGCGTGCAACAGATGCCGATATCGCTGCTGCAATGCTGTCGAGCTCCACGCGAACCGAGCGAAAACGCCGGTCCGCGTCGCGCCAGGCCGAAGCCAGCGCGCCCACTAGAACCGCGCTCAAGACCGACACGACGACAATGGCCGCAAGGCGCGCGCCGATCGATCGGTCGAGATGTTTGCGAAACGGAAACTGCATGGATCAGGAGAGGCCCGGCTTCATAATCAGTTCAGCATGAACTGGTAAAGAAACCGGTCCACTGAGAGCTCGCTGGAGCAAACGAAAATGACTGTTAACCCCACCGCTATACGTTTTCACCGGGAACGGTGCTGAGCCAAGCCTTAAGCAAATCGCAACAATGATCTCTGCGAACAAGAAACAAAGCGAGCGCGAGCCCCTGCGCATCATCGTCGTCGACGATGATCCGATTTTCCGCTCACTGGTCGTCAATAAGATCACGCGCCTCGCACACGAGGTCGTCGAGGCGGAGGACGGGGCACAAGCCTGGGTGCGCCTTGCACGCGAGACCTTCCATCTGGCGCTCGTGGACCTCGAAATGCCGCACCTTTCCGGTGATGAGCTGATCCGATGTATCCGCGGGCATCCGCGGACCCGGCACCTGCCCGTCATCGTCATCACGTCGAGAAACGACACGGACGCGGTACAGAGATCGCTCTATTCGGGCGCCACGTCGTTCCTGACCAAGCCAATCAACTGGTCGATGTTCGGCAATCATATCGACTACCTGCTGCGTCTGCACCGGGCCGCCGAGCAAGGCCGCATTGCGCAGGACGAAGCCCAACAGACCGTGCGGTCGATGACGGAGATCGTTCGCAGCCTGACCGACGAGATCGGGACGGCGACCGGCAGGCTGGCCGAGAATGCGAAGCATGCGTTGGGGAACGCATTGCCGGCGCGCGAGCCCCAGCAGATTGCCGACGCCCTCGAGGCGGTGGTGAGCGAATCCGAGCGCATCCGCGTCGAGCTGGCGAACGCCATATCGGCCATCCAGCGCGCCGCAGGATCGCCCCCGGACGGTGACGTCAAGCCGAACCTCCGGCAGGCCTCTTGAGGCGCTCGCTGCTCCCGCTCTTAGACCGCATCGATAACTTCCGGCAGCGCCGCCGCCTGAGCGGCCTGGATTTGGAATAGGCATTTACGCCTTCTTAGCCCTCACCCGGGAATCGCCCCACAATCCGCATCCGAAATGATATGTTTCAATACAAGTCTCATCGAATTCTATCAAAGGACTGCGTTTTGCCAGGGGCATACGAGAGCCGGACTTCGGAGCTCATTGCTCGCTTTGCCGCGTCGGTATGCGGATCGCTGGCCGTCAAGTTCGCCCTGTTCGCGCCCGTGCTCTTGCTCGTCGGTGGCGCGACCGCAGACTACAACATTCTCTATTCGCAGAAATCCCGGTTGCAGGCTGCGGCCGACACAGGCTCGCTCGCAGCCGCAAAAGAGCTCGGTCTTGCCGATGCCCAGCGCGACAACGTGCAGGCGATCGTCGAAGGCGTGGTCGAGAGCTATCTCAAGGAGAATCACGATCAGACGTATGGCGGAGGCAGCGTAACCGTCGCCGCCACGTACGACACGGCCGCGCTCGAGATCAACGTTACGGCTACCCAGGAGATCCACACTCCCTTCAGAAATCTGGTCGGAAGCAACATCACCCAGATCACCGTCAACTCGGTCGCCCGCATCGTCGGCCGGCCCAACATCTGCGTGCTTGCACTCGAGCTGTCAGACCAGGGTGCCATCACACTCCAGCATTCGGCAAGGCTCACGGGCAACAACTGTGCCGTGTTCTCGAACTCCACGTCGGCGAAGGGTCTCGCGGTTCGCGAAAGCGCACAGCTCAGCGCCAACACGGTCTGCTCCGCAGGCGGAGCGGTTGGCAGCGGCTCCATCGTTCCATCGGCCATCACGGATTGCCCCCAATTCGAGGACCCGCTTCTCGGCCGCCCCGAGCCGACAGTGGGCGCTTGCGACTACTCGAAGCTGCAGATCAATGACCAAGACTACGTCCTGAGACCAGGCGTCTACTGCGATGGCCTCGTCATCAACGGCAAGTCGAAAGTCACGCTCGAGCCCGGCGTCTACATCATTCACGATGGCCCATTCAAGCTCTCCGGGTGGGCTGAGATCACAGGGACCAACGTCGGCTTCTACCTATCGGGTACAGCCGCCTTCGAGTTCGGTCCAAACAGCACAGTGAGCCTCACTGCTCCGAAGGATGGACCATTGACTGGCCTGCTCGTCTTCGGCTCTCGCTCGCAGGACACAAACATCAAAAACGTAGTGCGCAGCAACAATGCACGCGAGCTGCTTGGTACGATCTACCTGCCGCGCAACGCGTTCGTCGTCGATGCGACCTCGCCCGTCGGCGATCGATCGGCCTACACGGCCATCGTCGCGCGGCAGCTCATGCTCTTCTCCGGGCCCAATCTCGTTCTCAACAGCAACTACGAGCAAACCGACGTTCCGGTGCCTGTCGGAATTCGCGGAGCGGATCAGCCGATCGCACTCGTGAAATAGGGCTCCGAAACTCCTCGCACAGAGGTCGGCCTATAGCCGATAAGCTGCATCCGCGAGCCGTGGAAGCCGCGCGTCCTTGTCAGAGATATTGACGTCGCCCGGCGCGATTCCCCAATCGATTCCAAGTGCGGGATCGTTCCAGAGGATGCCGCAGTCGTGCTCCGGGGAGTAATGGTCCGTCACCTTGTAGAGGACCTCCGTGCCGGGCTCGAGCGTCAAGTAGCCGTGTGCAAAGCCCTTGGGCACCCAGATCTGCGTCCAGTTCTCCGCCGATAGCTGAGCCCGCACATGGCGACCATACGTCTCTGACCCCGCCCGCAAATCGACAGCCACGTCGAGAACAGCGCCGCGCACGACGCGCACGAGCTTCGCCTGCGCCCGCGGCGGCGCCTGGAAGTGCAGCCCGCGCAGCGTACCCTTTGCGACGGACATCGCATGATTGTCCTGGACGAAGCGAACGTCGATTCCCGCCGCTGCCAGAGCCTTCTCGTTCCACGTCTCCGAGAAGAACCCGCGTCCGTCGCGGTGCTGGACCGGCGTCAGGAGCTTGACGTCCGCGATGGCGAGGCTTTCGACCTTCATTGAGCCTCCGGCAAGACATGTCCGTCCGGCAGGCGGGTTTCGGTCATCGCTTCTCTCCAGGCCGCATCTCGACCACACGAGCGCCCTCGCCACCGGGCTCCCGGCCCGGAGATGCCGAACGCGCCGGGTCGGTCGAGGCCGCGCTGGCGCTCTGCGGCTCCTCGCCCTCGGCCTCCGCCGCACGCTCCTGCTCGTGGAAGCGGCGCCAGCTCACGGGAATGCAAACGAGATACAGGACCGAGGCCATGAGCAGCGTCTCGTAAGGATATGTGAGGAGATGGGCGACGAGCGCCATCGCCACGACGAACAGCGGCAGAACCCATTCGCGCCCGATCCGCTCTCCGAGGAGCTTGCCCGAATAGGTCGGAATGTTCGACACCATCAGAAGCCCGATCCCGACCGTATAGATGAGAAGCACGTTGAGGAGCGCGGGGTGATTGCGAATGTCGAAACCCGTGTGCGCAAGGTAGACGGGCAGGAGTACGATGATGGCGGCTGCCGGCGTCGGCATGCCGCTGAAATAGTTGGACTGCCACTTGGGCTTGTCGTCGTCGAGCGCCACGTTGAACCGTGCCAGCCGCAACGCGGAAGCCAGCGCGAAAATGAGCACGCAGATCCAGCCGATGCTCTTCACGTCCGCGAGCCCCCACGTGAACAACAGCACGGCGGGCGCCACGCCGAAGTTGACGAAATCGGCCAGGCTGTCGAGCTCGGCACCAAACCGCGAGGACGCCTTGAGCAGGCGCGCGATGCGCCCATCGACCCCATCCAGAAGTGCGGCAAAAACGATCGCGGCCAGCGCGAAATCCCACCGGCCTTCGATCGACATGCGGATCGAGGTCAATCCCGCACACAGTCCGAACAGGGTGAAGAAGCTCGGCACCATCATGCGGACTGGAACACGTGCATGGCTGAACATGCGCCGCCGCCGCCGGCGTGCCGTTTCCGCTTCGAGTTGAGGTATGACCGGGTCCATCGGCATGACTGACCTCCTCATCGCTTCAAGGGCGACTCGCTGAGCCTGGGATGAATGTTCGCACCCATTGCCTGTTCGCACCAGTCCCCGCCTCGTCCCGGATCGCGGTTTTGGCACATCGGCGCTCCCCGGAAACCGGGCCAGGACCTCAACTGCGCCGTGCTTCCCGCTCGGGCTCATCCGATTTGAGATCGGCAAGAACGGTCTCGCCGGCAATCGCCCTCTGGCCCACCGCAACCAGCGCCTGGCATCCTGGAGGCAGGTAGGTATCGACGCGGGAGCCGAAGCGAATTAAACCGTAACGCTGTCCTGCCCCGATGCTGTCCCCCTCCTCTACGAAGGTCAGGATGCGCCGCGCCACGAGGCCGGCGATCTGCACCACCGCAATGCGCTTGCCCGACGACATCTCGATGACGAGCGAACGGCGCTCGTTGTCCTCGCTTGCCTTGTCGAGGGCTGCGTTGAGGAATGCGCCGGGAACATAGATCGAGCGAACGATCCGCCCCGGCACAGGTGCGCGCTGAATGTGGACGTCGAACACAGAGAGGAAGATCGAGATGCGCACCCTCTCCTCCGTTCCGAGGTCGAGCTCGGCCGGCGGACGCACCTTCTCGATGGCCGAAATCCGCCCGTCACCGGCCGCGATGACGAGCCCCTCGCGCAAGGGGGTCACGCGGTCCGGATCGCGGAAGAAATAGGCGATCCAAGCCGTGGCCAGGGCGCCGAGCCAGCCGAGTGGCGGCCATAGCAGAAAAAACAGGAGCGTGACCGCGGCGCCGATGGCCAGAAACTTGTGGCCATCCGGATGCACCGGCGCGAGGCTGTCAATGATCGTATCGATCAGGCTGTGTCTTTCGGACAAGTGTGGAGCTCCCAGGCTTCACGTTGAAAGTCGCATCGTACCAACAGAGGCGCCTGCCGCCCAAAGCGCGACGTCAGAACGGCACGCCTATGAACCGGGTGTCCCCCTTTGCATCTTCGACCAGCAGAATGACCGACTTTGCGCCGGTCGCCTTCAACTTGTCGATAATGGATTTCAGGGCCTCGGCCGAGGCAACGGGCTCCTGCTGCGCCTCGGCGATGACGTCGCCGACGCGAATGTTCTTCGACGCAGCGGGGCTCTCCGGATCGATCTCGGTGACGAGCAGGCCCTGCACCTTCTTGTCGAAGCCGAACTGCTGGCGCATCTCGTCGTTGAGCGGCACGAGCCCGAGACCGAGCACGCTCGTAGCCTTCGGCATCGCCCCCTTGCTCGTACCTTCCTCGCCGAGCGTAATCTTCTCGTCTGCCTCCTCGAGCTGGCCGACAGTCACGGAGAGTATTTTTTTCTGGCGCTGACGGACAACCTCGACCTCGACCGTCTTGCCGATGGGCGTCTGCGCCACAATCTTGGGCAGGCCGCGCATGGTCGTGACATCCTTACCGTCGAAGCGCAGGATCACATCCCCCGTCTCGAGGCCGGCCTTGGCGGCAGGACTGTCCTGAGTGACGGCCGCCACCAGCGCACCCGTATTCTCCGGCACGCCGAAGCTCTCAGCGATATCCTCGCTGATGGTCTGGATCTTGACGCCGAGCCAGCCGCGGCGCACTTCGCCGAACGCTTTCAACTGATCGATGATGGCGGTGACGGTATCCGACGGCACAGCGAAGCCGATGCCGATCGAGCCGCCGGTGGGCGAAATGATCGCCGTGTTGACCCCGATCACCTCGCCCGACATGCTGAACAGGGGGCCACCCGAGTTGCCCTTGTTGATGGCGGCGTCCGTCTGCAGGAAATCATCGTAAGGCCCGGCATTGATGTCGCGCTGCTTTGCCGAGATGATGCCGACCGTCACCGTCCCGCCGAGCCCGAACGGATTTCCGATCGCCATCACCCAGTCACCGACCTTCATGGCTGCGGATGACCCGAACTTGACGTCGGCAAGCGGCTTCAGGGGTGTCACCTTGAGAAGCGCGAGATCAGCCTTGCTGTCGCGCCCGATGACCCTGTCCACTTTGAGCTTCGAGCCGTCGTGGAAGTTGACGACGATCTCGTCCGCGCCGTCGATCACGTGATTGTTGGTGACGACGAGGCCTTCCTTGCCGTCGACCACGAAGCCCGAGCCGAGCGAGGAGACCTTGCGCTCGGCTGGCGGCGTACGGCCACCCTTGCGATTGAAGAAGTCCTCGAAGAACTCGTCGAACGGCGAGCCTTTTGGAACCTTGGGAAGCGGCACACCCTCGGGTCCCTTGGCGGTTTGCGTGGTCGCGATGTTGACCACGGCATCGATGAGGGTCTCGGCCAGCGGAGCGACCGACTGAGGACCTTGCCCTGCGCTCGCGGACCCGAGCCCAGTCAAAAAAAGAACGAGCGCGACCGTCACGAGCCGTAACGCCGCCGCCGTCCTCGAGAAGGTCAAACCGAGCGCCATACCCACCATCTCCTTCAGGAAAAGGACCGCACCCTAGAGCGTTTTCCACGTAGGTTGGGTCAAGGCCCGCTTCTTCAGCGGGCCGCGACCCAACGACTTTGTGCCCGCCGTTAGATGTTGGGTCGCGCTACGCTTGACCCAACCTACGGCCGTGCGATTCACATCCGGCGGAAAGCGCTCTAGCCCGATTGGTTTCGGCCAGAGCCTGTCCCCTGTCAACGCGGCCCGATAAACGAACTACCCGCGCATCAGCCAGACGAGGAAGGCACCCGCCGCGACGGCTGTCCAGCCGGCCCGGCGCAGCTTCGACTGCTCCGTCGCTGAGGCGATTTCGAGGAGCTGGCGCGCCAGGTCCGGCCTCAGCGCCCAGAGAAGCCCCTCGAGCACCAAAACAAGGCCGAAGGCG
>Ga0233425_10004130_pt1 | contig 24905 bp, 27 predicted proteins | sample Watercolumn_Towu_2_FD_181712 | JGI IMG/M metagenome (GOLD analysis project Ga0233425, IMG submission 181712) | Freshwater microbial communities from Lake Towuti, South Sulawesi, Indonesia - Watercolumn_Towuti2014_140_MG | ecosystem: Environmental > Aquatic > Freshwater > Lake | place... | reverse complement strand
TTATCCCCATCGTCGTCTTCAGGTGACTGGAAGGTATAATTCATAAAGACGTAATTGCCCTTGGTTATGTCCACCTTCGTCTCCGTCTCTATACCATGAACATGGGCATCGCCAAAGTTTTCATACCGGGATGTATTTTGTGCAGATTCCACGGTGCGTAAGACAATAAGGTCTTTTACGTCGTTGAAGAAATAATTCACGTTGCTCGAAACATATTTGTTAAACTTGTAGTTTAATCCCAACTCGTATGTTCTAATGGTTTCAGGGTCTAAGTCTTCATTTCCCTGTATGGCAGGCTGATTGGTGGAAAACATTTCCATAAAACTGGGCGCCCGAAATGCCTCCCCATACAGGAGTTTTAACGACGCATCCTTCATAAATGTCCACGTCAAGCCGGATCGTGGACTGGTAGCGCCGCCAAAATCACTATAATGGTCGTGCCTTGCCCCTAAGGTAAGGTTTATTGTGTCGGTAATATCCCACGTATCCTGCAGATAAACCGACCACATCCTTCGTGTGACTTCTTTTAAATAAGGATACGTGTCTGAAAAGTTCTGGATAGAATCCAGTGGATCGTATGTCGCTGGATTAAAGTTGCTTGAAAACCGGACGTTTGTTTGATTTATCAGGCGATATTCCAAACCCAGGGTGATTACATTTCCATCAAACAACTCGTAGTCAAACGGAATTTCTGTGCCGATAATCTTTTGAATCACCTTGCCGTTACCAATGAACCCATCGGGATAGGTATTAAGCTTGTCATAATTCCCGTCTCCATCTGTATCCAAAGGTAACGTTACGCCCTCCGAAAACGATTCGATATAGGTGTTATTATCAAACTGATCGTAATAAACCCTGGGTTTTAAAGTAAGTCGTTCCTCAAAGGTCTTCCGATACCCTGCCTCGCCGAATACGTAGTTGCTTTCTACATCAGATTCATCGTTTAAGGCATACTGGGGGCCTATAAAAGGTCCTCGGTTTCTATTACTGTACCATCCCTCAAAATAAACATCTTTATAAACTGTCTTCAGGTTTAAGTCGTATTCCTGCCGCCCATCCTCCACCCTTCCTGGTGCCTGAGAGACCGGGGAAAAACCAAAAGAAGAAAGGGCGTTATCAATCCTTGTTTGATTATCGCTCTCAACAATGCCGTCGAACCCGTCGGTCTGCCTGTAATGTACCATCCCGGAAACACCTACCTCCCCATACGTCTCCCCAAATATGATATTTTCATCATATGTGTCAAAACTTCCATAACCACTGCTCACTTTAATACCGTCAATATCCTTTGCGTCTTTCGTAATAATATTGATAACCGCTGTAAATGCATTCTCACCGTACATAGCGGAACCGGGCCCGCGGATAATTTCTATCCTCTTTATACTTTCTACCGGGAAATCGTCAAAATTGCCAAAGGCTCCGCCTCTGAGAGGATTATTTATAAAATGTCCGTTAAGCATTACCCTTACCTTGTTTGCACTCTCGAGACCCCGCACGGCAGGGACTACATCCCCAAAATCCGCCTTCTTCAATATTTCAAACCCGGGCACCGTCCTCAAAATCTCAGCAAAAGTACGGTAACCCAGATTCTTGATCTCCTCGTCGGTAATTACCGTAACGATGCCCGGCGCCTTGCTGATCTGCGTTTCACGCCGTGTCGCTATGGTTACTTCCTCGCCAAACCCAAACCAAATGGCCTCGGTTGAAATCTCATCAGCCACCGCCGTAGCCATGTTCAGATCCCTCTTACTATCAGTATCAAAAGATGTGTCTTCAAGGCGAGTCGTTGTTGCGTCCTCTGCAAAAGTGTGAGGCGAATTGAGAGAAAGAAAGGTTTGCAAAATACCTATGGACAGGAAAAACAGAAGCAGCCTATTTGTTGTCCATTTGGTCATTGTGGATAACCACTCACTTTCCGGTGCATGTTTTAGCTTGTATTGCTAATGGTGTTTTAAGGACGTATGTACGTAAAACGGAGCAAAATCAGTACCTCGAATACTTGTTAATAATTATTTTCAAAACATATTATATCTCTTTGGGAAAAAATAGGAATAGAAAATTTCGTTTTTAAACAAGCAAATTTTTAGTGTGAAATTGCATAGTAATGTGGAAAGGCTTCTATGGCACAATTACCATAAATTTGTAAAGTAAATTCTCTATAAGTTTCAGACAAGTTATTTTCTTCCCCTAATCAAAACTGTCCGATTATAAATTAACCTTGCATTTTTATTGTTGTTTGGATAATTTAAAGCGCAGGAGTTTTAAACAGTTAATTCCTCCCACTTGACTTCGTCGTGAGCTCAGTCGAACGATGGGGGGAGGCTAGGTGGGGGTGAAGGAAAAATGCCTCCACCCTCCCCTTGCCCTCCCATCAAAGGAGGGGGCTATTTGTAATTAAATAATTGAATTGTTTATGACCTTTATTATTGAAAACCTCAAGGAAGCTGACGTTGTAGCGGTTGTAGACCTCTATCATTTCATTATTGATGAATTACACGCCAGGAGCCTGGAGGTGGAACGGTTGCACTTCAAGGACATTTACCCCGTAGAAGAAGTTAAAAAGCGTTTGGATAACAAAGATTGTGTGTATCTTGTTGGTAAGGAAGACGGCAAGGTTGTGGGTTTTGTATTTGCGTGGGTTTCTGAGGGCGTGGGAAATTTACACTGGATGGGTTTGTCGCCCGGATACAGAAAAAAGGGATACGGAGATAAACTCCTGGAAGAGACAATGAAGGTCTTCCTGGGAAAGGGATGCCATGAGGCCAAGTTGTTTACTTATCCTTCCGAAAAAGTTGCATATCACCTCTTTCAAAAGCATGGATTTAAAGAGGTGGCCTTTATCGATCGCAGATTTTTTGGGATGGGGGTTATTCTTATGGTACGGAAAATTTCCCCCATCCCGGAGGAACACCGCGCTAAAAAGATTGTGCTGGCCGGCGAGGCGGGACAGGGCATTAAACTTATGGCACATGTACTGGCTGATATCCTTGCCAAATTGGGAAAAGAGGTGGCCTTGAATCTTGTTTATGATGCAACCGTACGCGGAGGCAACATTCGGGCGGAGATCGTATATTCTGATGAGCCGATCGAAGTGCCCTTTTTTGAAGAGGCTGATATCGGGCTTCAATTATCAAAGACACCTGACCCAACGGTTCGCGCAAAACACGTGCTCATCGAGGCGTCTGCCTGTGACGCAGAATGCAAAAAGTGTGAACTCCGCTGCCCGGTAAGCGACCGCATCCCTTTCGAAAAACTCGCCACAGAACAGTTTAACAGTCCTATATTTGTCAACATGATTGCACTGGGCAGGTTGTTGAGCAAGATCGGTATTAATATCGAAACGGTAAACTTTGCCTCGGAATTTCCCTCGCAATTTCTTGACGAGAATATAAAGGCGATACGTTATGGCTACACGTACCAGGATTAGTGCATCTGAAATAACGGAGAAGGTTTCACAACTCTGCATGGATGCCAATTTTAATTTGAATGAAGACGTTCTCGATGCACTGAGAGACTCCTATGAGGCGGAAGGCTCCCCGGTTGCCAAGGAGGTATTTGCAGAGTTATTAGAGAACGCAAAGATCGCTCATGAATGCCAGATGCCTCTATGCCAGGATACGGGGGTTGCAGTCGTTTTTGTCGAGATAGGGGAGGACATAGAGATCGTTGGCGGTCGTCTTTACGATGCTATCCATGAAGGTATTCGGGAGGGATATAAAAAGGGGTTTTTGAGAAAGTCCATGGTGAAAGACCCGCTTAACCGGATCAATACAGGCGATAACACACCAGCCATTATCCATACGGAATTTACCCCGGAGAATCACCTAAAAATTACCTTCATGGCCAAGGGCGGCGGATGCGAAAATATGAGCCGGCTTGCGATGTTGACCCCGGCCGATGGCAGAGAAGGTGTTATTCATTTCGTGGTGGAAACCGTAAAGATAGCGAAGGCAAATCCATGTCCGCCCATTATTGTGGGTGTTGGAATAGGCGGGACATTTGATTATGCAGCCCTTTTGGCTAAAAAGTCCCTTTTGAGACCTCTCGGCACTAAACACGTTGACTCTGACACTGCAAATTTAGAAAATGAGATGCTGGAAAGGATCAACAATTCAGGCATTGGCGCCCAGGGACTGGGTGGCTGGATTACGGCTATGGCCGTCCATGTGGAACGCCATCCCTGCCACATAGCAAGTTTGCCGGTAGCCGTTAACATTGAATGTCATGCGCATCGGGTTAAAACGGCGGTGTTAGGAAATTTCCAATAACTTTTCACCGCAAAGGCGCAAAGTACGCAAAGGAAGACTTGGAATGAAAAAAGACGAAGATATACTTTCGAAGGAAATCCTCGGGGCAGCAATAGAGGTGCATAGCTATTTCGGGCCAGGATTGTTGGAATCAGCTTACGAAGAATGTTTATGTCGAGAACTGGCTATTCGTGGACTTACTTTTGAACGGCAAAAACCTCTTGCAGTATTTTATAAAGGTGTGAAACTAGACTGTGGATATCGGCTAGATGTGGTTGTTGGAGGATTGGTAATTCTGGAATTAAAGGCAGTTGATCAAATCGAGCCAATCCATGAAGCACAACTTCTGACATATTTAAAGTTGTCAGGTTTAAAATTAGGGATATTGATTAATTTCAATGTTCCACTTCTAAAAGATGGGATAAAAAGAATTGTTAACGGTCTTTGAATCTTTGCGCTCTTTGCGGTGAACTATTGTAATTTTGTGATTATGTATGTCAAAGGTAATACATTTAAAAACACCCTTAACAGACGATGATGTTGTAAATCTCAGGATTGGAGACAGGGTTGCTCTCAGTGGAATTATTTACACAGCCAGAGATGCTGCGCATAATCGGCTGGCGGAACTTATCGACAAAGGCAAGGAATTACCCTTTGATATTCGAAATCAAATTATCTATTATGTAGGTCCGAGTCCTGCACGACCAGGCAGACCTATTGGGTCCTGTGGGCCTACCACGAGCTATCGCATGGACGTGTATACACCTAAGTTACTGGCAAAAGGTCTGAAGGCAACCATTGGCAAGGGTAATCGCTCTGAAACCGTTATCGAAGCCCTGAAGCAGTATAAGGCGGTCTATTTCGCCGCCACCGGCGGCGCTGCCGCGTTGCTGGCAAAGTCCGTGAAAAAGGCGGAAATCGTGACTTACGAAGACCTGGGTGCAGAGGCTATTATGCGGCTTGAAGTAGAAAATTTTCCTGTGGTGGTTGCCAATGATATATACGGAAACGATTTGTTCAGGGAAGGGGTTGCAAAGTATGAAAGAAAATAAAGATTGTATGTGAATTTGAGCAGATAAAATGCATATAGAACCGATTCGGGCAAAGGTTAGGGCGGGAAAGTATATCATTTCATTTACCCACACTGAGAAACTAAGATTGAGAAGAATTGAAGCAGAATAGATTGAATACGCTATCTGTAAAGGAACAATAATCGAACCATATCCGAATGATCCAAGAGGTGAAAGTTGTTTAATTCTAGGCTTTACAAGTCAGGGTAGACCTTTACATATTGTTTGTGGGAGATTGGAGGAAGATGAAATACTTATAATAACTGCCTATGAACCCAATCTTCAGGAGTGGGAGACAGATTGGAAAACGAGAAAGAAGGGAGGTAGACATGCTTGATACATGCTATTTTTGCAGGGCTGAGGTAGTCCAGCAACATGTTACTATTGACTATCGTTGGGGGGACACTTTAGTAATTATTAAAGATGTTCCAGCGGCAGTTTGTCAACAGTGCGGGGAAAAATACTTGTCAAGTAGTGTTTATAAGGAGTTGGAGAGGTTGGCAAAAAGTAAAAACCACATAATGGATAAGATGACAGTTGATGTTTTAGTTTTTGAGGAAAGTTCGGCTGCATAGTGTGTTATAAAACCAAGATAGAAAAGGTATAAGACATGAAAAAAATTTTATATATTGTGTTGGACGGTTTAGGGGATGGGCATTATCCTTGTAAGGAAATTGGCAATCGTACGCCTCTTGAAGCGGCGGTTACACCCACTATGGATATGTTGGCGCGAGAGGGGCAGACGGGACTGATGTACACTGTCGGAAAGGGGATTGCTCCTGAATCGGACATTGCGGTCATCAGCATCCTGGGTTATGATGCAATGAAATACTATACGGGGCGCGGCCCGCTCGAAGCGCTTGCCGCGGGATTGAAAATCAACGATGGCGACCTTGCCTTCCGTGCAAACCTTGCCACACGGGGAATGGGAAGGCAAATAAAAGATCGCCGTGTCGGAAGGAATCTTTCTACCGAAGAGGCTGCGCAACTCAGTGAAGAAATTAATAAAAAGGTAAAATTAGATTCTATACCTGCCAAATTTATCTTTAAAAATACCCTTGAATACAGAGGCGTATTGGTTGTCCGTGGCGTTAAGAACAAACTTTCCGGATACGTAACGAACACCGACCCGGCGTATACAAAACACGGGCTTTTAGGCGTTGCAAAGGAAACAGGCACTTTTGAGAATATGGTTGAATATTGTATGCCCGTACACGATTGCCCGGACATTGATGCGGCATATCGTTCTGCGCTCCTGGTGAATGAGTTTACCTTGAAAAGTTGTGAGGTGCTGGATCAATCTGAAGTCAATAAAAAACGCGTGAAGAAGGGATATCTTCCTGCAAACCTTGTATTGTTGAGGGATGCGGGTGATCATCTCCCCAAGCTTCCCGCGATAAAAAATAAATTCAGGAAAAATTTCGGGTGTTTTGTGGAAATGCCTACCGAAGAGGGCATTGCCTTATTGACCGGCATGAAGATAGTTCCCATACCACCACCCACAAAAGACCTCGAAAAGGATTATACCCTGCGTGCCAATATGACCATCAAAAATATGAAAAAATACGACGGACTTTATATCCACATTAAAGGACCGGACGTTCCCGGCCATGATGGTGACGCTATCAAGAAAAAGACCATTATTGAAGCGATTGACCGGTATTATCTTACGCCCTTAATAGACAGTATAGACCTTGATAAAACTATTGTTGCGGTTACCGCCGATCATTCAACTCCATGCCGGTTAAAATCCCATTCCGATGACCCTGTTCCGTTACTGATCAGCGGGGGAAACGTCAAGCCCGACACGACAAAATCCTTTTCGGAAAAGGCTTGTTTAGCCGGTAAAATCGGGAAAATCAACGGCACGCAGCTTATGCCGCTCCTGGTCAAGTATGCAAACAAATAAAGGGACGTGGTTGAAATGGGTAGTAATTTCCTGCGGCATAATCTTCTGTGTTGGTTTGGCTGCGGTCTTGATTATTCCAGCTTTTATTTCGGGAGATTTTATAAAACAGAAGGTTACCCGGATATTAGACGATAGATTCAAATCAGTCCATCAGGTTGGGGCATTTTCGTTTCAATGGCCCGGTCAGATTAATATCTCTTATATCATCGTCCAGAAGCGGGAAGAAAACGGGGAGGAGCCGATAAAATTCGAGGAGATTCAAGGTACGTTAAAACTACTCCCTCTGCTCTTTAAAAAGATTGTTGTTAAAAAAATTTCCATACGAGAGATTAATTATGAAAATCGACTACTGTTGAAAAATCTCGTTACTGACAAATTCTCATTCGACAATGGCGTTGTTTCCACCCGCGCACGATTGAGCGTGAATGAAGGGCCTACGGCCATTAAAGGAATGATTGATCTCCGTCAAAAAAAACCAACATGCGACTTTTCGATAGAAGCAAAAGATATTCACATTACCCAGGATATCCCGTTTCTCAGCATATTGCCGATATTTGCAACAAAAGATGGGGAAGCAGGGGGGATTTTGAGTCTCAAAGGGTGTTTACGCGGAAAGGGGCTGGGCAGGGAAATCCTCAATAAAAAACTTGTTGCCGATATGAAACTGGAAGTAAGAAATGGGTACATTAGAGGCAATAAATTATTGTCTTCCATATTGGAAATTATAGGGGTAAAGGGCGCGTATTCATTTGATTCGATGGAAGCCGTAATCCAGATAAAAGATGGCAGGATTTCTACACCGAAAATGGATATTCAGAGCCAACTCCTGAGCCTGAATGCGTTCGGTGTGACCAAATTAGACGGTTCAATGTCTTATGATGCCACAGTGAAATTTAACAAAGAACACCTGGGCAAAGATATGGAAAAAATCGCAGGCTTACTTTTAAAGGGAAATGCATTGCCGGTAGAAATACGGGGCACAACGAAAGACCCAAAGGTCTCGGTAAAACTACCCAAGGAGAATCTAGAGAATCTCGTCAAGGGTCTGGTAAATGATTTTTTATCGAGTCCAAAAAAGAAGAAAAAAGAAGATTAACTAAGATAGTAATTTTTTTTCGGACGCAGATGAACGCAGATAATCAGTGTTTTATATCAGGTTTGATTTTGGTTTGCAAAATCAAAGACTTTACAGGATAAAAAGCTATTACACACCCCTTTATCCCCTCTTTTTAGAGGGGAAAACGCCATAATCTCCCCTCTATCAAGAGGGGATGGGGGGGTGTTATTTAGCCCTTGTATTTCCCGAACCTTAAAAAGAAAACTTTGAAATTCTAAACATTTAATTTGAGAAAACATTATCTGCGTTTATCCGTGAAAATCAGCGTCTTATTTAAAAAATGAATTGGATTGATTACACAATCTTTGGTGTCCTGTTCTTCTCCACAGCCTTGGGACTTGCCAGCGGTCCGGTGCTCCAACTCTTGAGAATCGGTTGTTTATTGGTCTCCTTCTTCGCAGCAATTTTCTTCCATAGCATTTTAGTCGGTATTTTGAAAACCATCTTCACACCCTCTACTGCAAGCTTAATAAGTTATTTTGTCGTCTTTGGGGTTGCGTTCATTGCCACGTATATCTTCACTGACATCCTCAAGAGGATTATGGGCAGGTGGAAGATGGGTTTTGGACTCAGGTTGTTTGGCGCTTTATTGGGGATTCTGAAAGGGCTTGTCTTCTGCGGCGTGATCATCTTTGGCGTCCTGTTATTTTGCGCCAAGCCGACATGTGACACGGTCAATGCCTCAAAGATTGCAAGCCAGATTGGGAAAGGCATGCAGACCATAGTTTCTGTCGTTCCGGAAAGCGTATCGAACAAGGTGAGGGGTTACGCAGAGGAAATCAGGAAAAAGAAATTATCAAAAGATGCAAAACCGGAGAAGGCAGATAAAGACGCCGACAAGGGCGAAGATTTTAAGCCTTCTTTGTGACCCGCACACCTACTTATCCAAAGGGTTTTTGAAACTTAAGATATTCTTTGTGGTAACATGGACATAAATCATCGTGGTTTGAAGATTCCTGATTTTATCGATTTTTGTTTAGCAACGGATATGGCCTGAAATACTATGCTGACATTTATAGAATAGAGATAAAAATGAATGTTGAGCATAAAAATAACGCCACAAATACCAATTGAATAACCTGTGCTGAAAATGGTAGAATATGGCATCATGCAGAATAATAAGAAAATTGACCATAAAGTCGTACGATTTATTGATTTATTTTGCGGCATCGGAGGTTTTCGTATTGCCACTGAACAAATATCCAATGAATTAGACGTTCCCGTGAAATGCGTTTTTTCAAGCGATATTGATGAAGACTGTCAAAGAACTTATGAAAACAACTTTGGCGAAAAGCCCGCGGGCGATATTACGGCTGTTAAAGCTGAAAACATACCTGATCACGACATCCTTCTTGCCGGTTTCCCTTGCCAGCCATTCAGTATAATTGGCCACAGAAAAGGTTTCGACGACACGCGCGGTACCCTTTTCTTTGAGATTGCCCGTATACTTGAAGCAAAGAAACCAACAACATTCGTGCTGGAAAACGTCAAATTATTAGCAGGCCATAATAATGGCAAGACACTAAAACGCATTATTGCCGCCTTGAGAGACTTGGGTTATCATGCTGATTTTCGCGTATTAAACGCATTGAACTTTGGCCTTCCCCAAAAAAGAGAACGTATTTTTATTGTGGGGTTTAAAAAAGCCTGTGCGTTTGATTGGCCAAAAGGCGGTTTATCCATGACACCCTTGCGGGATATTTTGGAAAGCGATGTGCCTGAAGAGTACTATGCTTCTGATTATATCCGAGAGAATCGGCTCAAAAAACATAAGCCTACTGATGAACTGACTATTTGGCATGAAAATAAAGCAGGCCACATCAGCGCATATCCTTATTCTTGCGCCTTACGAGCTGGGGCTTCATACAATTATTTGTTGGTTAACGGCGAACGGCGACTTACTCCACGTGAAATGCTAAGGTTACAAGGATTCCCAAACAGTTTTAAAATTGTGTGCAATTACAGCCAGACTCGGAAGCAGGCGGGAAACAGCCTCCCAGTGCCTATAGCTAAAGCACTTTTAAAGAACTTATTTATATCTCAGGGCTGGGATAACGGGCACATTGATTGTAGTCATTATGGCCTTCAGCATCACATTATTGATGGTCAAATGAGGCTTTTTGAAAAGAAGACAAGGTATGGCAGAAAATCCAAAATTAAGAACAGTAGAGAAGTACAAGCCCCCGTATCCTCTAAATAAATTCCCAAAAGACTTTCCGTTCAATTTGGGGAGAGAGCTTGTTTGCTTCCTTGCGTCTCGTGGAACGCCAAGGCTTGAAGGCGAGGATTGGGAAGAAATATTCGCGCGACTTATCGGTGCTCAATGGAAGCCTTCAAATGTCGGCTTGGACGATGTCGTTCTCCAACAAACAGCATGGGGAGCAAAAACAGTTAAAAATAAAAAACCGTCAACGGTTTCTAAAGTCCGGTTGATTTCAGGGAGAAATTCTCCAATTTATTCTTTTGGCGACCGCGAAATCAGCGATGCTGACCCAAAAGAACTTGGCGATAAGATTCTTTCTATATGGAATGAGCGTGTGGCGGGAATCCGCAAACTTTACAAGCATGTCAGGACGGTTGTGCTTATTAAATCCGATGACTTGCTTGAAGCCGCTGTGTTTAAATTTGAGACAATTCTTCATAGAAGCGAGAATTATTGGTGGCAATGGAACGAGAGGAACAACTTAGAGGGCTTTAAGAAAGACAGTAACCAACACATCTTTACTTGGCAGCCTCATGGCTCTCAGTTTACCATCGTAGAGGACGTTTCTGACGACAGGCTTGCGATAAGAATTAAGCAACCTCCGATAGTCGACCGAAGCGAAATCCTCAAGGCAATCAAGTTTGATGAGTCATGGATAGAAATCATTAAGTGAAAAATTGTGGATACATTTTCAAAAATCGAACGCTCAAGAATCATGGCGAGCGTGAAATCTGCAAACAATAAATCCACAGAGCTTCGTTTTCTTTCCATCCTTAAGGAAAAAGGCATCACCGGCTGGCGGCGCAATTATTCGGTGACCGGCAAACCGGATTTTGTTTTCCCGCGTTTAAAGATAGCGGTGTTTGTTGATGGTTGCTTTTGGCATAGATGCCCCAATCACTGCCGTTTGCCAGCGTCAAATAAAGACTATTGGAACAACAAAATTGAGAGGAATAGAATTAGGGATAAGAAGACATCAAAAGCTTTGAGAGAAAAGGGATGGACAGTAATTAGAATCTGGGAGCATGAAATCAAGACAAACGAATTTAATCGCAAATTGAATCTGATAAAAAAGGCTGCCCAACAAGGAGCTAAAGACGGACGTGGCACAAACCTGCCCCGCCGCTTAGCTTAATCGTTCGCTTGAATAAATAAGGCATCTTAACGGCAAATCCACTTTTACAATCTCTTTCAGAGAATCTTTTAAAATATCAAATCTGTTTCAATCCTTTCCATAAAATCTGGAATAAGGGTTGTGCAGGGCGTAAGCGACACACAGCAGTACCATCGCTTCCCCAGAAATGTTGGGTTTCGTTCCTCAACCCAACCTACGGAACTATATCAACTCCCAACAAGGATATGCGGTCCTGATTACCAGAAATCTCTTGCCTTATCTGTTTAACAGGTGGTATTCTTTATTCATTATATCGATGCAATTGAAGAACTATGAGGCGTTATTGTCAGTTACAGGAAAGAGGGAGAAACTGTCGGTGTAAAGTAAAGGTTTTGAATTTTTATTAACTTTATGTATTGAAAGGTTAAAAGCATGAAAACCCTAGTAATAAAATCTAATCAATTGAATCTTCCGGAAGAAATAGCAAGAAAGCTAAAAGGGAAAGAGGTTGAACTTATCGAAACAAAAGAAGGAATTCTGTTGAAACTTTTGGAAAACCCAATTAAAAACGCAAGAGGTTCCTTAAAAGGAAGCCATTTTTCTTCTGAAAAATATATGAGATTTAAAAAAGAAGAAAAGGAACTGGAATAATGAAAGACGCATTTGTGCTGGATGCCTGTGCCCTTATTGCTTTTTTGAATGATGAAGATGGCGCGGATAAAGTTGAGGACACCCTCTTGAAAGCGCTCAAAGAAGATTGCATCGTTTACATTAACAAGATAAACATTCTTGAGGTATATTACGGAGTATTTCGTGAAGAAGGTAAAGACAAAGCCGAAGAAATCCTCATCAAGATACTGGCGTTGCCGTTAAAAATAATTGATAAGTTGGAAGATGCTGTATTTAAAGAGGCTGGCAGATTAAAAGCAATCTATAAAATTTCTCTTGCTGATTCACTAGCCCTTGCAGAGGCAAAGACCAGAGGCTCAAGAATCGTGACGGCAGACCACCATGAGTTTGACACTCTTGACAAAAAGGGTGAGGTAGTATTTCTTTGGATTAGATAGTTTCTTGTCAAATCAGTTTTTTCACCATGTCTCCCACCCTGTAATCAAAACCTGCCGTATGTAAACTCGTTGGAAATTTGAGGATCTCGTAATCGTAATAATGCATAAATTCGTGAATGAAGGTGTTGAGGAATATCTTCGGGGCTATGGTTGCCTCCATCTTATTACCGATAACGATATTTCCTGCTTTGTACGTTCCATAGACTTTTCGTTTCAGCTTATCATTTTTCAGTGAATAAATGATTTTTGAACTGTTTACCTATATTACAACACAGTGTCCGTCCTATATCCGCCGGATGGGCTACCTGTACGAGGCGATCGGTCTGGAGTGCAGATATAAACGTCATCCTGACTCCTGGCGGCATCATCTTGAAAAAACACGGCATTTTGTCCTGTCCGCTGCTAATAAAAGCCAGAGACGGGGAAAGGTTATTATTCTCGGTTCCGGACTTTTATTGGATGTGCCCCTAGAGACGCTCTCGTCAATGTTCCGGCAGGTTGTCCTGATTGATATTGTATGTTTACCGGAAATCCGCAGGCGTATAAAAGGATATGACAATGTGATGTTCCTCCAGCAGGATGTGACGAATATCGCAGAGACGCTTTATCAGAACATCCGATACGGTCGGCACGGACTTCCCTCTGTTCGTCCTGTTTTACCAGAGATTGATAAAGACACCGGTCTGGTAATTTCCCTGAATATTCTTTCGCAGCTTACTGTCGTCCTGCGCAAGTATGCGCTTAAGAAGCTGAAAGGGATAGCCAGGGATCATGTCGGGGCATGGTGCAGGCAAATCATAGAGGCGCATTATGCATTTCTTAGGTCTCTGCCGTGCAATGTTTGCCTCATTGCCGACCAACGATATACAAATCGCGACCGCAATGGCAAAATTGCCGCACAAGGCTCAACCATATCCGGAATATCCCTGCCCGGACCGGATGATTCCTGGATATGGAACATTGCGCCGATAGGGGAGGAATCCAGGTTTTACTCAAAAGAGCTTGATGTCGGCGCATGGTATATCTGAGTTGTGGGGATGAGGGTCACCTTCAATATTCAAAATAAATTACGTATAATGTCGTCTTAATATTTAAGCAAACGAATTTATTTCAGGAGGAATATCCCGCCTAAAATAAGCAGCATGCCTATCGCCTTAGATAGAGTAACATCCTCGCCCAGAAACATCCAGCCCAGGAGAAATGTGAATAAAGGATAGCAGCTTGTGATGGGGATAATTCGGGATATCTCACCTGTCTTGAGCGCCTTGTAAAAAACCAGTTGCGCCACAAACCCCGCCAGAATACCGGCAAGGACGAGGAAGAAAACAGATTTGACCCCCATCTTCCCAATGGATGGAAACGGATTGTAAAAACAGATAACCATTACCGCTCCGATAATAACTCCTGAGCATCTCACAAGGTAAGCGGCTGTAGGCTCAACGGACGTGAGTCCGATCTTTTCTAAGAATGGCACAAATCCCCAGATAAAGGCAGTTAACAGGGCTAAGAAAAAAGCTTCCATATATCCACCTCATAATACAGTTAAATGAACTACAGAATTTTATGATATAGTAAAGAATGTAAGATGTAAGAAGCCAGAAGCCAGAAGCCAGAAGCCAGAAAAAGACTTCTCTGTCATTTGGAACATTTCCTATTCTCTAGAAATACCTTGTGGAAATCAAACCTCTATGATTATAATAAACTTGGGGGAAAAATTCTCTAATAATATTTTCTCGAAAGATAATCATGCTATCTGTTAAGATTGGACCATATCACCCATCCCTCGAAAACTCCTTTGTAAATACCATACAAACATTAAAAAAGGATGACCCATTAACACCCCTTGCCGTTGTTGCGCCCACAAACTGGATGCTGAACCGACTCCAAGAATGTCTGGTCGTGGGACAAAACGCCACTCCTGGTTCGAGATATACCGGAACAAGTTTCATGAATATCTCCTTTATGAACTTCTATGTCTTTGCAAGCGAGATATGCAGACGGTCTGGAGCAGATGTAGGCCAAATTGTCCGGCAGCCGGCTGTGTATGAATACCTCATTGCAGGGTTATTGAGACAACATACACCCTGCGAACCACTTTTTAAAAATGTGCAGTCTCTGCCTGCGCTTGCCGGGTCGCTCTATCAGGTTATACAAGACCTTGCAGACGCAAACGTTCATATCGATAGTTTAAAGGAGGCTGTTAAGGAAGGTTTTATCGAGGGCGCTGAAATACAGAAACTCAACGGAGTAATAAGTCTGTACGATTTGTTTAAACAGAAATTAAAGAGTTTAAAGATATCTCATTATGCCGATGTTTACCACCTGGCTGCCTCATGTGTACAGGATTCAAAATTCCTGAAAAATTTTAAATGTATCCTGGCGTACGGATTCTATGACCTTACCGGTGTTGAACAGGATTTTTTTGGAGAGATATTCAGGTCGTGTCCTGCAATATTATTCCTGCCGTACCAAAAGAAACATCCGTCCTTTGCATACGTAAAGCCTTTTTTCGAGTCATTTGTATTGGGGTTGGCACGTGATGTAGAGGAACTGCCTCCAGTTACGGGATTTTCTTGCCTTATGAATTCTCAATTAGAAGATAATCCTCATGCGCGTTATTTTCAAGGTGAAATCCAAAATCCAAAACTTGTGGTGAGCGAAGTCGAACCATCCGATACCCGTGGTGAACAAAGCCGAACCGGTCCAAACCCGGATGTTGTCCGATCCTTGGCGAACATACGCATTATTAACGCTTCTGGCAAGAGTGACGAGGTATGGACAATTGCCAAGGAGATACTGAAATTAGCCGAGATTGGCTATAAGATGGATGAAATTGGCGTGGTTGGAAGGTCGCTTGAATCCTACACCGATGCCATCAACAGAATATTTCAGGAAAATTATATCCCGTATACAACCAGCACACGTGAACCTCTGGAAAGATACCCGCTGGTCAAGGTCATCCGCCAATTACTCCTCTTGAAGCGGGAAGATTATTATCGACCTATAATTGTTGAATTGCTGAATTCGCCCTACTTCAAGATGCCTGTGTTTGACCGTAAAGAAATTACTCCACGTCCCGATCTCTGGGGCATCCTGAGCCGGAGATTGGGCATTCGCGGCGGTATTGAGTGCTGGTTATTACGACTTGAGCAGGCGAAGTCCATGTCAGAGGGGATGCCCGACACGGATAATAATGAGGCAAGTATGTCAGAATGTGTTGTAGAAAACATCCCCCCACTCCCCCCCTTGCAAAGGGGGGGACAAAGGGGAGGTGAAGATTTGATCAGCGATAAAGAGGGGGTGAAAGGTCTGTTTTCAGACGATGAAGAAACAGGGAGCTACATCCGTATCCCAGCAAACCAAATTGAATTTCTCGAAAAAACTCTCCGTAAATTATCAACCGACTTGTCTTTTCTTTCTGAAAAGGCATCGTGGACAGCCATGAGTCGCAGTGTAGCCCATTTTCTTCAGAGTTATATTACTATTCCATCTGCAGGCTTGAGTCCAGAGGATCAGAGAAGAGACCAATTGATAATGAGCAAAATAGGAGAGTTGCTTCACACGCTGTGTACCCTGGACTGCCTGAATGAAGAGGTAACCCAGGATCAATTTGTAGAAACATTCCTGGATGCGTGCCGGCAGGAAGGGTTGCCCGTAGGAATGGAGAACGGCAGGGGAGTGAGGGTGCTGGACGCCATGTCGGCTAGAGGCATTCCGTTCCGTGTCCTGTTTGTTCTGGGTCTTAATGAAAAGGTGTTCCCCCGCGCTATTTCCGAAGAACCGTTTATGAGAGACCATATCCGCCGTAAGCTATCGGAGACGCTTGGGAATTTCATTCCGGAAAAGCTTAGAGGGTTCGAGGAAGAACGATTGCTCTTTTGCTTCCTGCTGAATGCTGCACGGGAACGGCTTTATCTCCTGTACGAACGTTCAGATGAAACCGGAAAACCGAAGGTTCAGTCACACTACCTTTTGGATGTCCTGCAAACTATCAAAAGCACATCGACAGCAAGGAATGTTTCTAAAGAGAAATCAGAATATGGTATTTACGTGCCGCGTGGGATTAAAGACAAACTTTTTGGGAAAGAAATCACCTTGCTTACCCCTAAAGAAGCGGGGATTCGGATGGCGCTCGATAGAATAGATCCTGCCTCTTTTATGAAGGCATTTGGGATTAATCCGGATATTTTTGCACGTTCACAAACGGCCTTAGGTTTTATCGAAAGTTACGATAACCGCCTGACGGCGCATGACGCTGTCCTTGGTGATATGTCTCAATGGTGGGAAAAGCGGGCATGCCGTAGTCTCAGTCCTACTGCCCTGGAGGCATTTGGTGCCTGCCCGTTTAAGTTTTTTATGGGAAAGGTGCTCGAATTGGAATCCCTGGAAGAGCCGGAAAAGATCGATGTAATAGCAGCCGTTGATCTCGGTAGCCTTTATCACGGCATTTTAAAGGATTTTTACGGCCACTTGATAGAGAGCGGATATTTTCACAAAAAGGCAGAGACAAAACCAATGGAACTTTTGCATGGTATTGCCAAAAAATATTTTACCGGCATTGAACGATGGATGCCAATTCCATATCCAATCCTGTGGGAAAACAAAAAAGAGGAAATCCTTGATTATCTGACAAAGTTTGTGACATGGGACATGGACCGTATCGAGCAAACAGGTTATATCCCCGCTTATCTGGAGAGGAAGGCACATCTCAGCGCACAAGACAAACTGGTCAAGCTCATATCTGTGAGTTCTAAACAGGATAAGGCTTCAGAAATAACCTTTAAGGGAAAGATTGACCGCATAGATTTAAAGCTTGTCCCTGTATGCCTTAAACAGGGAGCAGTGGAAGATGCCATTAGCTTCCGCGTGGTGGATTACAAATCCGGCAGGCCTTTGAAAGATAAGCCGATAAAATACGCCGTCAGGGGACAAAAATTGCAGCTTCCTTTCTATATCGTCATGGCAGAACGCATACTATCGGAGGAAATCAGGAAGGGGTGTATCCCTCAAGGTCAGCCGGGACTGGAGGATGCTTCCTTTGTTTATGTAGCGCAGGATATGGAGGATAAAAAGGGGCAGAAGGATGCGTTGGAAAAAACAATCAAGGGAGACGAATGGAAGGATTTTCAGGGGCAATGCTGGGAGACGGTAAAGGAGTTTTTGAGTTACATTCGTGATGGCATATTCCCCATTTCACCCATTGAGGATACCCAGAAGTGTGAGTGGTGTGAATTTGTTACAACGTGCCGGAGAGGCCATCAGCCTCAGAAATTCAGGCTTGAGCAGGATGCAAGGCTTAAGAAATACAGGGAAATTGGCAATTTGAATATTAGCAAGAAAACTAATAAAACATAATAATTCTATTTATTATGTGAAACCATATAAAATTAATCCTGTTTCTTTTTCAATGACCTCAAAATGTTTATCCAGTGTCAAGAGTATTGCATTGTTTGTGTTTGCAACTACTGAAATGTAGCAATCTGAAAGCCCAACGGACTTTCCCTTTTGGCGCAATAGATAAGATAGTTCACCTGCATTTCTCCACATTTCGGTAGATTCAGGGAGAAAATTAAACACATGCAAAAATTCCTTTAAAACATCAAGTTCCTTTTGGGACTTTGACCCCTGTAACAACTCCGCAAGTATAATTCCCAAACAACAGACCTTGCCGGTATCGATTAATTCCAGAACAACTTTATAATAAGGGTCTTTTTTTCTGAAGAACTCAATCCATGCCGATGTATCAACCAGGATTCTATCGGAGTCTTTCATCTTCATGTCTGAGTTTTTCGGCCGATTTTGTGAACTCCATCTTGCCAGCCATAGTCTTTATTTTTTCCATCTTTTTCGCCCGTATCTCATCTTTAATGGCCTTTATGACAGCATCTGTTTTGCTTTTCGCCTCAATTTCCGACATCAATTCGTCTAACAAAGAATTGGGCAGTGTTATGGTAGTTCTTGACATATATTTGCTCCACAAAATTATTGTATTTATAAGCATAAATATTTTATGAATATATATGCTATATTTCAAGCAGAATTTGTATTATTTCTTGCATATGCTCTGATAGCATTTAGGCTGGTTCAATCTTGCAGATTGAACCACATAATTTGAAGGTACTCCAGTTTTTAAACCCGTGCGATGGAGTGTAATGATGCTAAATGTCTTGGTTCAATCGAGGACGATAGAACCAGCGAAATTTACCGTTTTGCCAATTTATCACTTGCTTTTAACGTCTCAATATTTCATAATGCCCGTCACTTAATGAGTAATAATTTTTGTTATTTCTCATTCTATTGCTACTGTGATAAGCAGCCAATCAAATTTTATAATACTTAATTTTGATTTTTAAGACTTGAAATTGAAGATGACTGTTGAGAATATACTATGACAAAAGAAGAGTTATTTAGAAAAAATCAGTATCTTTCTACGGAATTTGAATTATACCTGCTTGACCATCCGGAGATAGAAGAAGTAATACCCGATAATGCTCTGATTGTCCTGCTTCCCGATTATGACAGTATACTTGCGGGGAAAAATAAAGAACTTGCTGAAGCTAATAAAGAGCCTGGGCAGACAATAGTCTATGTTAGGGTAAAAAAAATGAGGGCATCGAGGATTGAGGAACTCTCGCTCCAAATGGAATAGGGAGGGCAATAGGTGTCCCGTTTGGTTATTATAAATCGTATGAAAAAACTTCTCTTTAAAATATCTGAATACAAACTAGTTTTTATATCAGTGGTTTTACTGGTAATTTTTTCCTTTGGGTGTGCTAAGAAGGATGAGAAGGAGATAAAGATTGGGGCAATACTGCCGTTGACGGGAGATCTTGCATTCTTAGGTGAGGAAATAAAAAAAGGCATTGACATTGCGGTTGAAGAAGTAAGACAAGAAGGATTATCTCTAAAGGTCTTTTATGAAGATGACCAAAGTCTATCACCTGTAGCAGCTGTCAACGCAGCAAATAAACTAATTAAGAGTGATAAGATTAATATTGGGTTGACAATGTTAGTTGAGGAATCTCGCCCTATTGCGCCAATTTTTAATAAAGAAGAAGTCCCACTTCTCGTTTTATGGGACAGCAATAGATTTATCAAAGAAAGTGGTGTTTATATTTTTAGTAATGGGTTTTCTACGGAAAAAGCTGGTGAAACTATGGCAAGATTTGCTTATGCTAGGTTAGGGTTAAGAAAGATTGCGATAGTAAAACATGTAGATCCATGGGCTGAAATTATTACTGAATCGTTTAGTACTGAATTTAGGGATTTAGGCGGAGCAATAGATTTCAATGAAACATTGCAACTAGGGGAAAAGGATTATAGAACAGTTATTACCAAACTCAAGAACAAGGAACCAGACGGTGTTTATTTCGCGTTGCTTCCGCCACACTCTGCACTTTTTTTAATTCAAGCGAAAGAAGCAAGAATCAGAGTTCCACTATTAACTGGGGATGCATTGATCCAAGACATAATTAACACTGCTGGTGAATCAGCAGAAGGAGTCTATTTTACAAATATATATACAGAACAAAGTATAGCAACCGCATTGACCGAAAAATATAAAAAAAAATACAAGAACGAGCCTTTGGATATAAGCCTCGTCTCCTTTGGTTATGATGGGATAACAAAAGTTGTGGAGACATCGAAATATAACAAATCGCCCCAAGAGAACTTCATTTTCATCTTCGGTAAGAACCGGTCCGCTGATAGAATCGAAAAAATTTACCAAGTCAACAAAGGGAAACCAATAGAAAATTTTCAAATTAACAAATGAGGATGTAACATGGAAAAAGAGTCTTTTGTAACCCCAAATTCATTGTATCACGGCATTACAAAAAATGCGGCATCACCCTATGTTATGCAGGGAAAAGCATGTGACAAAACCTTAGACATCTATCATCTAATACTTGCACCTACTTATGCCTGCAATTTATGGTGCAAACACTGTTATTTGCCAGATCACAGTAATCTTCTTCTTCCAAAGGAAATAGCTCTTAGACTTACTGATGAGTGGAACGAAATGGTTATGGATGAACGTGGACAATATAAGGGTATTTTTCACATTAAAGGTGGTGAGCCTTTTGTTGTGCCTTATTTATGGGATGTAATTGATCGACTTTGTGCAAAGAAAACGCTTCGTCTTATGCTTACGACAAATGGTACATTTGTGGAAAATGGTTATTTTAAGCGACTACAGAATTGCAAAAATGAATTAAGTGGTCACTTAGTTGTTATTGTATCTTTGGATGGTGCAACTGAGGAAACTCATGCAATACTTAGAGGCAAAGGCCAGTTTGGTTCTACACTGAAATTTCTTGATGGGCTTCGAAAGTACGGTATCACTTTCTATCTGAATTGCGTTTTACATAAAGGTAATATCCATGAAATTTCAGAATACATAGATATGGCTAAGAAATATGGTGCTACTCAAATAAATTTTATTTCTTTAGTCCCGAAGGGAAGGGGTTCTAGTTTTTGCCGATTCCAGATTCCACACCTTGAAGTGTATCGTCACCTTGAAAATATTTATCAGAACGCAGATAGAGATACGCAAAACTTGCTTGCTGGAAGTCTGCCTCATATAAAATTTCAAGAGTTCTCAGGTCAGTGCCTTACATCTAAAGAATGTGTGGCTACTTATCGAGGTTTATTTTATATAACTCCTGATGGAAATGTATACACTTGTCCCAACATGATCTTTCCAGAGTTTTCTGTGGGTAATGTATACGAACAAAGCCTTAGAGAGCTTTCCAAAAATCTAAATATTATCTATCAGAAATTGAAAAATTATAGTGAACCTTATACCTGTAGTGGGGAAAAGATACTCTATAAAAAAAATGATGATATAGAGAACTTATTTTCATTAAAAAGTGTTCAGGAAAGCTTTACCAATATACAAAAGGATGAATCCGGCAGTGATATTTTGATGTCATATTGTTACAGCAGAAATTTCTAAAATGATCAAACTTATTTATAATTTGCTACAAAAGATTTGGATTAGGGCACTAATAACAATCGTGTTAGTTATAATTGTGCTGCTAACTTATAATCCGGATTCTTCAGACTTTAGTATGGATGATTTTAAACCACCCTTAACTATAGAAAAACTTTGTAAAGCGATTGTTGATGATAACTACAACATTTCTATACAACCATCTATTAATACTATAAACTGGCTTAATGAACTTTTGAAGGTTCCTAATTTCTATGATATTTTACATGTTAAAAAACTTAATATTAATTTTCCCAAAAACATAACTGATTTAGTTGATAAAACTAAAGACTATAGAAATAAGAATTTCTCTGATTTAAACAAAGATAAACAAAATACGATAAAAAGACTTAACCATCTTCTTTTAGAAGAAACTTACCCCCAAGAAATCTTGAACAGCAATGACTCGAAAAATATTGCTTTTGTTAAAGCTTGGATATGTGTAGGAAATCTCGTGACATTATTCATATCAGGCTTTATTGTTTGCTATATAATCACTGAAGCCTTTAAAAAAATTGCTTCATCACTGGCAAAATTTATTGAATGGGTTCTTTTTCTTGGCCTATGCGTTCTTATGGTGTTTGCTTACTTTAAAATGAGTTCAGTTACTCATGATTGTCTGAACTATTTAGAATTTAGCCCAATAGGAATTGTACTTATAATATTACTTTTTGACCTATATTTTTTGAAGAAGAATAACCAAGAGTATTTTCCCAGGCTGCACCAATCGCGTGCATTTGTGCTGAATTTTGATTTTGGTATTTTTGGTAGTCTAGCTTTAACTTACACTGTTTCCTTAATTATGAAAAACACATTTGGAAACGAATTTACACAAGGCTTTATCTCAGGTGCCACAGCTTTCCAGTTAATCATTGCTAATTTAATATTTGATCCTTGCTTATATAAATTTGAAACTGCAAGATGAGATGGTAAATGAAAAGTAAAATGGTTGAGCAACTAATATTAAATGACATAATTACAGGCAGCATTAGAAATGCTGTATCAAAGGACACAAAAACTTTTGAGGTTACTGTCTAATGGGACAAAAGGCTATTGACTATGGACAAGTGGACTGCAGACATTAGCTGACAAAGTTATTTGTTGTTTGTTTTTAGTTGTTAGTTATACGTTGGTTTTAAACCAAATACACTGTAGACTCTAGACTATGGACTTCGAGCTGTTGATTTTATACAAAGGACATTAAACTTTATAGAAAGGTGATGAAAATGTCTCAGCAAATTAAATATGAAGACGAGATTATTAAAGAATTGCATGATATGCCCGATGACCAAGTTCGCAACATCCTTAATATCATCCGCATTTTCAAGAAAAGCATCATTATGCAAAGGAACGAGGATTTTTATCTCAAAAAGGAATTTGATAATTGGGATGCTTTAAGCGATGAGGCATTACATAATTTTGAAGGCTCACTATAATGAAAACAGGAGATATCTATCTTGTTGAAATCCCTGAATCCAGTGGACACGAACAGCAAGGTGTTAGACCTGCCGTAATTGTTCAAACCACAATAAACATAGACAAAATTCCCACTGTTTTAGTTGTTCCTTTCACCACTAATATTAAGGCTGCTTCTTTCCCCTTCACGTTTGTTGTTAAACCAGATGCATCTAATAATCTTACTTCAACATCCGTGGCTTTGGTGTTTCAACTAAGGGCAATAGATAAAAAGAGATTGAAAAACAAGCTTGGTTGTTTGAACTCTCATGATGCTAAAACCTTGAAACAAATTCTCATAGATATCATAGAAAAATGAAATGTTTAACCAACTCCTTCTCAACGGCATTATTTCTGGCAGTATTTATGCCCTTATAGCGCTTGGCTTTGCCGTTATTTATAAAACTGTCCGATTTTTTCACTTCGCACACGGTATCGTTTATACGGCGGGCGCTTATTTTGCCTACACCCTTTCCATATCTATTGGGATAAATCCGGTCGTCTCTTTTTTCCTTGCCTCTGCCTTTTCCGCTATTCTTGGTATAGCTATTGACAGGTGCATATATCTTCCCTTAAGAAAAAACAATGCGCCTCCATTGGTATTTCTCATCGCATCGTTTGGTGTATTCATCTTTATTCAAAACCTGCTTCAACTCATTTACGGGGCACAGATACTTACCTTGAGGATGGGTGTAATAAAGGAAGGGCATCAATTTTTAGGGGCTGTTATAACGAATATTCAAATATTGATATTGGTTGTTAGTTGTTGGTTGTTGGTGATGCTTTGGTTTGTTGTTGAGAGGACAAAGATTGGAAAAGCCATTCGGGCAGTGGCTGATGATCCTGTTGGCGCAAGTGTTGCTGGGATTTATTCTGAAAGGGTTATTCTCTATGCCTTCGGTATTGGATCTGCGCTTGCGGGAGCGGCGGGTATTTTAATCTCTTATGAAACAAACATAGAACCGACTATGGGGATGAATGCAATCCTTAAAGGAATCATCGCTTCTATTGTCGGAGGCATGGGGAATATACCAGGGGCCGTCCTCGGAGGTTTTTTTCTGGGCATCGTTGAAAACCTTGGTATATGGAAGATTCAGGCGGGGTGGAAGGACACGATATCCTTTGCCATTCTCATAGTCTTTCTCCTTCTTAGACCGGAAGGGATATTGGGGAAGAGGGACAGCAGAGAATAGTTGTTGGTTTTTAGTTTTTGGTTGTTGGAATTATTAGGAGAGGGGTTTTTATGTATAGATTTGAAAAGCTTGAAGTTTGGAAGAAGGCAATGGTTTTCTGCGAATTGGTTTATCAAAAAAGTAAAAGCTTTCCCAAAACTGAAGTTTATGGTCTTACCTCTCAGATAAGAAGAGCTGCAACCTCAATTCCTATGAATATCGCTGAAGGGTCTGCTTGCAGGACTAAGAAAGAATTCACACAATTTCTTACAATTGCCTTAAGGTCTCAGTATGAAGTTGTTACTATAATAGAATTATGTTACAGGCTAAATTCCCTCTTAAAAGCCGATAGTGATTTATTACAAGATAAACTCGCTGAAATTGGCAGACTTCTTCAAGGACTCATTAATTCTCTCAATGGTAAAGTCGTACCTAACAACTAACAACTAACAACTAACAACTAACAACTAACAACTAACAACTAACAACTAACAACTAACAACTAACAACTAACAACTAACAACTAACAACTAACAACTAACAACTAACAACTAACAAC
>Ga0233425_10004129_pt1 | contig 24906 bp, 18 predicted proteins | sample Watercolumn_Towu_2_FD_181712 | JGI IMG/M metagenome (GOLD analysis project Ga0233425, IMG submission 181712) | Freshwater microbial communities from Lake Towuti, South Sulawesi, Indonesia - Watercolumn_Towuti2014_140_MG | ecosystem: Environmental > Aquatic > Freshwater > Lake | place... | reverse complement strand
CAGGTCACGGGCTTCAAGGTGATGGATGGGAAGAACATTCGGCGCTCGCATTCGATCACGAAGGACCAGGACGGCGTCATCTGGTTCGACGGCGGCAACGGCCCGCTCGGCCGCCTCGACCCGAAGACGGAGCGAGTCGAGATGTTTTATCCGCCGATCAACATGGGCGGCGGCCAGCTCACGACGGTCGACGTGGACGGCCAGGGGAGGATCTGGGGGGCGACGACGGGCGGCGCCAACCGGTTCGATCCCGTCACGAAGACGTGGATGCACTTCCCGAGCCCGAGCTGGCCGCGCAATTTCGTTTACGGGACGGCGGGCGATTCGGCCGGCAACGGCTGGTGGACGCAGTACACCGCCGACCGCGTCGTCAAGGCCGACCCGAAGACGGGCAAGAAATTCGAGGTGCTGATGCGGCCGCCCTGGGTCAGGGAAGACGAGCTGCTGACCGAGGCCGACCGCGAGTGGTTCCAGTCGATGGGCGTGATGACGTGGGGCAATATCAACACGGTGCCGCAGGGGCAGCAGCCGCGCCGGATGGGCGCCGACAAACGGGGCGAGCACGTGTGGGTCCCGAACAACGTCGGCCACAACCTCGCCCGCGTCGACATCCACACGCTCGAGACGAAGTACTACCCGCTGCAGGGGAGCCCCTACTTCGTCACCGTCGACAAGGACTCGAACGTCTGGACGAATCTCTTCGCCGACGCGAAGGTGGCGCGGCTCGATCCGCGGACGGAGCAGTTCACCTACTTCACGCTGCCGAGCCGCTGCGAATCGCGGAACATCTCGGTCGACAACATCCGCGGCGACGTCTGGGTGCCGTGCGCGAACACGAGCCGGGTCATCCGGCTGCGGCCGCGGACCGCGGCGGACCTCGAGGCGCTGCGATGAGCGCCCGGCTCCTGCCACTGCTCGCGGCGCTCGCGGTGCTCGCCCCGCTCTCCGTCCGCGTCGATGCGCAGCAGCGCAACGGCGAAGCCTATTCGACAACCGCTGAGGTCGTGCGCGAGGTCTACGACATGCGCGCGGCGATGGCGCCGGTCGCGCTGGGCGAGACGGAGCTCAAGGGACGCGCGCTCTTCGCGCAGCGCTGCGCCAATTGCCATGGCGGCACGCGCCAGCGCCCGGGTCCGCTCCTCGGCAAGCCGGTCGTCGAGAAGCTCGGGGAGACGGGGATTCGCGAGAAAGTCCGGGCGGGTTCGGCGATGATGCCCGGCTTCCAGTACTCGCTGCAGCCGGCACAGATCGATCAGATCGTCGCGTTCCTGAGGACCTATACGCCGCGCGCCGAGCCGGCGGGTGGCGGAGCGGAGTAGCGCGCCCGCTGCGCAGGGGAGGGACCATGCGTCCGCGCACATCGACCGTCATGGCCGCTGCGTGTGTGTGTGGCCTTGTCGTCCTGGCGCAGCGGGAGACACGCACGCAAGCGCCCGCCGCCACGTTCACTGCGGTGACGACCGCGCTCACCAGCGCGGCGCAGGCCATCGCCACCTTCGTCGAGAACCTGGAGAAAGCGACGCGTGCCGGGCTGCGGACCTACGATCTCGTCGCCGCGCGCCGTGCGGCGGACGTCCTGCGGGCGATCGGCGCCAGGGCGGCGCCGCTCCCGGGTGAGCAAGCGGTGCTCGTCGTCGATCCGATCGAACAGTACCTGACGGCAGCGAACGCCGCGCTCAAGCGCGGAGCGCCGCTGCCGCTCACCGAGGCGACGAAACGGTGGGCCGGTGTGAACGCCCGGCTCGATCAAGTCGTGCCGAAAGTGGAAGGGCTGCTCGCCGAGGTCAAGGCCGCGGCCGCCAGCTTCGTCGATCCAAAGCCGTACAACGCGTTCCTCGCCGCGCTCGGTGGCCGGCAACTCGTCCTCGCCGAACTCCGGAAGATGCCGCCACCGCGGAGCCGCGAGGAAACGACGCAGTTGCAGACGCTGCACGATCGCTACCAGGAGCTGATCACGCAGCTCCAGCGGGCCAACGCCGCGCTGGAAGACTACATCGCCCGGTCGACGACGCCCTGATTCACCTGATTGCCGGCGGGAGGCCGTAGCCGGCGACGGGCAGATTGGCGCGGAACCAGATCACGATATCCGCGCCGAGATCGTCCTGTTTCGCGAGCATCTCCGCCGCGTGCCCGGCGTTCTTCAGCATCTGCGCGCGGCTGTCGGGATGGGCCGAGAGACCGACGATCTTCCTGATCGACTCGGGCGCGGTGCCGTCTTCCTCGCTCGCCACGCCGAAGATCGGCAGCTGGCGCGACGCCCTGATATGCGCTTCGCCGTCGGCGTTGGTCCCGCCCGACAGCAACACCAGCGTTCGGATGTCGGGATGCCGCCGGCTCGCCTGAATCGCCTGGTTGACGCCGCAACTGCCGCCGACGACCCCGAGCGCCCGTGCGATCACGGTGTTCTGGGACGTGAGGAACGCCAGCGCCGCGTCGACGTCGCCCGGCCTCTTCTCCGCCATCCCCTTCCGGAAATCGAACGCCAGCACGTTGTAGCCCGCGGTGTTCAGCATCAGCGCGAGCTGGTCGTAGCTCCGGCGATCGGCATCGCACTGGTGGAGGAGGAGGACACCCGGGCCGCCCTTCGCGACCGACGAGAACGTCCCCTGGAGCATGACGCCGTCGGGAGCTGGAAACGCGACGTCACGCGGCTCGGCGCGCGCGGGCGCCGCCAGCAGCAGCACGACCAGGGCAAGCGGGGCGCGCCTCGTCATCGCTCGATGATCGCGTTGGTCACGTCCTCGTGCTGATCCACGAGGAACCCCATGTTCGGCGTTCCCATCTCCTCCCAGCTCTGGCCGCCGTAGCGGACCCAGGCGCTCGGGTCGGGGTTGTACTTGTTCCGCGTCGAGTTGTCGTAGGTGAACTGGACGCGCATCTTCGACCCCTTCCTGATCGGGATCGACGTCCGGTAGGTGAGCTGCCAGTTGAAGTCGTAGTTCGGGACGGAGAGCACCGTTTCTTCGCGGCCGTCCGGGTGGACGAGCGTGTAGCGGACGCTCTTGCCGCGCACGTGCGCGTGCGGCCGGAACCAGACGAGCTCCACGTCCTTCATGAAGTCGATGACGGCCTGCGGCCCCGGATGGTTGTCGGCAAACGGCGGAATCGCGAGCGACGCATTCGCCTGCTGCCGCGCCACGGGCGGGTTCTCGCCCTCGGCGCCGTCCTGCGGCAGGAACTTCTTCTTCGGCGCGTTCGTCGAGACGGTGAACCCGATCCGCGTCCGATCGACCACGGCCAGGCCCGTCGTCGTGTAGTGCAGGCTGACGATCATGTCGGAGCCCGCCGGCACGAACATCCCGGCGTCCACCGGGCGGTAGTCCTCATACGGAAGGCCGGGCAGGTAGCAGAACTCGTTCGTCCCCTCGTGGAAGAAGTCGGGGGTGCCGGGGCGGCGCGTCACCTCGGTGCTGCCCGCCTTGCGCGACAGGACGATCCCGTTGCGCGGACCGGTCGTCGTGCCGTCCACCTTCACCATGTTGCCGTTATCGTCGCGCGGCACTTCCATCCATTGATAGACGCCATACGGCGTGGTCGGCCGGTGCTTCTGGAACCCGAAGCAGAGGTGATGCACCACGGCGGGGACGCTGGGCAGAATCTCGACAGAGGTGACCCAGGTGTCTTCCTTGAACGGCGACGGCAGCGCGATGCGCTCCCACTCGATGATGCCCTTGGCCGCCACGGGATACGGCGGCAGCTCGACCGCCACATCGGGCTGGATCTGCCATCCGCCCTCGGGCCAGGCGACCGGCCGGGGTGCGTCGGAGGGATTCCCTTCGGGCGCCCCGCCATCGACCCAGGCCGTGATCAGATCGATCTCGGCCTGCTTCAGCGACCGGTCGTTGTTGAAGTGCCCGTACTTCGGATCCGCGAACCAGGGCGGCATCGTGCGCGCGACCACCGCCTGCTTCATCGCCCGCGCCCACGGGCGGGTCTCCTTGTAGGTGAGCATCGAGAACGGCCCGATCTGACCGGGCCGATGGCAGCTCTGGCAATTCTTCTGAAGGACGGGAAGGACGTCCTTGTGGAAGGTGACCGCTGACGCGGGGGCCTGGCTCGCCGCCTGCGCGGATGTCCATGCCACTGCGGCAATTGCCAACGCCCCTATCGCGACGGCTACAACGGAAAGTCTGTTCGGCATGGCGAGGCAATTCTACATCTTCAATTACACTTCGCCCACCGTGCGTCGAGCGGTGTTCCTCGCTGCGTACGGCCTGTCCGGGGCCGCGGCGCTGCTGTATCAGGTGCTGTGGTCGCGCCTGCTGACGCTGCACCTCGGCCATACGGTGGCCGCGGTCGGCACGGTCCTCGCCGCGTTCATGGGCGGCCTCGCGGCAGGGGCGGCGGTGGCGGGACGCGCCGCGCCGCGGATAGGGCCGGCACGCGCGCTGGTGGTCTATGCCGCACTCGAGGCGGTCATCGGCGTCTGCGCGCTCGTCCTGCCGGCAGGGCTAGCGGCGCTCGGTCCGCTGCTGCGTGCGGCGTACGCCGACGGGACGGGACAGTGGTTCGCGCTCGCGCGGGTGATCACCAGCCTGCTGCTCGTGGCGGTGCCGGCGATCGCGATGGGCGCGACGCTGCCGATGGCCGTCCGGTGGTTTGCCGGGCGAACCGACCGTGCCGCCGGCGACGCCGGCCTGCTCTACGCGGTCAACACGCTCGGCGCCGCGCTCGGCGCGGCCGTCACGGGATTCGTGCTCCTGCCCGCGCTCGGCCTCCGGCTGACCACGCTGGCCGGCGTCGTGATGAATGGCGTGGCGGCGGTGGTGGCGTGGCGGATGGCGGTTGCGCCGACGCCTGACACTGGAGCCGTGGGGCGGGCCGTGACGGCCCGCCAGACGCGGCGCACGGCCGCGCCACACCCTGTCGTTCGGGTCGACGTCGCACGCCCGTGGCTCGCCGCTGCCGCGGTCGGCCTCTCGGGTGCGGTCGCGCTCCTCTACGAGGTCGTCTGGACGCGGGCACTCGCGCTCGTCCTCGGCCCCACGATATACGCCTTCAGCACCATGCTCGTCGCGTTCATCGTCGGCATCGCCGCCGGCGCCGCGGCGGCCAGCCGCATGGCCGACCGCGTGCGGCAGCCGCTGGTCTGGCTGGCGTCGATGCTGATGCTGGCGGCGCTCGGGGCGTTCGGCGCCTGGTTCGCGGTGGGCGAGCTGCCGCTCATGGTGGCCTCCATCGTGTCGGCGCCGGAGGTCACGCTGGCGTCGGTCGTCGCGCGGCAGGCCGCGCTCGTCGGGGTGCTCCTCCTGCCGATGACGATCGCGTTTGGTGCCGTGTTCCCCTTCGCGATTGCCGCGGCGACCCGGCGCACGGAGCGGCTGCCGGCCGATGTCGCGCTGGTCTATGCGGTGAACACGGCTGGCGCGGTCGCCGGCGCGCTTGCCGGGAGCTTTGTCCTGGTGCCCGCACTGGGCCTGCAGTCGTCGATCGCGCTCGGCGGATGGCTCCTCGTCGGCGGCGCGGTTGTCCTCACGTGTGTCGCCACGCCGCGCCTGACGATTCGTCTTGGCGCCGCCGCGGCGGGTCTGGCGCTGGCCGTTGCGGGCCCACGGTTGTCATCCTGGAATCCGGAGCTGGTGTCGAGCGGCGCCTACAGGTACGCGGCCGACGCGGCCGGTGACCTGCGGGCGAGCCTCGAGGCGGGCGAACTGCTGTTTTACGACGAAGGCGCGGCGGGCGTGGTCTCGGTGCGGCGCGTGGCTGGGACGACGACGCTCGCGATTGACGGGAAGGTGGACGCGTCGAACGGCGCCGACATGCTGACGCAGAAGCTGCTGGCGCACGTACCGCTGCTCCTGCACGCCTCGCCGCGCGAGGTCGCGGTGATCGGGCTCGGCAGCGGGGTGACCGTTGGTGCGGCGCTGCGGCATCCGGTGGCGCGCGTCGACGTGCTGGAGATCTCGCCGGAGGTGGTCGCCGCGGCCTCGTTCTTCACGCAGGAGAATCGCGACGCCCTGGCCGATCCGCGCACGCGGCTCATCGTTGGTGACGGGCGCACGCACCTGACGCTTGCGCGTCAGACGTACGACGTCATCATCTCCGAGCCGTCGAATCCGTGGATGGCCGGGATTGCCGCCCTCTTCACGCGCGAGTTCTTCGCCGCCGCGCGCGCGCGGCTGGGTCCGGGCGGCGTGTTCTGCCAGTGGGCGCACGCCTACGACATCACCGAGGCCGATCTTCGATCGATCGTCGCGACCTTCAGCGCCGTGTTTCCCGATGGCGCCCTGTGGCTCGTGGGCAGCGGCGACCTCCTCCTCATTGGCGCCGATACGCCGGTCGTCGATCGTTTGCCTCGGATGACGCGGCCATGGCCACCTGAAGTGGCCGCCGACCTTTCCGCGGCGCATGTCACCCCGTTCGGGCTGCTCTCGCTCTTCGTCGCGGGCGGATCCGGCCTGGCCGCGTTCGGCACCAGACCGGTCCAGACCGACGACCGGGTCGCGCTCGAGTTCTCCGCGCCCCGCGGGATCTACGGCACGCGAGGGCGCGGCAACGCGGAGCTCCTCCGCCGCCTCGCGGCGTCGCACTTGGCGTCGCCCGCGGTCGACGCCGCGGTCGCCTCCGCCACGCCGGCGTTGTGGCGCGACCTCGGTCTGATGCACCTCGACGCGAAGGCGGCCGACCGCGCGTACGACGCGCTCGCGCGCGCGGTGATGGACGATCCCTCCGACACCCAGGCGCTGGCCGCGTTCGCGCGGGCGGGCGTCGCGGCGGGCCGCGACCGGGACGGCAGGCGGTTGCTGGAGGACCTCGCGCGGAAGGATGCGCGGAGCGTCGCCGTGCGCATCGCGCTGTCGCGGCTGCGTGCGGCGGCGGGGGAGGGTGATGCGGCGCTGGAGGCGGCAGGCGAGGCCGTCCGGGTCGACCCGTCGAATCCCGACGTCGGCGAGCAGCTCGCGTCGGTGCTCGGCGATCTCGGCGACGCCGCGCGCCTCGATCCGGTCGTCCAGGTCATGGTCCGCGATCATCCCGATCGGCCCGGCACGCTGTACTACCGCGCGGTGCTGCATTTCCTGCGCGGGGAATTCGCCGACGCGGTGGCCGTCGGTGAGCGCGCCGCCGCCGCCGACCCGCGCAACGCCCGCGTCCGCAATCTGCTCGGCGCCGCGTACGCGACTCTCGGACGGGGCGAGCGTGCCCGCACCGCGTTCGAGGCGTCGGTCGCCGCCGATCCGACCGACCCGGCCGCGTATGCCAATCTGGGGATGTACGAACTGCAGACGGCCAACCCGGCCGCCGCGGAAGCGCGGTTCGCGGAAGCGCTGATGCTCGATCCCGACAACGGCCCAGCGCTGGCCGGCCTCGCGGAAGCGCTCACCCGCCAGGGAGAGACCGAGCGCGCCTCGCGCGTCGGGCGGCGCTGAATCGCCGATGTACAATTACTGCTTCGCGCAGATGGGCCTGCCGGGCAGCTGCGCAACTGGGAGGACACAGAATGACACGCGTTAGGGTTGCCGCCCTGGCGGCGCTGGCGCTCGTCGCCATCGTGCCGCTCGCGGCGGGACAGACCACGACGAGCGCCACGGGCGCGATCAACGGCCGGGTGTTCGACGAGTCGAAGGCCGTGCTGCCGGGCGTGACGGTCACCATTGCCTCGCCGTCGCTCATCGGCGGCCCTCGTGCGACGGTGACCAACGAGGAAGGGCTCTACCGCTTCCCGGCGGTGCCGCCCGGTGAATACGCGATCACCTACGAGCTCCAGGGGTTCGCGACCGTCCGCCGCGAAGGCATCCGCATCACGCTCGGCTTCACCGCGACGGTGGATGTCGAGATTGGCGTTGCGGCGCTCGCGGAAACCGTGACCGTCACGGGCGAAGCGCCCGTGGTGGACATTCAATCGACCGAGCTGACGACGAGCTTCGACGCGCAGCTGCTGGCGGCGATTCCGACCGGGTCGCGCGACTTCTGGTCGCTGCTCGCGATCAGCCCGAGCGTGCAGGTCTCCAAGTTCGACGTCGGCGGCAGCGCGGCCATGACTGTGCTCCCGGTCAACGTGTACGGCATCACCGGACAGGAGCGGCCCCTCGTCGAAGGCATCATCGCCAATTCGGGGACCGGCGGCGTCGGCTTTTCGTTCTACGGCGACTACGGCTCGTTCGAGGAAGTGTCGGTCAGCACGGCCGGCCACAGCGCCGAGACCGGGTCTCCCGGCCTCTTCTCGAACCTGGTGAGCAAATCCGGCGGCAACACCTACCACGGCACGGTCTATCAGGACTATCAGAACGAGGCGATGCAGACATTCAACATCGACGCCGATCAGGTCGCGGCCGGCGTCACGGGCGGCGGCCGGCTCGGGCCGCGCGAGGTCAACCGGTCCGATACGTGGCACGACACGAACGCGGACGTGGGCGGCTATGTGGTCCCCGACAAGCTCTGGTGGTACGGGTCGTACCGGTACCTGATCGTCAAGCAGTGGTTCGCGAACTATCCGGCCGAGCCGCAGGAATCGCGCGGGCAGAACTTCACCGGCAAGTTCACCTACCAGCTGTCGAACAACAACAAATTCATCGGCTACGTCCAGCGGACCGAAAAGCTGCAGATCAACCGGCTCGACGCGTTCCGGTTGAGCGCGACGGCGGCGATCAACGAGTCGCGCGAGTCGACGTGGTATCAGGACTACAACAGCGGCGTCTGGAAGGGGGAGTACAACCGCGTGATCGGCAACAACACGTTCGCCGAGGCGCGCGGCGGCACCTACTGGTTCACCTTCCCGACGAGGCGGCAGACCGAGGCGCTCCGCTACGAGGACCTCGGCACGCGCATCGTCCGCGGGGGCAACCAGAACCGCGTGCAGGATCGCGGCCGGCCGCAGGTGCTCGGCTCGCTCAGCTATTTCAAGGACGACTGGTGGGGCTCGCACAACCTGAAGGTCGGCGGCAACTACTTCCACGAATGGCAGTGGAACGATGCGGACGGCTTTCCGGATCAGCTCGTGCACGTCTACAACAACGGGGCCCCGATCGAGGTCTGGCTCACCGAGCCGGGCGAGCAGGAGATCGGCCTCGCGGTCACGTCGGCCTACGTGACCGACACGTGGCAGACGCCGCACCGGCTCACGTTCAACCTGGGCGTTCGCTTCGACCGGTTCCGATCCTACGTGCCCGAGATGGTCCACCCGGTGAGCCGGTGGAACCCCACGGAGGTCCGGTTCGCGGCCGAGGACAACCTGAACACGTGGAACCTGTTCGCCCCGCGCATCGGCGCGAGCTGGGCGATCACCGAGGACAACAAGAACGTCGTGAAGTTCAACTACGCGAAGTACTGGTACGACCCGGGCTTCGGGCTGGCCGGCACGCTGACGCCGAACCCCGCGTTGTGGGACCGCCGCTTCGCGTGGACCGACCCCAATGGCAACGGGCGCTACGACGTGGGCGAAGAGGGGCGCCTCATCGCGAACACGGGCGGGCGCGCGAGCACCGCCCTCGATCCGAATCTCGAGGACCAGTACGCGAACGAAGTGGCCGCCTGGTACGAGCGCGAGCTGGTGGCCAACGTCGGCGTCCGCGGCGGCGTGATCTGGCGCGGCACCCGCCAGGCGTACACGACGCTGAACCGCAACCGGCCCTACGACGCCCACAACGTGCCGGTCATGATCCCGGACCCGGGCCCGGACGGCCGGGTCGGGACCTCCGACGACGGCGCGCCGATTCCGGGGTTCAACCTGGCGGCGCAGTACGTCGGGACGCCGTCGATCAACGTCACGACAAACGTCCCGAATGCCGACGGCGACTTCCTGACCTACGAGTTCAGCGGGACCAAGCGCATGAGCAACCGCTGGTCGCTCTCGGGTTCGTTCTCGGTGATGAAGAGCTGGTTCAACGGCAATCAGTATCCCGAGGCGCAGTCGCCGAACACCATTCGGACGAACCAGTACCCGCTGACGCCGAACGACCTGATCGGCACCGACGGGCAGGGGCGCTTCGAGTTCACCGTCTGGAGCGCGAAGATGCTCGGCACGGTGGAGTTGCCGTACCGGATGCGCATGGCCGCGACCGTCCGCGAGCAGTCGGGGCTTCCGTACGGCCGGACGTTCGACACGACGTTGAACTACGGCACGGTGCGGGTTCTCGCCGAGCCCATGGGCACGCACCGGCAGCGCAACGTCGTGATCACCGACCTGCGCCTCGAGAAGACATTCGCGCTGAGCGGGCCGTTCCAGGCGTCAGGGGCGCTGGATCTGTTCAACCTGTTCAACAGCAACGCGGAAGAGCGGATCAGCTGGCAGGCGGGCTCGTACCTGCGGCCGCTGCAGGTGATCCCGCCGCGGGTGGCGCGCGTGTCGGTCAAGCTGACGTTCTAACCCACAACCCTTCATGCCGGGTCCGAAAGGACCCGGCCTACGCTGCTTTATGATTGCGAGAACCATCTTCAGTGGTGTTCTGACCGTGATCTGCGCCGTGCCGGTGGCGGCGCAGGAGAGCGCATCGATCCCGCGCCTTCCCGACGGCCGCCCCGATCTGCAGGGCATCTGGCAGGCAGGCAGCCGCGCCTCCTACGACCTCGAAGATCACGCCGCGCGCCTCGGCATGCCGGCCGGCCAGAGCGTGGTCGAGGGTGGCTCGATTCCCTATCAGCCGTGGGCACTGGAGCGGAAACGGCAGAACTTCACGGCTCGCGCGACCGCCGATCCGCTCGCGGAGTGCTACCTGCCGGGCGTGCCGCGCATCATGTACATGGCGTACCCGTTCCAGATCTTTCAAACGCGCGACCACGTGGCGATGGCGTTCGAGTGGCAGCAGGTCTATCGACTGATTCCGACCAGCGGCAGCACGCCGGTCCAGGGGCTCGAGTTCTGGATGGGCGATTCGCGGGGAGGCTGGGAGGGCGACACGCTCGTCGTCCAGGTGACGAACCACAACGATCGCACCTGGTTCGACATGGCCGGCAACTTCCATAGCGACGCCCTGCGCGTCACGGAGCGCTACGTCATGCGCGACCGCGACACGATCGAGTACGCGGCCACGGTCGAGGACTCGAAGGTGTTCACCCGCCCGTGGACGATGCGGATGACGCTCCATCGGCAGAAGGACATGCCGCGGCTGCTCGAGTATCAGTGCCGCGCCGAGATGGAGGAGGCCAACGGCGACTTCAAGCGCGAGCCGCGCACGTGGTATCCCGGGCCGTCGGCGACGCCGGTGCCGCGCCGTATCGCGCTCGGCGCGCCGTCGACACCCTCGCCCGCGCCATCCGACGTCGATCTGAACGGGTTCTATCAGGCGGATCATGGAGGGGCGAACTGGGGGTTCGAGCCGCACAAGGAGGCCTTCACCGCGGGCGGGCGGGGTGTGCTCGTCGATGTCCCGACGCTGCCGTATCAGCCGTGGGCGGTCGAGGAAAAGCGCACGCGCAACCTCCCGGAGCGCGGCTACGACGATCCGACGGCGCACTGCTTCGTCGGCGGCGTCCCGCGCGCGATCTACGTGCCGTCGCCGTTCCACATCGTGCAGACGCCCGGGTTCGTGGTCATTCTGCACGAACGGATGGCGTGGCGCATCATCCCGCTCGACGGGCGCGCGCACCTGCCGGATACGATGCGCCTCTGGATGGGCGATTCGGTGGGCCGGTGGGACGGGCGCACGCTCGTCGTCGAGACGACCAACCTCAACGGGAAGACCTGGCTCAACGAGGTCGGCGACGTCATGAGCCACGCCGCGACCGTCGTCGAGCGGTTCACGCCGGTCGACGCGAAGACGGTCCGCTACGAAGCAACGGTGGACGACCCGGTCGTCTACACGCAGCCGTGGACGATGGCGATGCCGCTCCGCCGCGAGCCGGGGGAGCTGCTGGAAGTGGCGTGCCTCGAAGACAATCAGGATCTCCAGCATCTCCGCGACGTGCGGGACGCGGTGCGGAAGGGAGCGGGACGGTGAACGGTGCGGTGGTGCGCGGGTACGGCGGTGCGAGGGTGCGTCGAGCGGTGCGGAGTGCGATGGTGCTGGCCTGCGGCCTGCTCGCGGCGCCGGTGGGGGCGCATCATTCGTTTTCGGCGGAGTTCGATGTCGAGAAGCCGATCAAGCTGATCGGCACGATCACGGAAATGCGCTGGTCGAACCCGCACGCCTGGGTGTATATCGACGTCAAGGACGAGAGCGGGACGGTGGTGAACTGGGCGTTCGAGATGGTCGGAGCGAACGCGCTGGTCCGCCGCGGCTGGCGGCCGGCTGACGTGCCGGTTGGTGCCCTGGTCACGGTGGAGGGGTGGGCGGCGCGCAGCGGGAAGCCGGCCGCCAACACGAACCTCATCCTGCTGCCGGACGGCCGGCGGCTGTTCGCCGGGTCGCCCACGGGGGAAGGTCCGCCCAGATAGGGTGGTGTTGAGCGAGAGGGCCTTCCGGCCGTATAGTTACGACCGCGAACGGCCCGAGCCGTTCCTGTTCCTTCAATTATCAACTTCAGACGCGAGGGGAGAACGATGCGAAAGACGCTTGGACTGTCCGCTGCAATCGTGTTGGCGGCGGTGCTCATGTCGCCCGGCCTCAGCCAGGGCCAGGGGCAGGCGCAGATGCCCGCTCAGCCAATGAGCTTCTTCATCACCAGCGCGGGCCCCGGCGACGGCGCCAACTTGGGCGGCCTGACCGGCGCCGACGCACATTGCCAGAAGCTGGCGGCCGCGGCCGGCGCCGGCAACCGCACGTGGCGCGCGTACCTGAGCACGTCTCAGGCGGGCGACACCCCGGCCGTGAACGCACGCGGCCGGATCGGCAACGGTCCCTGGTACAACGCCAAGGGCCAGCTGATCGCTGCCAACGTCAATGACCTCCACGGCGACATCGAACGCGACCGGAACAACGTCCGCAAGCCGAGCGCGCTCAACGAGAAGGGCGGCATGGTCAACGGCGTCGGCGACATGCCGAACCAGCACGACATGCTGACCGGGTCCGATTCGACCGGGCGCGCGATGATCGGGAACGCCGCCGTGACGACCTGCGCCAACTGGACGAGCAACGGCATGGGGAACGCCATTGTCGGCCACCACGACCGCCTGGGCGGCGGGAACTCGTCGTGGAACGCGGCGCACTCCTCTGCCGGCTGCAGCCAGGAGGCGCTCGTCAAGACGGGCGGCGCGGGGCTGTTCTACTGCTTCGCCGAGAACTGAGACGATCGACTCTGAAGGGCCCGGACGCCGGAAGGTCTCCGGGCTCTTCTCCTGGAACCGGTTTCATAACCCATAACCGATCGTAGGGGCCGCCTTCAGGCGGCCCATGGCTGCCCAGGGCCGGCTAAGGCCTGGCTGAAAGCGGCCCCTACAGGTTGTGAAACTGATTCTGTCTAGCTGCCGGTCCATGTCGGTCGGCGCTTGGCCAGAAACGCCGCGACCCCTTCCTTGAAGTCCGCGCTCCCGTAGCACATCTCGATCAGATCGCGCGCCTCGGATGAGCTGAGCCGCCGCTTGGCGAGCAGCCGCCGCGTCAGCTCTTTTGTCGCGCGGACGGTCAGCGGCGCGTTGGCCGCGATCTGCAGCGCGAGGTCGCGCACGACCGAGGCGATCGCGTCGGCGGGCGCGACGCGATCGAGGAGGCCAGCGGCCTGCGCCTCGGCCGCGCCCACGAGGCGGCCGGTGAAGAGGATGTCCTTGGCGCGCCCGGGGCCGATCAGATCGACGAGACGGCTGAACGCCGCGCCGGTCACGCAGTTGCCGAGCGTACGCGCGATGGGAATGCCGAACGTCGATTCCGGCGTGGCGACGCGCAGGTCGCACGCGGCGGCGATGGCGCAGCCGGCGCCGACGGCCACGCCCTCGATGTGGGCGATCGTCGGCTTGGCCACGCGCTCGAGCCGGTCGAGCACGTCGGCGATGTGCTGCTCGTAGTCGACGCCGTCGGCCGGCGTCTTGAACTGCTGGAACTGCGAGATGTCGGTGCCGGCGGCGAACGCCTTGCCGCCGGCGCCGCGCAGCACGAGCACGCGCACGGCGTCGTCGCGCTCGACGCGGCCGCACGCCTCGACGAGCGCGTCGTACATCGCCCAGGTCATGGCGTTGCGCGCCTCGGGCCGGTTGAACGTCAGGAACGCGAGCGGCGGTTCGATCTCGAAGAGCGATTCAGCGGAAGGCATGCGTAAGTCTTATCACGCCTACAATACGGGCATGAGCTCCGGTGCGCTCGCGGGCGTCCGCATCGTCGACGTGACGCAGGTGATGGCGGGCCCGTTCTGCACGATGCTGCTCGCCGATCTCGGCGCCGACGTCGTCAAGATCGAGCCGCCGGCAGGCGACATGACGCGGCGGATGCCGGGCGGCGTCGGCCACGAGACGCCCGCGTACAACGCGGTGAACCGGGGGAAGCGCAGCGTCGTCCTCGACATCAAGACGGACGCGGGACGTGCCGCGGTGCTGCGGCTCGTGGAATCGGCCGACATCTTCGCCGAGAACAGCCGGCCGGGCGTGATGACGGACCTCGGCCTCGGCTACGCGGCGCTCGCCGCGCGGAATCCCGGGCTCATCTACGCCTCGATTTCGGGCTACGGCCAGACGGGGCCCGACCGTACGAAAGGCGGCCTCGACCTGATTGCGCAGGGCGTGGCCGGCATCATGTCGGTCACCGGGGCGGCCGACGGCCCGCCGATGAAGTCGGGCATTCCGCTGACGGATCTCGGGGCCGCGCTCTTTGCCGCCACCGGCATCCTCGCGGCGCTCGTCCATCGCGGCCGCACGGGTCAGGGCCAGCACGTCGAGACGTCGCTCGTCGAGGCCGGCGTCGCGCTGTCGGTCTGGGAGGCCACCGAGTACTTTTCGGGCGCCGGCATTCCCCAGCCGCTTGGATCGGCGCACCGGATGGTGGCGCCCTACCAGGCGATCGCGTGCGCCGACGGATACGTGACCATCGGGGCGTCCAATAATCGTCTCTTCGAGCGCCTGTGCGAGGCGCTCGGGCACCCCGAGTGGGCAGCGCTCCAGGAATTTGCCGACAACCCGAGCCGGGTGCGCCACCGTGCCGCGCTCGCGGAGCGAATCGAGTCGGTCACGCGGCATCAGCCGAAGCGGTACTGGCTCGAGGCTTTCGCCGCGCGCGACATCCCCTGCGGCCCGATCAACAGCTACGACGAGGTCTTTGCCGACCCGCAGATTGTGGCGCGAGAGATGGTCGTGGACGTGGAGCATCCGACGCTCGGTGCGCTGCGGGCCCTGGGATCACCGATCAAGCTGAGCGCGACGCCACCCGCGGTGCGACGCCGCGCGCCGACCCTCGGAGAACACACCGAGGACGTGCTGCGGGAAGCGGGGTTTGCGGAAGAGGAGATAGCGGAACTATCGAGACGGTAGTGCTCCTCTCGCCTTCGCCGAAGCGATCACACGCTCGCCGGTCATCGTGCCGAGGAACAGGGTGTTCTCGCCGGAGACGAAGACCGCCATCGCTCCCTCCGGGAGCACCGCGTCCGGGAACTGCCGTTCGGCCGCGAGCTCGAGCGGCGCCCGGTCGCCAACGAGGACTCGGTTCATCCCCGGCCCTGGCACCGTCCGAAGGAACTGCCGGAGCGTGGCGAGCGCGGTCGGCGACTTCTCGGCGTCCACGAGCTCGCGCGCGTCATGCAGACGGTCGGTGCCGAACGCCATTTCAGCCGTGCGGCGGGCCTGGGGCAGGGGCGCCGCGAGGATCTCGTTGAGCGGGACCCGCAGCGCGTACAGCGCCCGGCCGAGGTCGCGCGCCTCGTCGACGCCTCCCGCAGCCGGGTATCGCAGATAGATGATCTTTCCGCCGTCCTGAATCGCGGCCACGAGGCGCTCGGCCGTCGACTGCCGGGCCGCTGCGCGGCTCAGCAACGCCAGCGGCAGTGCGGCGGTCAGAAACGCGCGTCTCGTCCCCTCGGTCGACACGCGCGCATTCTACCGCCGTCCGCCGCCGCTATCCGCTGACGGTCTCGGTCGATCGGGATGATCCGCGGCACAGCTCGCGCCATGGACCGCCTCCCGCAGAGAAATCCGGCATCGACCGTGCCGTATAATGACGACATCGTCCCCAAGTTCCGCATTGTCCTCGTCGCGCTATCCATCGTGGCCGGCGATGGGGTCGGCGCGGCCCAACGCCCGGGCGGCGACCTTGCCGAGATCACCGCGATCTCGACGACGAACCATCCGCCGCTTCCGAGTCATCCGTCTTTGTACTGGCTCGTGCCCGAGTCGGCGCTGGGCCGAGGGGCGCGTCGGCCTGCGGAGGAGACGGCCGGCGCGCGGCTCGCGCGTGGCGTGCGGCTGATCGCGGCTGGCGACTTCGCCGCGGCGCTGCCGATCGTTCGTGGTGCCGAGGTGGCGTCGACGCCGCTCGCGCAGTACGCCCGCTACTACACCGGCATCGCGCTCCTCGGGCTCGAGCAGTTCGAGGCGGCCGAAGCGGCGTTGGATCGCGTCGACGACAGCGCGCAGGGGTACCTCGCCGAGGCCGCGCCGCTCCGCATGGCGGAAGCCGCGCTCGGGCGCGGCGAGGCGAGCCGCGCCGCGGCCATTCTGAACGACCTGAGCGACGAGGCACGCATCGCCCCGGAGGAGGTGTTCCTGCGCCTGGGTCGCGCCTACGAGGCGGCGGGCGATCCGGCGCGGGCGCTCGGTGCCTATTCCCGCGTGTACTACGACTTCCCGTTGAGCGAGCAGGCGGTTCCCGCACGGGAGGCGATCGAGCGTCTGCAGACGCCGGCCCTCATGGCGCCGAACCGCTTTCAGCTCGAGCGGGACCGGGCCGAGCGGCTGTTCGCCGCGCGCCGCTGGGCGCAGGCGCGGCCGGCGTATGCCGAGCTCGTCTCCGCCGCCACCGGCGACGACCGCGACCTCATTGCCCTCCGGCTGGCCGCGTGCGACTACTACCTCGGCCGGCATCGCGCCGCGCGCGACGCCGTGCGCGCGCTGCTGAAGGGCGGTCCCCGTGAAGCCGAAGCCCGCTACATCCACCTCTCCGCGACGCGTGGACTCGGCGACCATGCGGCGTACGCGTCGCTGGCCCGGGGTCTGGTCGCGGATCATCCCGGCAGCCGGTGGGCGGACGAGGCCCTCAACGACCTTGGCGCCCACTACGTACGCCGGGATGACGAGGACGCCGCGGACGGCGTGTGGCGGGAGATGCTGCGGCGGTTCCCGCGCGGCCGCTACAGCGATCGCGCCGCCTGGCGCGTGGGCTGGCGCGCGTACAAGGAGGGGCGGTACGCCGACGCCGCCCGGACCTTCGAGCAGGCGGCTTCGGCTTTCCCCCGCGCCGATTTCCGGCCGTCATGGCTGTATTGGGCCGCGCGATCGCGCGACCGGATCGGCAGCCGCGACGCGGCCACGGCGCTCTATCGGCTCGTCGCCGCCGACTACCTGAACTCGTATTACGGCCGTCTGGCGTCCGGGGTGCTCCGCGATCGGGGAGGACCGCCCGTCGCGCCGATCGTGAGGGTCGACGGGGCTGCCGCGCCGGCGCCGCTCGTGCCGACCGACGCGCTCGTGCGGGCGCTCGTCGCGGCCGAGCTCTACGATGAGGCGCTCGACGAAGTCGAGTACGCGCGGAAGGAATGGGGGGATTCGGCGGCGCTGCAGGCGACGACGGCCTGGGTCCGCCAGCGGCGCGGCCTGCAGCCCGGCGCGGCCGATCGATTCGCGGATGTTCGCGGCGGGATCACGCTCATGCGGCGCGCGTATCCGCATTTCATGGCGGCGGGCGGCGATCAGCTGCCGGCCGACATTCAGCGCGTGATCTTCCCCCTCGACTACTGGCCGCTCATCAGCAAGTATGCCGAGGCGCATAAACTCGATCCGTACCTGATGGCGGCCCTCATCTCGCAGGAATCGACCTTCACGCCCGACGTGCGATCGGCGGCGAACGCCGTCGGGCTGATGCAGCTCATGCCGGCCACGGGGCGCCGCTACGCCGCAAGGCTCGGCATCCGCTACTCGGCGGGCGTCCTCACGCAGCCGGAGACGAACATCCGCCTGGGCATGCGCTATTTCCGCGACCTGATGGACCGGTTCGGCGGCGCGCCTTTCGCGCTGGCCGGCTACAACGCGGGGGAGCACCGGGTCTCGCGCTGGGTCGCCGAACGCCCCGGCTTCGCGCAGGACGAGTTCATCGACGACATCCCTTTCCAGGAGACCCAGACGTACGTCAAACGCGTTCTGGGCACGGCCGACGACTACCGGCGTCTCTACGGCAGCGGCGGGGTCCTGATGACGATGGACGCAGCCCGCTGACGTGAGCGATCTGCACACGCTGACGGCGGCGGCCGAGCCGACGCATTTCTGGTTCCGCGGGTTCCGCACGTACTTTGCCACGGAGATTCACCGTCTTGCCGACGGGCGGCGAGACTTGCGTATTCTCGACGGCGGGTGCGGCACGGGCTACAACCTGCGGGTGCTGCTGGCCCCGCACGGCCGGACGTTCGGCTTCGACCTGCACGCCGACTCGATCCTGCGTGCACGAGCGGCGGGCCGTCCGCTCGTGCGCGCCAACCTGGAGCAGATCCCCTTCGCCTCGGGCACCTTCGATCTGGTCACCTCGTTCGACGTGGTGCAGAGCGTGCCGGACGACGCGGCGGCCCTGCGCGAGCTGGCGAGGGTGCTCAGGCCGGGTGGCCATCTCGTGCTGAACGTCACCGCGCTCGATTTCATGCGCGGCGATCACAGCGATGTGTGGGGGGAGCTGCGGCGCTATACACCCGCGCGGATGAGGGGGCTGCTGGAGCAGGCCGGCCTCGAACCGGTACGCCTCGCGTTCCTGTTTGCGTCGCTCCTGCCGCTGATGCTGGCGGTGCGCATGGGTCAGCGGCTGCTGCGCGTCTGGCGTCTCCCGCGGGGCGACGAGGACCTGGTCGTCCCCTCGGCGCCAATCAACGCGGTGCTGACGGCGATCGTGACAGCGGAGGCGGCGCTGGCGCGCCGCGTGCCCATGCCGTTCGGCAGTTCGCTGATGGTGGTGGCGAAGAAGCCGTAGGCTCAGAACCGCGCGACGACGCCGAAGTACGGCCCCGTCATCTTCAAGTCGCCCGTGTCCTCGTCGACCACATAGTCCGCGACGACCGACCGGAAGCCCACCTGCGCGCCGAGGTTGCGGATCGGCATGATGGTCGCGTTGACGTCGAAGTCGGTGAACTTCACGTCGAAATCGCCCGAGCTGATTTTCAGGCCGCTGAACTCGCCGCCCACCGATACCATCGAGCCGATATAGCCGCGGCCGGCGAGGCCGATCGTGGGCACCGGCGCGGTGGTGTCGGTGGCCGCAGCCGATCGAAGCGCCGGGCTGTCGATCGACGCCCGGATCTTGTTGTACTTGAGGTCGGCGATGACACCGAAGTAGCCCCGCTCGCGGGAGACGAAGTCCCACTCGTAGCCGAACGTCCACAGATCCCACTTGATGTCGGCCGACGCGGGCGTGTTCACGACGAAGGTGCGCCCCTGAAAGGTGAACGTGCGCCGGATGACGGTGTCCGGGTCGTAGCTGAACTTCACGTAGCTCAGGCGGAACTTGTGATTCCGGCCGACGGCGACCCGGAACTGCGGAAACGACGTGTCTTCGATCCCGAACTCCTGGACGAAGTCGACTTCGTCGATGCTGGAGCCGGCGAGGGCGTCGGAGGACAGGGTCAGCGTCGGTGACGGCCGGAAGGACGCCAGTCCGAGCTCGACGACGTGGCCGGGCGCCTGCGCGGCAGCGGGCACCGCCGTCATCGTCACGAGTCCGAGGGAGCAGGCAGCTAGCAGGATTCTGGTTCGCATGCGTGGGTTATCGGCACGTCCGCCCGGTGCTATAGAGGCCGGGTACTATACTGGGCACGATGTCCCCTCGGCGTCGGCTGCTCGGCTACATCCTGCAGCATCGCCGGTCGTTCCAGATCGGCTTTCTCTGTGTCTTGGTGACGACGGCGGTCTCGCTGGCGAGCCCGTGGGTGCTGAAGCTCGCCGTCGACGATCTCGGGCTCGGCGTCGATGCGCGGAAGATCCGCTTCTATGCGGCGGCGGTGCTCGGCCTGGCGGCGCTCGGCGGCGTGTTCCGTTTTCTGATGCGGCGGATCATCATCGGGGCATCGCGGAACATCGAGTACGCGATCCGCAACGACTTCTTCGCGCACCTGCAGCGGCTCGATCTCGCGTACTTCCAGCATCACCGCACGGGCGATCTGATGTCGCGTGCGACCAACGATCTCGGCGCCGTACGGATGATGATCGGTCCGGCGATCATGTACTCGGCCAACACGATCCTGACGTGCGTCGTGGCGGTCGCGCTCATGATCTCAATCGACGCCCGGCTCGCGCTCATCGCGCTGGCCCCGCTGCCGCTCGTCTCGATCTCGGTGTGGTACTTCGGCAGGATCATTCATCGGCGCTTCGAGCGGATCCAGGAGCAGCTTGCCGACATCAGCGCCATCACGCAGGAGACGCTCGCCGGCGTCCGCGTCGTACGCGCCTACGGGCTGGAGGCGTTCGAGACCGGGCGGTTCCGCGCCGCCAACGAGGAGTACGTCCGGCGGAACAGAGGCCTCATCCGTATCGAGGCGATGTACTTCCCGACGATGGGCTTCCTGATGGGCATCGGCGCGCTCCTGGTGCTCTGGATCGGCAGCCGCCAGGTCGTGGCGGGGCGGATGAGCGTCGGCGAGCTCGTCGCCTTCAACGCCTACCTCATGATGCTTGCGTGGCCCATGATCGCGTTCGGCTGGGTGACGAACCTGGTGCAGCGCGGGATGGCGTCGTGGAAGCGGCTGCTGGAGGTGCTCGACAGCGCGCCGCGCATTGTCGACGCCGACCCGGCACGCCGCGTCGCGCCAGACCGGGTTACAGGCCACGTCGAGTTCCGGCGGCTCACGTTCGGTTATGGGGAACACGTGGTGCTTCGCGACATCTCCGCGGTGCTCCCGGCTGGTACCACGACGGCCATCGTGGGCGCGACCGGGTCCGGCAAGTCGACCCTGCTCGGTCTGATGCCGCGGTTGCACGATCCGCCGCCCGGGACGGTGTTCATCGACGGCGTCGACGTCCGTGACCTGCCGCTCGACGTGCTGCGCGCCGCCGTCGGGTTCGTGCCGCAGGAGCCGTTTCTGTTCGGCGCGACGCTTGCCGACAACGTCGCGTTCGGCGCCCGCGGGGACCAGGACCAGCGCCCGCGCGTGGAGGAGGCCGCGGCCATCGCGCGGCTCGACAAGGACGTGGCGGCGTTTCCCCGCGGCTACGACACGATCATCGGCGAACGTGGCATCACGCTTTCGGGCGGCCAGAAGCAGCGGGCCGCCATCGCGCGCGCGCTCGTCGTCGATGCGCCGATCCTGATCCTCGATGACGCACTGTCGGCGGTCGACACGTATACCGAAGAAGAGATTCTCGGCCGGCTCCGCGAGGTGATGCGCCAGCGGACGGTCCTCCTGGTGTCGCATCGGATTTCCACCGTCCGCGGTGCCGACCAGATCCTCGTCCTGGACGAGGGGCGCATCGTCGAGCGGGGCACCCATGCGCAGCTCGTCGCGCGGAGCGGAGTCTACGCCGCGCTGTACCGCAAGCAGCTGCTCGAGGACGAGCTCGCCGCGTCGTGACGATCCACGACGACGACGTCATCGGCAAGGCGTACGATGCGCGGCTGATGCGGCGGCTGCTGACGTACCTCGCGCCCTACCGGGCGCAGGTGGCGCTGTCGATCGGCGCGATCATGGCGCACGCGGTGCTGGAGCTCGTGCCGCCGTATCTGACGAAGGTCGTCATCGACCGCTACATTCCCGCCCGCGACCTGTCGGGTCTGGGCGTGACCGCCGCGCTCTACCTGTTCACGCTCTGCGGCTCGTTCGCCTTCGAGTACCTGCAGACGGCCACGATGCAGACGATCGGACAGCGGATCATGTTCGACCTGCGGATGCAGATCCACGGCCGGCTCAACCAGCTCGACCTGCGCTTCTACGATCGGAACCCCGTGGGGCGGCTGATGACGCGCGTCACCACCGACGTCGACGCGCTGAACGAGCTCTTCACGTCCGGCGTGGTGCCCGTGATCGGCGACGTGTTCACGCTGGTCGGCATCATGACCGTACTCGTCTGGATGGACTGGCGGCTCGCGGCGGTGGCGTTCTCGGTGCTGCCGCTCATCGTGGTCATCACCCAGTGGTTCCGGTCGAACGTCCGCGACTCGTACCGCACCGTGCGCACGTGGATCGCGCGGATCAACGCCTTCCTCCAGGAGCGGATCACGGGCATGAGCACGGTGCATCTCTTCCGCCGGGAAGCCCGCGACTTCGCGGCCTTCGACGAGATCAACCGGCAGCACCGCGACGCCAACCTGCGATCGATCTTCTTTTACGCGGTCTTCTATCCGGCGATCGAGCTGGTGAGCGCACTGGCGTCAGCGCTCGTCATCTGGGTCGGCGGCGGGTGGGTGAGTCAGGGGTCGCTGACGCTCGGATCGCTCGTCGCCTTCCTTCTGTATGCGCAACGGTTCTTCCGGCCGATCAGCGACATGTCGGAGAAGTTCAACGTGCTGCAGGGCGCGATGGCGTCGTCGGAGCGGATCTTCACGCTGCTCGACACGCCTGTCGAGGTGACGTCACCGGTTCGTCGTGGCGCGGCCCCGTCGGGTCACCGCGGCGAGCTCACGGGGCTCGCCCCGCACGCGCCGGGCGCGATTGCCTTCGATCACGTGACGTTTGCCTACGCCGACGGTGAGCCCGTGCTCCGCGACGTGTCGTTCCGCATCGAGCCGGGGGAGCGCGTCGCCCTGGTCGGCGCCACCGGCGCCGGCAAGACGACGATCGTCAACCTCCTGCTGCGGTTCTACGACGTGCAGCAGGGGCGCATCACGATCGACGGCGTCGACGTCCGCGACTGGGATCTGGCGCACCTGCGGGGCATGGTCGGCCTGGTGCTGCAGGACGTGCACCTCTTTTCCGGCACGATCGGCGGCAACGTCCGGCTCGGCAACGATGCCATCTCGGATCGGCAGGTGCGGGCGGCCATCGCGGCCGTGCACGCCAACGTTTTCGTCGAGCGACTGCCGCAGGGGGTCGACACGCCGGTCGTCGAACGAGGCGCGACGCTCTCGGTCGGCCAGAAGCAGCTGCTGTCGTTCGCGCGGGCCCTCGCGTTCAATCGTCCAATCCTGGTCCTGGACGAGGCGACGTCCAGCGTCGACACCGAGACCGAGCTCCTCATCCGCGACGCGCTCACGGTGATCATGCGCGGACGGACGACCCTCGCCATCGCGCACCGCCTGTCGACGATTCAGGGGATGGACCGCATTCTCGTCCTGCACAAGGGCCAGCTTCGGGAGTCGGGCACCCATCAGGCCCTCCTGGCGGCGCGCGGCATCTATCACCGCCTCTACCGCCTGCAGTTCCAGTCGGAGCCGGTACCCCAGCACTGATCTCGTCGAATTCCGGTCCGGTTGCCGTTTCCGGGCGCGTCGTTACGGGGCGGGCGGCGGGGGCTGCTCCGTTGCCCGTTGCCTTGCCGTGGCCTCGCGCCGGCGGAACAGCCGATCCACCAGGCTCGCCGTGCTGGCGCTCGGGTTCCAGCCAAGGCGCAGCACCGTGACTTCCACCGGCCGGCGACCGAACGCCAGCGCCTCGTGGCAGCTCCACATGTAGATGTCGAGCACACGTCCCTGCACCCGGGGACCGGTGTCCATGACGGTGTAGACGCCGTTGTACTTCACCGTGTCGGTCGCGACGTTGACGACGCTCCCGACAGGCAGAATCCCGGGGTCGGAGGCGGCGATGCCGGTGCGGACCCCGACACCGGAAGCGGTCGTGCGCCCCTTGCAATAGGCGGTGGCGGTGAAGACGTGCCGCGAGCCCGCGACCGGCAGCGTCGGATCGACGAGGCCCTTCGGCGCCGCCTCGCGCGAGTCGAACATGCTCACCTCGTACAAGAGTACGAAGCTGACGACCGCGATTCCGGTCACCGCGAGCTTTCGCCAGAGCGATCGGGAGATGAAGGGGCGCTTCATCGAAAGTGCTCGAACCCCCTGGGCAGCTCGCGCGCGCCGCCTTCGCTGCGGAGCACGACCCGCCGCTCCCGCGTCACCACGCCAATCCGCGTGATCGGGAGCGCGCCGATCGCACGCTGCACGCCACGCAGCCGTCCGCGGTGTGCGGGGCGGGACGTAAAGAGCAGCTCGTAGTCATCGCCGCCCTGCAGCGCTGCGGCCGTCGCGTCGCGTCCACGCGCGTCGTGCCATCGGCGCACGGCGTCCGCGATCGGCAGCGAGACGGCGTCGAGCTCGATACCGACCCCGGAGGCCGCCGCCAGCTGGTGGACCGCATCGGCCAGTCCGTCGCTCAGATCCATGCATGCGGACGCGGCGCGATAGCCCGCGAGTGCCAGTCCGGCACGTACCCGCGGCTCGGGACGCAAGTAACGCTGTTCCTGCGCGTGCATCGTCTGGGCGCCTCCCTGCTGCAGCGACTCGAGTCCCACGAGCGCGTCGCCGACGGTCCCCGTTACATATACCGCATCGCCATGACGCGCGCCCGCCCGTCGCAGGATCCGCCGCCGCCGGACAGCCCCGATCGCCGTCACATCGACGACGAGCGGTCCGGGCGATCGCGCGATGTTGCCGCCGATGACGACGACGCGATGGGTGTCGGCCATGGCGAGCACGCCGTCGACCAGCGCGTCGATCGCCGCCAGCTCGCACGCGTCGGGCAGCACGAGCGAGAGCAGCGCCGCGCGCGGCCGCGCGCCCATCGCCGCCAGATCGCTCAGGTTCACCGCCAGCGCGCGACAGCCGATCGCATCGGGCGCCACGAAGCGGCGATCGAAGTGCACGCCTTCGACCTGCACGTCCGTCGTGAACACGTCGAGCGCCCCGCGCTCCGGCTCGACGACCGCCGCATCGTCGCCCGGCCCGACGACGAGCCACGCGGGCGCGGGCAGCCGCGCCGTGATGCGTTCGATGAGCGCGCGTTCGCCGATGTCGGCTACGGTGCGAGTGGGCAACTGAAAAGGGGGGAAGGTAGCCCCGCTTT
>Ga0233425_10004128_pt1 | contig 24908 bp, 18 predicted proteins | sample Watercolumn_Towu_2_FD_181712 | JGI IMG/M metagenome (GOLD analysis project Ga0233425, IMG submission 181712) | Freshwater microbial communities from Lake Towuti, South Sulawesi, Indonesia - Watercolumn_Towuti2014_140_MG | ecosystem: Environmental > Aquatic > Freshwater > Lake | place... | reverse complement strand
TTGCTGCCACCGGTGCCTGGTACAACGTGCTCATCAACCTGCCCGGGCTGGACGACAAGGGCAAGGTCCAGGAACTGAAGGGAAAGGCCGCTGCCCTGCTCGGGGCCGTGCAAGCCACGTGTGACGAAGTGGATGCCGCCGTACGGGAACGACTCCGGGAGGGATGCTGATGCTGAGAGGGGAGAGAATCAAGGAGGTCCTGGCCACGGGCGGACCGCGAACCGGCGTCGTGTCGTCCGGCTGGGTGCGCTCGGTGCGGGACAGCAAGCAGGTGGCCTTTGTCATGGTCAACGACGGGAGCTGCATGGACAGCCTCCAGGTCGTCGTCGATTCCACGCTCAAGAACTTCGCGGAAGTCATCAAGGCGGGGACCGGTGCCGCTCTGCGGGTCACCGGAGACGTGATCGCCTCGCAGGGTGGGGGACAGCAGTGGGAGCTCAAGGCCACGTCCGTCGAAGTCGTCGGCAGCAGCGAGGAGAGCTTCCCGCTGCAGAAGAAGCGCCACACCTTCGAGTACCTGCGGACCATCGCCCACCTTCGCATGCGCAGCAACGTGTTCGGAGCCGTGTTCCGGGTGCGCAATGCCGCGGCCCATGCCATCCACCGGTTCTTCCAGGAGCGGGGGTTCCTCTGGGTCCACACCCCGATCATCACGGGCAGCGACTGTGAAGGGGCCGGCGAGATGTTCCAGGTCACGACGCTCGACCTGGCCAACCCGCCCCGCACCGAGGACGGGAAGATCGACTTCTCGAAGGATTTCTTCGGCCGCCAGACCAGCCTCACGGTGAGCGGCCAGCTCGAAGGGGAGACTTTTGCCCTGGCATTCGGGGACATCTACACGTTCGGCCCCACGTTCCGGGCCGAGAACTCCAACACCCCCCGTCATGCCTCCGAGTTCTGGATGATCGAGCCCGAGATGGCCTTCTTCGACCTCGGCGACAACATCCGCCTGGCCACCGATTTCCTCAAGTACGTGACCTCGTACGTGCTCGAGAAGTGTGCCGGTGACATCGACTTTCTCGACCAGTGGGTGGAAAAGGGGCTGCGTGCCCGACTCGAACAGGTCGTGTCCTCCAAGTTCGCAGTGCTGACCTACACCGAGGCCGTCGAGCGCCTCATCGCCTCGGGGGAGAAGTTCGAGTACCCGGTGAAGTGGGGAATCGATCTCCAGACCGAGCACGAACGCTACCTGACCGAGACGCTGGTCAAGGGCCCCGTGTTCGTCGTGGACTACCCCAGGGACATCAAGGCCTTCTACATGAAGGTCAACGACGATGGCCGGACCGTGGCTGCCATGGACCTGCTCGTGCCCCGCATCGGCGAAATCATCGGCGGCAGCCAGAGGGAGCACCGGCTCGATGTCCTCCTGGAGCGCATCCGCCAGATGAAGCTCGAGGAAAAGGACTACTGGTGGTACCTCGATACCCGGCGCTACGGAACCTGCCCGCATGCCGGCTTCGGCCTGGGCTTCGAGCGGGCCGTGATGTACCTGACCGGCATGAGCAACATCCGGGACGTCATCCCGTATCCACGGGTCCCGGGAACCGCGGAATTCTAGGAGCCTGGACGGACAAGGAGGCCTAATGTCGCCAAACAGAACCCTGCCATCCCCCGAGTACCAGCGTTCCCCGGTGTGCCTGTGTCCGGCGGCGCTCCTGCTTGCTGCCCTGCTCCTCTGCTCGGCCGCCGCTGTGGCGCAGGGGGCCGCACCCAAGCGCAAGACGGTCGCAGTCCAGGTGATGCCAGCGCTCGAGCAGGATGGCGAGCTGGCCGTCCAGGTCACCAAGATTGCGCTCGATACCCTCGAGAACCAGCGCAACATGGTCACCCGCCGCTTCCTGGCCGACAAGGACGTCCGCGCGGCGGAAGACCTGGGCAAGGCCGTGACCGAGGCGAACCGCAAGGTCTCCACCGGAGCACGCAGCACCGTGTTCGACCAGGGCAACGAGGAGTTGCAGAGCGCGTACCTGCTGAGCAAGGAGCTCCTGGGCGAGCTCGATGCGCGGCAGGTGGCGGAGCTGTACCTGGGGCTGGCAATGGCCAAGGCCGTGCTGGGGGAAGCGGGGCTGGCCGAGGAGTACATGGCCATCTTCCGCAACCTGGTCCCGGACCGCGCCCGGCAGTCGGTGGGATATGCCAAGTTGTTCCTCGACCTGTTCGACACGGTGGAGAAGAAGCGGGCCGCAGGGAAAAAGCGGGTCACCGTGACCACGGAGCCGCCCGGCGTCCTGGTCGGCATCGACGGGGGCAACTGGGGCAAGTCGCCGCTGCAGGTGGACCTGATGCCGGGCGGGCACCTGGTGCAGGTGGAGGAGGAGGGATACTACCGGGCAGGCTACCTCAAGGACCCCAAGCTGGACGGGGACAAGTGGCGGCTGACGCTGCGCCCCATCGAGTCGAGGACGCGGTTCCTCGACACGCGCACCCGGCTGCTGACCCACTACCTTCCCCCGCCTGCCCCGCCCGCGGGAAAGAAGAAGCTCCCCCCGCCGCCGGCCCCGCTGTCTGCGGACGCGGTCGAGGCCAACCTGCGCGCACTGTCCGAGCTCCTGGCCGCGGATTGCCTCCTGTTCCTCGGGGTGACCTCCGAAGGGAACTCCATGCGGCTCAAGGGAGCGTTCGTCTCCACGTTCGGCATCTTCCAGGTGGACACGCTCGTGGCCCGGGACCTCAAGGTCATCGAGTCGGTCCGCAGCGTGGTAATGGAGGCCTCCGATCTGGACCGGCAGAAGACCCAGCTTGCCCAACTCGCAGGCGAGCAGAAGCTGACCCGGCTGACCGCCTGGGCCGACGAGTTGGGCAACGGCATGTCCGGAGGTGAAGGGAGCCTCATGGAGCGGGCCCGCGGGTGGAAGACCGTGGGGCAGCCCCAGAAGGCCGAGCTGTTTGCAGCCACGGCCGCGGACGTGGCCGTGCTCAAGGCCCGGGTGCTGGCTGCCCGTGCCCGGATCGCCGCGGAACCCGACGCGGCCCGGGATGCCCTCGACCAGTGCGCGACCGACTGGAAGGTGCTCGAACCCAAGGTCCGCTCCCTCCTGGCGTGGGACCTCGATGGGGCCTTCCGGGCCCGCCAGGCCAAGGAGATCCGCGAGATGCTGGATTCCGGACGCAGCCGCTTCGACACGGTCCGCAAGTTGCGCAGCGAGCTGCGCACCAGCGTGGACAAGAACGAGCTCAAGGACATGGACAAGCAGCTCGGCATGATGGAAAAGTCGTTCAACGAAGCCGAGGCGCTGCTCCGCAAGGACCCGCTGTCCCCAGAGGCCAAGCGCCTGATCTACCGTGCCGTGATCGCGGAGACGGAGCTGAGGCGACGCCTCGAATTCCTGACGGGAGGTAGGTGAGATGCCCGTTCCCCTGCTCGACCTGTCCCGCATCCACGCACCGCTGCTTGCCCAGATGTCGCAGGCCGCGGCCGGCGTGATCGCCGACGGCCGCTACATCCTGGGACCGAACGTGGCCGCGTTCGAGAAGGAAGCGGCCGAGTGGCTCGGTGCACCCCACGCCGTCGGGGTCAGCAACGGGACCGACGCGCTCAGCGCCGCGTTCCGTGCGCTTGCGCTGACCCGGGGGACCGGTCGGGTGGCGACCACTCCGTTCACGTTCATCGCCACGGCCGAGACCGTGGCCACGGCAGGGTTCACTCCCGTGTTCGTGGACGTGGACTGCGAAACCGGACTCATCGACCTCGACTTGCTGGCATCGATCCCGGACCTCGTGGGCGTGGTTCCGGTGCACCTGTTCGGACAGTGCGTGGACATGGACCGGCTCATGGCGCTGGCCTCGGAGCGGGGCTGGTGGGTCGTCGAGGATGCCGCCCAGTCGTTTGGTGCCCGCTGGGGGAACCGGATGTCCGGTACCATCGGCACGGCCGGGTGCTACTCGTTCTTCCCCTCCAAGAACCTGGGCGGGGTAGGGGACGGGGGGCTGGTCACGACCAGCGATCCGGAGCTTGCCGCACTCGTCCGGTCCGCCCGTGCGCACGGCTCTTCCGGGCGCAAGTACCACCACGACTTCCTGTCGGGCAACCTGAGGCTCGACGAAATCCAGGCTGCCATCCTCCGGGTGAAGCTGCCCTGCGTCGCCGCATGGAACGAGGAGCGGCGGGCCGTTGCGGCCCGGTACGGGCGCCTGTTCGAGGAGCGAGGACTCCTGGCCAGCGGGCAGATCCGGCCGTTGAGCTGCAATGGGGACCACGTCTTCCACCAGTACGTGGTCAGAGCCGACGACCGGGACCGCCTGGCCGCTCACCTCCAGAAGCACGGGGTCGGACATGCGGTGTACTATCCCGTCCCGCTGCACACCATGAAGCCGTTCCACTACCTCGGCTACCAGCCGGACGACCTGCCCGTGTCGATGCTCCTGTCCAGGCAGACGCTGGCGCTGCCCGTGTTCCCGGGGCTCACCGGTGCCGAGCAGGAGGAGGTCGTGGGACGGATCGCCGGCTTCTACTCGGGGGACGCTGCATGAAACTCCTGGTGACCGGGGCGGCAGGCTTCATCGGCTCGCACCTGTGCGAGGCTGCGCTGGCGCGCGGTCTCGAGGTGGTGGGGGTCGACAGCTTCGACCCCGGATACTCCAGGGAACTGAAGCAGGAGAACCTCGCCTGTGTCCAGAGGGCCTCAGGACGGTTTACCTTTGTCGAGGCGGACGTCCGGGATCCCCGCCTGGCCGCTCTCCTGCCGCCGCTTGCGACCGGAGATGCGGTGGTCCACCTGGCAGCCCGCTCGGTGGCCCGGGAATCGATCGACCAGCCGGCCGCGTACCTCGACATCAACGTCAACGGCACCCTCAACGTGCTCGAGCTGGCACGGAATGCCGGCGTGCGCAGGTTTGTGCTGGCCGGTACCTGCCTGGTCTACCGGGGGCTGGATGACGGCCCCCGAACCGAGGACGACCCCGCGGATGAGCCTCAAACCCCCTACGCCGTGTCGAAGCGGGCCGCAGAGCTGCTCTGCCACTCCTACCATCGGCTCCATGGGATCGATGTGACCTGCCTGCGGTTCTTTGCCGTCTACGGGCCCAGGCAGCGGCCCGACATGGCGTTGTTCAAGTTCGCTGAGCAGATGCGGGCAGGCAGGGAAATCGCGCTCTTCGATCAGGGGAAGGCGGTCCGGGACTTCGCTTTCGTGGACGACGTGACGTCCGGGATCCTGGCCGCCGTGGAGCGGGCAAACGGCTATCGGGTTTACAACCTCGGCCATGGCCGGCCTTACTCCATGGCGGAGCTGGTTGGGACTCTGGAGCGTGCGCTGGGCTGCTCCGCCCGGACCGCGCTGCACCCGGCGCAGCCGGGCGATCCGCGGGTCCTGTACGCGTCCGTCGAGAGGGCGGAGCGAGAGCTCGGCTATCGGCCCGTGGTGGATCTGGAAGTGGGAGTCGGCAGGTTTGCGAACTGGTATCTGGCCCGGCCGACAAGGAATGTTCTTGCCGACCGAGGCCTTCCCGGGTCATGATGGTGAACATGATAGTTTTTACGCCAAATAGGAATGTGGTGGTCTTGTTGTGCGGGCTGGCGCTGGTCCTCCCGGCACGTCTTGCTCTCGGCGACGTGCTGCCGGGCAAGGCCCCGCCCCCGGTTCTTGCTCCGTTGACCGGCCCCGGGGCCGAGCGGCTCGACGAGAGCTGGCGGGAGTGCGTCGAGGCTTACGAAGACGGCAAGTTCCCCGACCTCCTCGTCAAGCTCGATGACCTGCGCAAGGGGCAGCTCGATGGCGGAATTGCGAACCTGACTCCGATTTCCGCAGCCCTGGTCCGCATGGCGGACGAGGTACTTGAGAAGTCGCCCAACGATTCCGACCTGGCCGAGAGCCTCCTCCAGCAGGCGGAGGTGCTTTCCCCGGACATCCCGGACTTCAAGTTTGCCCGCAGCAACATGCTCTTTCGGATCGACCGTTCGAGACTGGGCGAGCAAGCAGGTGCGTTCTTCCAGGGGGTGCGGGCATCGCTGGCTCACCCTCCGTCGTTGCAGGGGGTGTTCCTCGGGGCGCTCGGGCTGTTCTGGCTGGGCGGGCTGGTGGTGATGCTGTTCTTCTCGTTGAGCCTGCTCATCCGCCACCTGTCGACGTTTGCCCACGACATGGGGCACATGTTTCCCCGGTCGCTGAGCCCGCTTCAGCTCAACGTGATGGCGGTCGTCCTCCTGCTGGTGCCCTTCCTGGCCGACCTGGGGCTGATACCGCTCTTCGTGTGCTGGTGGGTGGCTCTCTGGCTCTACTCGTCGAGCACCGAGAAAGCAGTCACCCTCGTCATGGTCCTGTTCCTGTACATGTGGCCCCTGCTGACCGGAGTTCTGGCTGGGGCCATGGCGTTTCCCGACAGTGCGGCGGATCGCTCCTACCGGTGCATGACCGAGGTCTGCACCGACGAGGAGGTCGCGGAGCTCGAGCGCCAGCTTTCGGAGGAGAAGTCCCACGGGCTCGTGCTCTACAGTGCCGCGGCGGCCCATTTCCGAGCCGCAGCGGACAAGACCGACGCCATGGACCGGTCGTTCGCGCTGTTCCGCCGTGGGGAGAAAGAGCTGCAAGGGGAGATGCGGGCCGATTTTGCAGTCGGGCTCGGGAACGCCTTCTTCCTGAAGGGGATGCAACGCTGCGGTCGTGCGGAAGGGTTGCTGGATGCCGGCCTGAGCGACTTCCAGAGCGCGGTCAAGAGCTACGATACGGCCCTTTCCATCCGCCCCAACGACTGGGCCGCCATGTACAACAAGTCCAAAGTGACCGCGGTGCTGGGGGATCCCTCCACCTCGGAGGGCCTGCTCTCCAGGGCCACGGAACTGGCCCCGGAGAAGGTCCGGGACTACCAGCAGCGGACGCAGATGTCGGGTGACAAGGGATGCCTGCAGCCGTTCAACTCCAACCGGGAGCTGGCCCTCCATTTCCCCGCGTTCCCCGTGGTCTGGGGGGAGGCTTTCGGCCTCGAGAAGTTCTCGCCCGATTCGGTCCGACTCCCTGCGGGGCATCACCTGCTCATGGGGGGCCTGCCCATGACCGCGCTGCCGATCTTCGCGACCGTGGCACTGGCAGCCGGAATCCTCCTCATCGTGATCGGACGCAAGTGGCACGTGGCCGGACGGTGCATCAAGTGCCACTCGGTGAGCTGCGTTCGCTGCCGCCCCGAGCTGACCGGTTCCGGGCTGTGCAACCAGTGCGTCCACTACAAGCTGCGCAGCAGCTACGTGGATCCCAAGGAGACCTGGCTGAGGGAGAAGCGGATCGAGGGGAGCATTCGGTTGCGGCGTCGCCTGGAGATGGTCCTCACGCTGCTGGTGCCCGGGGTCGGACAGTTCCTGCGGGGCCGCGCCCTGCGAGGGCTCGCATTTCTCTGGATCATCGCCATGACCGTCGGCGCGGTGCTGGTCTACCCGACGCTGTCGGCCCTGGCGGTTCCGCCCGTGGCGCTCCACGCGGTCTCCTCCGTGGTCGGTGTGGCGTTCTGGTCCGTCGTCTCCTTCGTCATCTTCTTCCTGGCCCTGCTTGACATCTACTCCTGGAGATAGGCATGGAACAGAATCGCAAACGCGAGCCGCTGAGCTTTGCGGACATCCTCAAGTTCCTCGCCTCCAACCGCAAGACCGGAATCCTCAAAGTGGTCAGTGCGGAAGGGGAGCTGCTCCTCCATTTCTCGGACGGCAAGATCGTTGGCGTGGACATGCCCAAGGGGCAGGAGTGGGTCATTGGCCAGTACTTGACCGAGGGGGAGGTCATCTCCGACCGGAAGCTGATGAAGGCCCTCCGGGTCGCTTCGGACAACGGGCAGTCGCCCGAGGAGGTGCTCGTCCGGAAGCGATACGTGTCCCCGGACGTTCTCAAGCGTTTCATGGACCTGTACTCACGGGAAGTGATCCTGCCGCTCTTTTCGAAAGTGGGGCTCGTCTGTTCGTTCCTGGCCGATCCGCCGGTGGAGAATCGGTGGCTCCCCCCGGTTTCCGTGGCCTTCCTGCTGAAGGAGGGGGACCGCCGGGCCCGGGAATGGCCGTTGCTGACCAAGCGGATCCCGTCGCCGTCCGTCGTGTATGCCAAGGACAAGTCGTTCATCGCACAGGTCGTGAAGGACGGGGGGGAATCGGGCAATCCCCTCTTCTCCGACCGCCTAGATCCTGAGCTCGGGGCCAACGAGCGAATCGTGTACTACTTCGTCGACGGAAGAAAGACCGTCAAGCAGGTTTCGAGGGCCAGCGGACTTGACCTGTTTTCCACGTTCCGGGCTCTGTACACGCTCGAGAACAAGTTCATGGTCAAGGTCGTGTCGTCCCAGGGGACCGAGGTGCAGCGGGATTCCGCCCTGGTTCACGCCGCGGTCCGGGTCGTTTTCTACGGGCTCATCCTTCTGGCGCTGGCCTGGCTCGGTGCCGTGCGGCCGGGGCCGCTCAAGCTGCTGACCGGCGAACGGCAGATGGACCTCTCGGAGGTGCAGGACTCGATACTCCGGGCCGAGCGCTCCCTGGCCCGCTACGAGCTGGAGGCCGTGACCCTTCAGCGCCTCGAATGCCCCGCTGGCGACGAGGACGGGCTCTTCAAGGTCGACGTACCCGGATTCGAGCCGGACAAGCTCCAGCACCGTTGCAGCAAGAAGGGGGCTGTCCGCTTCGGCCCGCGCCGGGAGTAGCCCTCCCTCATGGCCGATTTTCCCAAGGAGAGGAACTTGCGAAGAATCACCGATCCCCGTGAGGGCCGGGTGACCAGCAGCCTGGACCTGGCCGATCCATCCGCTGCCAGGCTGCTGTTTGGCGAGCACGGGTCCAACATGAAGCTCGTCGAGAGCCTGTCCGGTGCCGAGGTGGCTTACCGCGGCAGCCGCCTCCTCGTTTCCGGCGAATCCGAGGCCGTCGGGGTGACCGTCCGCCTCCTTCAGCAGCTCTACGGGTTGGTCGAGAAGGGCTACGGGATCCGGACCGAGGACATCCACAAGGCCCTCGACATGGTCAAGCACGACCGCATGGCCCCCGTCCAGGAGACCTTCTCCGATGCCATCCCCATCCCGACCGCATCGAGGGCCATCGCTCCCAAGAGCGCGGCCCAGCGGGCCTACGTCGAGATGATCCGCCAGAAGAACATGGTGTTTGCAATCGGCCCGGCCGGAACCGGGAAGACCTACCTGGCTGTGGCCATGGCCGTCAGCGCACTCCTGGCCCGCAAGTTCAAGCGCCTCGTGCTTGCACGGCCCGCGGTCGAAGCCGGCGAGAAGCTCGGGTTCCTCCCCGGGGACATCGCAGAAAAGGTCAATCCATACCTGCGCCCGCTCTACGACGCGCTGGAAGACATGATGGACGTGGAGCGGGTCCGCAAGTCGCTCGAACGGGGGGTTATCGAGATCGCTCCGCTTGCGTTCATGCGCGGACGTACGCTGAACGACTCGTTCGTCATCCTGGACGAAGCGCAGAACACCACCCCCGAGCAGATGAAGATGTTCCTCACCCGGCTGGGCTTCGAGTCCCAGGCCGTGATCACCGGCGACATCACCCAGGTGGACCTGCCGCCCGACAAGGAATCCGGGCTCGTCCACGCCACCCGCATCCTGGAAGGCATTCCGGAGATCGGCTTCTGCCGGTTCACGTCCCGGGACGTGGTCCGCCATCCCCTGGTCGCCCGGATCGTCGAGGCCTACCAGGAGGATGAGGAGCGACGTAAACGCGGCGGAACACCCCCGACTGCAGCCACTGCGCCCTCTCCGAACGGGGCGGGGCAGGGTGAGGGGGGGGGCAAGTAGCTTCCCTACTTCTTCTTCAGCAGTTCCTTGTCGATGAGCTCGATGATCTTGGGACCTTCACGCGGGCCCTCGTACTTGCGGCCGTTGATGAAGATTGTGGGGGTACCCTGGACGCCGGCCTTCTGGCACAGGCCCATGTCTTCCTTGACCCGCTCTTCGTAAGTCTTGTTGTCCAGGGCCGCGGTGAACTTCTCCATGTTGAGGCCGATCTGCCGGGCATAGTCCTCGAGGGAGGCCCGTTCGAGCTTCTGCTGGTTCGCGAACATCAGGTCCGCGTACTCCCAGAACTTGTCCTGCGCGTGCGCGGCCATGGATGCCTCGGCCGCAAGCTGGGCCTGCTTGTGGAACCCCAGCGGGAAATGCTTGAACACCAGACTCGCCCGATCTTCCCCGTAGTGCCTGAGAACTTCTTCGTAGAGTGGACCCACTCTAGAGCAGTACGGTCACTGGAAGTCGGAGCACTCGGTGATCACCACCTCATCCCCGTGCCCCTTCCTGGGGGAATCGCCGATGGCCAGCTCGGCCACCGTCTTGGAGAACGGCTCCTTCTCCGCCTCGGCCTCCGCTGCCTGCACCGCCGGTGCGGGCTTGCCTTCGATCACGAAGCGACGGTACTTGCCTTGCACCGCAGTCGCAGTCAACACCGCGTGCAATGCCTCGGCCGGAACCTTCTTCTCGACCAGTTTGTTGGCCTTGTCGATCTGCTTGTCGATGATGGCCTTGAACTTCTCGAAGTCCTGGGCCCCGCTCAGAAACTCGCCATTGATGAAGAACGCCGGGGTCCCGCTGGCCCCGAGGGCAGCAGCGATGGCCTGGTTGCTCTTGAGCCACCCAGTGACCTGCTCGGAATCCTTGTCCTTCTTCCACTTCTCGACGTCCAGCCCGGCATCCTTGGCATACTTCTCGAGGTCCGCATCCTCCAGAGCCCCCATGTTCTCCCAGAGGATCTTTGCATACTCGTCGTACTTGCCCTGGAGAAGGGCCGCATAGGCCGCCGAAGAGGCCGGGAACGCCCGCGCATGGAACGACAGCGGGTTCTGCACGACATACACTCTCACGTCTTCGCCGTAAGTCTCGAGGATCTGGTCGACCGTACCGGTGACCCGCTTGCAGAACGGTCACTGGAAGTCGATGAACTCGAGGATCGTGACCTTGGGCTTTTCCCCGCCCTTCTGGGGGCAGTGCTCCACCCCCTTGGCCACGGTGGGCAGTTCGGCGGCCTGCTCGGCCGTGATGGTGCTTTCCCCTTCCGGAGTGCCGCGGTTGCCGACCACGTACCCGATGAAGAAGGCCACCACCGCCGTCGCCACCAGCGACAGGATGACATTGACCTTGCTCATACAACCCTCCTTCCACGTGCTGAAGTTGATTGGAACGTCACCCGCAAGCTGCCGTGGCGAGGCGGCCGAATCGGGCGGGCGCCATTAATATCAGACAGCCGGTCCGAAGTCAAAGCAGCGATTCGAGTTTCAGCAGAAGTCCAGGTCGCAGCCGCAGTCGGCCTGGAGAACGTGCTGGGCATGCAGCCGCGGCCAGCCCCGCTCGGGGAGCCGTGGGGGGGACCAGACGGAGCGACGGGAGGCGAGTTCCGCCTCGTCCACGAGCAGGTCGACCCGACTGGCCGGCACGTCCAGGCGGACGAGATCCCCGTCCCTCACCAGCGCAAGCGGGCCCCCGGCAGCCGACTCTGGTGCGGCATGCAGCACCACGGTGCCGAACGACGTGCCGCTCATCCGTCCGTCCGAGATCCGGACCATGTCGCGTACCCCCTGGGCAGCCAGGTACCGGGGAATGGGGAGGCTCCCCGCTTCCGGCATGCCCGCCGCACGCGGTCCTGCATTGCGGAGAATCATGACGTGGCCGGCGGTGATGCCCAGGGACGGATCGTCGACGCGAGCGGCAGCATCGTCGGGAGACTCGAACACCACGGCCGGTCCCTCGTGCTGCAACAGGGACGCAGTGGCCGCAGAACGCTTGAGGACGGCTCCGCCTGGAGCCAGCGTCCCCCTGAGCACGACCAGTGCCCCCGGCGGTCCCAGCGGGGATTCCAGAGTTCGGATCACCGCGGGTCGCCGGTCGGGCAGCGGCGTCGCGGCCAACGCTTCGCCAATCGTGTGCCCTTCGACGGTCCTTGCGGATCCGTCGAGGAGCGGCTCCAGCACCCTGAGCAGCGTGGGTATGCCCCCCGCGGCATGGAAGTCCTCCATGTACCCGGTTCCGGAGGGCTTGAGGTCCACCAGCAGCGGAACCTTCCTCGACAGCTCGGCCAGATCGTCGAGCGACAGCGGGACTCGGGCCCGGCGGGCCACCGCCAGCAGGTGGATCACCGCGTTCGTCGAGCCCCCCAGCGCCAGGAGGACTGTCAGGGCATTGCGGAATGCCGCGGGGGTGAGCAGCGCTGCGGGGGGAACCGGGGAAGCCGCAAGTCGCGCCGCGACTCGCCCGGTGCGGACCGCCACACGAAGCCGATCCCCGCTGCCCGACAATGGGGTGGCCGAGCCAGACAGTGCCATCCCGAGCGCCTCTGCCAGGCAGGCCATGGTCGAGGCCGTTCCCATGACCATGCAGGTCCCCGCGGTCGAGCAGAGTCGTGTCTCCACCTCCGCAATGTCCGTCCCCGTGAGCTGTCCGGCCCGGTGGAGTGCCCACAGCCGCCGGCAGTCGGTGCAGGCACCGAGCCTCTCGCCCTGCCAGCTCCCCGTCCGCATCGGACCGGTCACCAGCGACACGGCGGGGACCCCCGCCGAGGCCGCTGCCATGAGCTGGGCCGGAACGGTCTTGTCACATCCACCCAGCAGCACGACGGCATCCATCGGCTGGCAGGACAGGAGCTCCTCCGTCTCGAGCGCCAGCAGATTGCGGTAGAGCATGGTCGTCGGCGATACCAGGATCTCGTGGAGCGAGCACGTCGGAAACACGAGCGGCAGCGCCCCTTTCTCGAGCACGCCCCGTTTCACCGCCTCCACCAGCGCAGGCATGTCGCGGTGACACGGGTTGTAGTCCGACGACGTGTCCGCGATCCCCACGATCGGGCGATCGAGATCCTCCGCATCGTACCCTGCCGAGGCCAGGAACGTCCGCCTGAGGAACTTGCTGAATTCCGGATCTCCATAGGAAGTCAGGCTCTTCTGAATACCTCTCATGCTCGTCGCTCCTCTAGAGGCCGATCTCGTGCCGCAGCCGCTGCGTTTCGTCGACCCAGGTTCCCACGTTCCAGCGGCCGAACGCCCCCAGCCCACCCAGCGGGTCCGGACCGTAGTAGACCGGCACGTGGACCAGAGACAGCCCGTCGTGCTTCTTCGCCTTGTCCAGTGCTGCGACGAGGGAGGCCGTCGTGTACCCGCCGTGCAGCGCCAGCACCCCTTCGATCGACTTGCCCCAGGCCACGTAGTCGACCGGCACGCGGTCCCAAGTGGCGAACTCGACATCGTGCTGAGCCCTCTGGAGCCCGGAGATGGCCGCCATCCGGCGGTTGTCCAGCAGGAGGATCGTCCCCCGGGCTGAGTGGGCCACTCCATCGATGAGGATCTGGGGGTTCATGGTGAACGACCCGTCCCCCGTGAACGCGATGGCTCGAAACGGCTTGTCTGCCATCGCCGTGGCCAGCAGGGCGGACGCGGAAAAGCCCATGTAGCTTGCCCCCGACTCGGTAAACGTCTTCCCCGGCTCCTCGTCCTCCGCGATCTGGAAGCCGTTGGCCTGGACGTCTCCGGCGTCGAAGAAGGACCGGACGTCGTTGCGCTGGGCCCAGAGCAGGCCGGTCCGGATGGCTGCCGGCTGGGTCAGTACCTCGCGTCCCCACAACGGGTCATGGAGGCATGGGCTCCTGAAGCGTTCCCCCTTGAATCGGTCCCACTCACGTCGCTTCTCCGCACACCCCCTGCGCCAGGCCCGAGCCGCCCTCGACGGCTTGTGCCTGGCAAGCCGCTCGACGAGCTGAGACAGCACGCCTTCGGCTCCGCCCAGGAGTGCAATGTTGCGCGCATAGTGGTTGGCCGCGTTCGGGTCCGGGTTCACGGTGATCACGCGCTCCACTTTCGGGTACGCCGTGCGGGAGCTGTCCGACTGACAGACGAAGCGGGTTCCGACCGCCAGGAGCAGGTCAGCGTTCTCCATCGCGTGGTTGCCACAGATCGACCCTTTCGAACCCCCCACACCCATGTTGCCCGGGTGGCTGGCAGGCACGATGCCGGTCGCAATCGGCGTGTGCACCGCGACTGCTGAGAGCCGGTCGAGCAACGCAACGAGCTGCGGCCCTGCGCGTCGAGCTCCATTCCCAACCTTCACCACGATCCGTCGAGCCTGGGTCAACGCCCCGACGGCCTCATCCAGGGCGGGGCCGGGAGCCGCGGGACCCGGCGCGAGAACAGCCCCCTCCGGAAGCTCGCAGAGGTTGAAGCCAGGCATCTTCCGAGGCTGCGAGTTCATCGGCAGGAGCAGGAAGAAGGGGCCCGCATTCCATGGATGATCCACTCGGCTCGCCCCGCGTCTCAGGGCCGTCGGAAGCGCCTCCGGCGTGTGCAGCGAGTAGGCATCCGAGAGTGTCCCGAAGAGGCGGGCAAACAGCCCCTGCTCGTGCTTCGGAATCTGCTGCATGTTGGGGCCCTCGTCCTCCGTCGTCTCGTCACCGTAGAGATGCCAGACGCCGATCCCGTCGCTGGCAGCGGCCAGAGCTCCTGCAAAGGCCTGCATCGCCCCCGGACCGATGGAGGTGAACACCGCGGCCTTCTGCCCCGTGACCCAACGCAGGGCCGTGGCCGCATGTGCAGCCTCGGTCTCGTGACGCACGCCGAACACTTTGACGAGCCCTGCCTTCTCATACACCCGCAGCACATCGCCCAGGTGCGTGGTGCCGTGCCCGAACACCCCCACAAAGGTCTTCACCCCCTGCCGCAGCAGGCCGAGCACGACCGCTTCGCTCAGAGTCAGATCCTGCCGCGAAGAGAGCTTCCCCGACTGCAATGCCTCGTCCAGGCCACCCGCCCTTGCGATTGCCCTTGCCCTTCGTTCCATGGCCCCTCCCGATGCCCCATGAACCCCAGAACCCGTCGCATCTATATCCCGAATGCACTCCTCAGCTTCAACGCTTCCTCGACCTTCCCCGAGTACCGCAGCTTCCCCTGCAACACGGCAATCTCGATCCGCTTCTTCTTCAACAGAATCGCGGCCCACACCCCCGGCGCCATGGTCACGACCAGCGCAGCTTCGGCAGGCACCTCCCCCTTGACCAGCGTCGCCCGGTTGTCGCGGATGATCAGCCCAAGGCGCTGCTCGGGCAGCCCGTCCCCCTGGAGCACGAGCCCGATGCACGCATCAGGAACCGGCGGATCCTGTGGAACGAACCGGGTCACCAGCTCCTCGGTCAGCGTCACGGCCTGGCCCGCATAGCGCACCGTCCCTCCGGTGATCCGGGAAAGCCATCCCAGGTCGGCCGCTCCTTCTCTCCTCGACCGTCGTGTCCGCTGCCACGCGTGCAACGCAGGCCAGCCCGCATCGAGCTCGTCCACCCAAACCTCACGCCGAACACGGGATGCCTTCTGGAGTGCCAGAGAAAACCGCAGCACGAGCCGTGCCTGTTCGCCCGTCAGCATGGGCGCCTTCCCGTCCCGGATCGCAGCGACGAAGTCGTGGGTGGCACCGACAAAGCCCTGCCCCCAGTCAGCGTCGACGTCCGCGAAGTCCCTGAACCTCCGCCCATCCCACACGCGGACCGGCGGGCCGTCCTGGATGTCTCCCGTGCACCGCCGAACCTGGACGATGCCCCGGCTCCCGAACACCTCGATCCACTCGTCATTGGAATAGTACTTCGAGGGAACCCGCAGTTGATCTCCGTGGTGGAAGGTGCAGGAACCGTACCGCTTGCCATCCCGGTACTTCCACAGGAACTGGGATGGGCAGTCCACGAGTCCGTCTCCGCTGTCCGCCCAGCCAAGCACCCGCTCCGGCTCTCCCATCAGGAACCAAGCCGTGGACCACAGGTGATGCCCATGATCGAACGTGGAAGGGCCACGGCCCTCCCGTGCCTCCTGCATCCTCCACCGCCAGGCTTCGGCCGGTACCGGCCAGCCCCCTTCCGGACCGCTGATGAATTGGATGCGAAGGCTCACGGGGTCCCCGATGGCCCCCTCCGCGATCAGACGCCGGGCCAGCACCAGTGGCGGGTAGAACACGTAGTTCTCCGTGACCTTGAACACCTTGCCCGAGGCCTTTGCCGCGGCCACGATCCTGTCCGTGCTGGCCAGGTCGGTCGAAATCGGCTTCTGGAGCGCCACGTGCTTTCCCGCGGCCAGCGCAGCCACACTCTGGGCCTCGTGGAGCTTTTGCGGCGTGAGGATCTCCACCGCATCGATTTCGGGATCGGCCAGCATATCGCCGAAGTCCTGGTAGACACGCTCCACCCCCCACTGCCGTACCCGGCACTCCACGACTTCCCGGCTGGTGTCGCAGATGCCCAGCAGTCGGGCGTGCGGATTGTCCGCGTAGCCCGGCACGTGCAGATCCGCGATCCGTCCGCAACCCACGAAGCCGACGTTGATCTTCCGCAGCGTATCCACCATGCCCGGCCCCCCCGGCGATTCCCCGACCATATCATCCCCGGTGCCTGCCGTCACGCGCCCCCCGCATCACCCCCCGCATCACTGCTGGCCAAGCCGTCCCCCGGGTGGTAACATCCAATCCCGTCCGGAGGAGACCATGAGCGACCCGATGACCGTCACGGTTCCGTTCCTCGATCGTCCGCTCCACCTGCAGCTTCCGGGCGGATGGAACCTTGTCGGCGAGTTTTCCCCGGCCCCCAGACCAGCGCTCCCCGATGTCGCCGGAGCGCTGTGCGACGCACTGGAACGGCCTCTCGGTGCAGAGCTGCCCTGGACCCTCTCGGGGCTCAAGATCGTGCTGGCCGTCGATGACGTCTCCCGGCCTACTCCGGTGCGGACGTTCTTTCCCGCCCTGCTCGACTGGCTCCGCCGCCGCGGGGCTTCCCTGTCGAACCTGGAGGTCGTGTTTGCCCTGGGGGTCCACCGGAAGATGTCTGCAAGCGATGCCGCCGGGCGGCTCGGCCTGGAGAACCTGTCCACAGTGGCCTGGCACAACCATGACTGCCGAGATGATGCCTTGCACGTCGACCTGGGGGCCACGTTTCGGGGAACGCCCGTCCGGTTGAACAAGCGGCTGGCCGCCGCGGACCTCATCGTCTGCGTCGGTTCGATCGAGCCGCACCCGCTGCTGGGATTCGGCGGGGGGCTCAAGATGATTGTTCCCGGGCTTGCCCACGAGCAGACCATCGCGGCCAACCACATGCAGGGAGTGACGCCGCGGCGGTGCAACTTCGTCGGTGACGTGGAGAGCGCGATGCGGCTCGACCTGGAGGAAGGGGCCCTGAAGCTGGGCCGGCCGATCTTCATCGTCAACGCGCTGCTCAACGAACGGCAGCAGGTCCATGGCTTCGTGTGCGGCGACCCCGTCGGAGCCCACCGGGAAGGGGTGCGCCGGGTCCAGGAGACGGCCCGCCACCGCCTGCAGCAGCCCGTGGACGTGGCCATCGTCACCTCGAGCCCCCTCAATGCGGACCTGCGCCAGGGAATGAAGGGGATCGCACATGCCGAGCCCGCAGTCCGGGATGGGGGGCTCATCCTGGCCTTCCTCGAGTGCCGCAGCGGAATCGGCGACGTGGCCATTGCGAAGAAGTCGCTGCCAAACGGCCTGCTGAGGGCCATTCTCCGGGTGCTCGGACGGGGACGAGTGCTCTGGTTCGTGGACAAGGTCAAGCGGGGCGCCGGAACCGAGGAGCGCTTCCTGTCCCACTTCAGCCTCCAGGTCGTTCGCAAGACCCGGATCCTGGTACACTCGCCCAACCTCCCGCCGGATACCGGGAAGCGGATGGGCATCTTCCGTCAGTTCGATACTCCAGGGGAGCTGATGAGCGAGGCTGTCCGGCTCGCTCCGGCCCATGCTTCAGTCGCCGTGTTCCCGATGTCGGCAGCGACCTACGCCCAGTTGTTGGAAGGCTGAGTCCGGCAGGCGACGGCCCGGGTTTGCCTCAGGTCGTGAGCGTCTTGACCACCTGCTCTGCGAGCGCCTCGGCGGTGCGGGCATCGAATTCGAACCGGTCGGGACCGGTCAGCTTGGGCTGGACCACGAGGCAGGGCACCAGGTGGTCGGCCTCACCGCCCCGCATGGCCGGGAGCACGCGCACGGTCCGTGTGAGCGAGCCGGGCACCCGCCCCTGGTCAGCCGCTTCGAGCAGCACGACCCGGTCGCACCCCTGGTGCTCGCGGGCGACCTCGGCGAGAGAGTGCTCTTTGGCCCCGTGGATCACCGAGACCGGGAAGCCCCCTTCAAGCAGCATCCGGATGACCTGGCTGCCGAGCCCCCGGTGCCTCTCCATCATCTCCCCCGACACCATCAGGGTGATCGTCTTGCCCCACCTGTCCGACACCCGAACCCGGTTCAGCCAGGGCGGCAGCACGCCGGACCACGGCTGGTCGCTCAGGGCCGGGTTGTGCGGTTCCCTCGGAAACACGCTGGCAACGGTATTCATGGCATCCTCCTCGTTGAAGGGCCCAGTGGAGAACACGAACGCACCGGATTCCCGATAGGCTCCCTCGCGGGAAGAGCCGTCGGGGGCCAGGACCACCACCCGGCAATCCGGATGGGATTCCTTGAAGTAGCGGACGACCTGGGGACCGTCCGGCCCCGCTGCCGGGTCGTCGAAGAACAGGGCTCCGACCTTGTCGCCGACGAAAAGCGAGGCCGCCTCCTCCGGGTTGCACACGGCCTTCACCTTACAGCCGACCTGTTCGAGCCGGCGGATCTGGGCTTTGCCCCGAGCCGCGTCCGGATTGGCGAGCACCACCGTCCTGGACGGCAGCAATGCCAGCTCCTCAGCGGCCTGGGGTTCCTCAATGTCGGCGAGCCAGAGGTGGGAAAACCCCCGGAACCCCCCGGATGCCAGCTCATCGGAAAGCTCACGGTGAACCTCTCGCACCTTTCCCGAGACCGGAGACGGGATGATCCGAGTGCCCCCGCCCCGGACAGTCACACCCGCGACCGGAACTCCCCGGTACACCCGGTCCCCCGGCCGCGGGAGATGAACCGATTCCACCCGCCCGGCCTCGTCCGCAGACAGGAACATGCCGATTCGGACCGACCCATCCTTCCCCCGTCGTGCCCATCCGTCCCCCAGGAACCGGACGTCCCCGTCGGCAGGCTCCCAGGCCGGGACGACCTCGACTTTCTCTTCGACCGCCGGCTCAGCGTCCGGTGCGGCAGCAACGGGCGACGCCGGCTTGAGCCCCCGGGACACCGCATCCAGCAGCTCCGCAGGGGTGAACGGCTTGTTGACATAGTCGGTGGCACCAAGCCGCATCGCCGCAGTGGCACTGGCAAGGCTCCCATAGCCCGTGATGATGATCACCGGAACCTGCGGATCCGATTCCCTCAGCTTCCGAAGGAACTCGATCCCGTCGAGACCGGGCATCTTCAAGTCGAGCAGGATCATCGAGAAGTCCTCGCTGGTCGCCATGCGCAATCCCTCGAACGGATCGGTGCTGGCCACCACGTCGAACCCTCTCGACTCGAACGTCCGGGAGCAGCTTTCGCAAATCACCGGCTCATCATCCACCACGAGAAGCTTCACCTGGTCATTTCGGGCAGATCCCATCTGCGCACCTCCTGCCCCTCGTGACGCAACTTCCGTGCCACGGCGGCCGCAGAGGACGACGGGAAGCGCTCCCGGCCGCATGAATCCTGGTCTGTCGGGCAATCCGAATCACTGGCCGGGCCCACGCAGCCTCCACCTGGACAGGGGGTAGAGTGTATGATCCTGACGTACACTGTACCGACAGCCCCTGTCGCCGACGACCACCGACCATGACCGGTGCCCCGCAGCAGGAGGCTATTCGAAACAGGCTCCTAGTCCCGCGCCTTGAGGCCGTGCTTGCGGATGAGGAAGTGGAAGTTGGTGCGCTGCATTCCGACCACCTCGGCGGCCCGGGTCACGTTGCCGTTGCAGCGGGCCAGCACATCGGCAAGGAACCTGCGCTCCAACTGGTGCGCAGCCGAATCCGATGCCTGGCGCTTGAGTCGCTTGAAGTCCTCCCAGTTGTCCGGGAGATCCGTGGTGACCACTGCCCCGTTGGACGGGCGCAGCTCGGGAGGAAGGTGCGGGAGGTCGATGCGGTCGGAATCGCACAGGATCGCCATGCGCTCCACAACGTTTCGAAGCTCCCGGATGTTGCCCGGCCAGTGGTAGGCTTCAAGCGCGTGAAGGGCCTCCGCGGTAAATCCCCTCGGCTTGCGGGGGTTGGTCGCAGCCACCCGGTCGAGGAAGTGCTGCAGCAGCAGGGGGACATCTCCCGTCCGCTCCCGCAGCGGCGGCAGCTCTATTGGGAACACGTTGAGGCGGTAGAACAGATCCTCCCGGAATGCCCCTTCCCGTACCATCTGCTGCAGGTCGCGGTTGGTGGCGGCAACCAGACGGATGTCGACGTCGAACTCCGCCGTCTCGCCCACCGGCCGGACCCGGCGGGTCTCCAGGGTGCGCAGCAGCTTCCCCTGGATCTCCATGCTGATGTTGGAGACCTCGTCGAGGAAGAGCGTTCCGCGGTCCGCGACCTTGAACAGCCCCTGCTTGGCGGCCACGGCCCCGGAAAATGAGCCCTTGGCATGGCCGAACAACTCGCTCTCGAGCAGCGTCGGCACGAGGGCCGAGCAGTCACACGCCAGCAGCGGGTGGTCGGATCGCTGGCTGAGCCGGTGGATGGCCCGGGCGGCCATCTCCTTGCCCGTCCCGCTCTCCCCGGTCAGGAGCACGGTGCTCTGCGTCGGTGCCACCCGCCGGATGAGCGAGCAGACCCGTTCGATGGCTCGGCTCTGGCCGATGATCCCCTCGAACCCGTGTCCTTGCGCCAGGAGCCTGCGTAGCTCGGCGTTTTCCCGCAACAGGGCCGTGCGCTCACACACCTTCTTGAGCGCCATGCGCAACTCTTCCGGCGTGAACGGCTTGGACACGTAGTCGGCTGCTCCGAGCCGCATCGCTTCGACCGCGCTCTGCACCGTGGAGTAGCCGGTGATGATGATGACCTGGGCGGAAACCCCCGCACTCCTGAGCCTGGCCAGGACCTCCTCGCCCCGCATCGACGGCATGACCAGGTCCAGGAGGATCACGTCGAAGTCCCCCTTGACCGCGGACTGGAGCCCGTCGTTCGGGTCCTGTGTCGTCTCCACGTGGTGGCCGTCGGGTTCTAGTATCCGGGCACAGCTGAGGCACACGACCGGATCGTCGTCGATGACGAGGATCCGCTGGGGCGGGAGGCCGCTGTCGTTTTCCGAGCTCATGTCTCCTCTCCTGGGCATTCTCCGGCTGCGGGGAACAGCACGGTGAATGTCGTCCCTGTCCCGACCTGGCTTTCCACGAGCATGGTTCCCCCGTGCTGCTGCACGATGCCGTAACTCACGCTCAGACCGAGCCCGGTCCCCTTGCCCGGCTCCTTGGTAGTGAAGAACGGGTCGAAGATCTTGTCAAGATGCTCGGGGGGAATTCCACACCCGGAGTCTTCGACCCGCACCACCGCCTGGTCACCATCCCGCAGAGTAGTAAACGTCAGGCGTCCCCCCTGCGGCATGGCCTCCCACGCGTTCAGCGACAGGTTGAGGAACACCTGCTGGAGCTGGTTCGGATCCGCCGCCACCTGCGGGAGCTTCGCGTCGAAGCGCTCCTCGATGGCGATGTTCACGTCCTTCTGGCTGCGGAACAGCCGGATGGTCTGAGAAATCACCTGGTTGAGGTCGACCGGCCGGCGGACCGACGGGGCCGCCCGGGCGAAGTCGAGCAGGCTGCGGACGATCTCGCGCACGCGGGTGGTTTCCCGGATGATGACGTCGAGATCCTGCCGGTCCTGATCTTTGAGATAGGTCTTCTCCTTGAGCAGGTGGGAAAACGTCAGGACGCCGGTGAGCGGGTTGTTGATCTCGTGGGCGACTCCGGCCGCAAGGCGACCGACCGAAGCCAGCTTCTCGCTCTGCCCGATCTGCCTTCGGGTCAGCTCTTTGAGCTTCTCCTCCCGCTCCACCACGGCATCGGCCATGCGGTCGATGGCTTCGCACAGCACTCCCATTTCGCCGGGAGGCCGGATGTCGACGCGGGCCGACAGATCGCCCCCCTTGATCTTGCCGGCCAGGTGGACGATGCGGCTCACGGGCTTGAGCACATTGCGGGTGACGGCAAACGCCATGGCCAGGCTCAGCAGCGTGGTGAAGGCCATGATGGCGAGGAACACCGCCTGGAGCACGTGCTGGGGCCTGGAGAACGGTTCCTCCAACAACCCGACGTAGAGGACCCCGATGACCTTCTCGTGGGGATCGCGGATCGGCTCGTACGCGGTGATGTACCAGTCGTTCACCACGAACGCCCGGTCGGCCCAGACCTCGCCGCGTTCCAGCACGGCATCGTAGACCTGGGCGCTCAACAGCGTTCCGACCGCCCGTTCCCCCCGTTCGGTCAGCACGTTGGTGGCAATCCGCAGGTCCTTCTGGAAGATCGTTGCGGTGCCGATGTCCTTGCCCTGCCAGGTCTGTCCCTGGAACACGGTGTTCTTGATGTCATCGACGAGGTCGAAGCGCCGGTTGAGCAGGTTGGCACTGCTGAGGATGCCGATCAGGCGGCCATCGGCATCGAGCAGGGGTTGGGCCGCTGTGATCGCCATGCCGTCCACCTCGGTGGTGCGGTCGGTGGGTTTGGCGGCCGGGGTGGGTTGCAGCTCGAAGACGGCCCGGGCAGCCAGGTCGGTTCCTTCCCAGGCCAGGACGGAATGGGGCACGATGACCGTTCCCGAGGCGGGTTTGCGGGTCGCGAGCACGCGGGCAACCACGGGGTCGGAGGCCAGGGAATCTCCTACCACGGTCTGGCCGGCCCCTCTCCAGAGCACCCGCCCGGACGAGTCCAGGAGCCGGAGGATGTCCATCCGCCCCGAGGCCCGCATTTCCTCGAGCAGGCGGTCGGCCTTCCCCGCATTCCCGGTCTGGAGCGCTTCGGCGATTCGGAAGCGGTCGAGGCTCACCGCCTGCAGGAAGCTCTCCATCTGCCGGGCATGCCCTTCATAGACCTGCCGGGCCGCATCGAGGTCGAGCCGGACGCGGGTCTGGACCTCTTCCAGCAGCACGTCTCCGATGTTGACAACCGTCAGCGCGGATACCACCGTGTTGGCGGTGACAATCACCGCGATCAGGCCCACGGTCAGACGGAAGCTGATTGAACCTCGAACCCCGCTCATTCACCAGTCCATTGCTCGGCCCTCCGGAACCTTGCGGCCGGAGGAGCGCTGCGTCAGTCAATCAGGCGCCGGGCTCGACCGGCAAGCGGCGGATCGGGAGCCACACGGTGAACGTGCTCCCCTTGCCTTCCTCACTCACCAGGTCGATCCAGCCCCCATGCTCTCGAACCACCTTGCGAACCAGCGCGAGCCCGAGCCCGGACCCGAAGCTGACTACCTTGCGTGCGTTGCGGGCCCGGTAGAACTCCTCGAAGACCCGCTCCTTCTCCTCGGCCGGGATCCCGATCCCGGTATCTTCCACCCGCAGGAACACGTGTCCCTGCCGCACCCCGAGCTGCACCTCGATGCGTCCTCCTGCCGGCGTGTACCGGACCGCGTTCGACAGGAGGTTCTCCACCACTTTCTCCATTCCCTGCCGGCTGCACCAGAACAGCAGCGGATCTCCCGGCACGTCCGCACACAGCATGTGCCCCTTCTCCTCCATGACCGGGGCCACGCTGGACAGGGTCTCCCGCACGAGCTGAGCCAGATCCGTCTCGTCGTAGTAGTCCCGAACGTCGGAGCGGTCCACGCTGATGGCCAGCATCTCGTTGAGCATGGTGAGCATCTGCTCGCACCGATGAACCGAGCGCTCCACCAGCCCCCGTGCCCTCGGCCCCACCTCCTGAACGGAAAGCTCCTGCACGGCCCGCAGGCTGGAGCACACCGCCACCAGCGGAGACTTGATCTCGTGCGATGCGAAGCGGAAGAACCGGAGCCGCTCCTGCTGGGGCCGCTCCTGCTCCCGAATCCGCTCCCGCTCCAGGCGCAGCTTCAGGCTGTCGAGGATGCACGCCCGGTACATGGACAGCCGGCGCATGGCCAGCGAGATGTGCTCCGGCCCGTTGACCGGCTTGCGGATGAAGTCGTCGGCCCCCGAGCGGATCACCTCGAACACGTCGTCCACCTGCGGGTCTCCGGCAAGCACCAGGATCGCCAGCGCAGGAAAGTCCCGGCGCACCGAGCGCACCACGTCTACCGCAGACCGGCCCAGCATCCCCATGTCCAGGATCAGGCAGTCCGCACCCAGGCGCACCGACGCCGCCACCCCGTCGTGCCGACCGGAATAGAAGGCCACACTCCAGCCGTCTTCCTCCAGGCCGGTCCGAAGGACCCCTCGAACGACCGGATCATCGGCAACGGCCAGGACCTTCCCCCCGGTCCGGGACATGCTGGACAGGAAATCCATCGAAGCCTCCCCTGGTCCCGCATTCTGACATAGCTGCGTTTACGATAGCAAGCTCATGGAAACAGTGGTTCTTCAGTCTGTCGGTGCCGGTCTTCCGGCCCCGGGTCACGACCGATTCAGCACCTGGAGGACGTTGCCGCCGGCATCGACCACCGTGACCTCCATGGGGTAGTGTCCCGGGAGGCTGTGGGTCGCGCACGAGAAACATGGGTCGTAGGCCCGGAATGCCATCTCGATCATGTTCAGGAGCTGCTCGGATACCGGCTTCCCCTTCTCGATGAGGGTGGCTGCCGCCTTCTTGATCGACAGGGAGATGGCCGCATGGTTGTTCGTCGTGCCGACGATGAGGTTGGCCTTGCGGATGATCCCCTTTTCGTCGGTGGCGTAGTGGTGCGTGAGCGTGCCGCGCTGCGCCTCGACGATCCCGACGCCCTCGGTCGGGGTCTCGGTGGGCAGCGTGCGCACGTTGGGGCTCGTGATCTCCGGGTCGCAGGCCAGCTCGACGGCCCGCTCGCACGCGTAGAGCAGCTCGATGAGGCGGGCCCAGTGGGTGGCAAGCACCAGCTTGCACGGCTTGCCCACGGTGGCGAAGAACCGTTCATACTCGGCCTGGGCCAGCGGGGTGGCCATGCCGTCCGCCACGTTGAGACGGGAGAGCGGGGTGGCCCGGTAGACGCCGCTCTCCGGCCCCTCGGTCAACC
>Ga0233425_10004127_pt1 | contig 24909 bp, 18 predicted proteins | sample Watercolumn_Towu_2_FD_181712 | JGI IMG/M metagenome (GOLD analysis project Ga0233425, IMG submission 181712) | Freshwater microbial communities from Lake Towuti, South Sulawesi, Indonesia - Watercolumn_Towuti2014_140_MG | ecosystem: Environmental > Aquatic > Freshwater > Lake | place... | reverse complement strand
GACGGCTGGCCGCGGGTGGGAGAGCCGATCTTCGAGCCACCGGCAAGGTCAGTTCGATCTGCGGTGAAGGACGAATGATCCCTGCGCTACCGTTGGGGAAAGCAGCGTCAGGAACGCGTTCTGTGCCGTCTCGCTGCTGAGAGACTGGCGGACTTGTTCGGTGAACTGGCGTCGCCGCGGACGAACCAGGCCTGTTTGCGGACCCTGAGAGGCGGCTGGTTCGATTTCGAATGACTCGTGAACGCTGTGCTTGAATTCTCGAAACCAGACCTGGACGTCGTGCGGAAGACGCGCGGCGATCGTCGAACAGATATAGTCTCGACGCGCCCAGGCGACATGCAGCGCCAGCAGATCCAAGATCTGGGGATGATCGAAATACGAGGTGTGAATCAACTCCTGCCCCGACAGCGCTGCTCCAAACCGTTCCAGTCCCGCCACGAAGGAAGGCTCCGAAAGCAGTTCGCGTAGTTTCGGGGCGATGTCGCGGGCGTGCCGATTGGCTCGATCAAGCAGACTCGCGTTCAGGCCAACCGGCAGTGCCGGATAGGCGTCCGGACTTTCCGCAGGCACTGGTAACGGTGACACGGCGATTACTTCTGCGGCCGGACGGTTGTTCCCTTGGGCTGTCTTGACGACCATCGACCGAACGGCGCGGTCCAGTGTCGGACGCACGAGGCTGTTGTAAGCTGGAGCGAGCAGCCAGAAATACGGGCGTGACAATAGCGACAGGTAGTCGGACAGCAAGACAGGTTCGCGCGGCGTGAGTTGCGACACGAATGAGACGGACAAATCCAACGTGGCACGCAATCCGTTGATCGCCTCGTCGTCGGACGACCACAGTCCCAGCCACCGGCCGCGGTAGGCGGCCATCACATTCCTCTCCAGTCGCTTCTCGGCCCGAATCCGCAGTGACTCGCAAACCGGGTTGAGAAAGAAGCTGGCTAGTAGCAGAAACACATAGCTGCCCAACACTGCGATCAGGCAGATGACCCACCCCTCCCACGTCATGAACAAGTATGCCGCCACGGAGTCCCCTGAAGCTGGGTCGTAACTTCCAAGTCGCAATCCGGAGCCCGTCGCGACCAAAGGAACGCCGGCGAGTTCGGCCAGTTTCAGGAGAGGCGCTCGCAGGGTAGCCATCAGCACTCCGACCTCTTGATCGGTACGGACGTGCAGCGCCGCCTTCCAGCCCATCAACGCGGCCAGGACAAACCCCGCGAATACGACCATCAGCTTGAGCGCAGGCTTCAGAAACACCAGCGACAAGACCAGGCTGAAGACGTTGGCGGGACTCCACGCGCCGCGTGTGCGGTAGTGCAGGAAAGGCGTGCCGACCGTCGTCCAGCTCCTGAGACCATCCAACGACTTTCGTCGGCGCGTCGCATGGCGCAACGTGTGCCAGATCACCGAACCACCGTGGCTGTGTCCGATGAGGTGGTACTTCCGCCCTGCGGACTCCAACTCCAGCAGTCGTTCCAGTAGGTCGTATCCCGCCTTGATCCGAGCGCGCTCGCTGTTGTCGCCCGACCAATGAAAGACCTCATTTGGCTCACTGATCCGAGCGCCGGCGGGAAGCCGCTTGCCCAGTTGTCTCCACACCGGACTGCCGTATTGCCACCAACTGTCGCCGCCGTCCGTTGCCCGGCCGGCAAAGGTTCCGTGGATGAGCAGTATCACATCTCGTTCGTCCTCTTCACCGGGCAGGTGACTTCTCGTCCTGCCGTGAAGAGACTCGGTCGCGTCTGGTGCAGCCGTGCGTGCAAGGCGGCGGTTGGCGTCGCTGGAAGACTGTTTCATCTGAATCCTGGCCCAGTACGGTTCAGCCTGTCCGCCAGACTCTGCTGTCATTGCTGGCTGCACAATCCGGCACGTCGGCGTTTCGTGTATCGGCAGAACGATCGCGGCACTTGATCGCCGTTCGTGAGAATGCGAAATCCGTTGGGAGGCGCACGCCGGGTTCCAGGCCACCAGGTGTGCCCGACGCCACGCCGGCACACCATTCACCTCCGCCAACACTCAGGAGAGCTCGTGCCTGCAACGCGAGTGCCCCCTCGTGGTGATTCAGGGTTCGCACTGGCCGTTGGTTTGCCGCGGATGATGGCTCGGTGTTCCCCAGGTCATGATCTCGTCATCGCGGATCTTCATGGGCTGTTGGTTGTGGTACCACCCGCCTTCGGACAACGTGTCCGGGAAGTCATGCACGAGCATGCCGGGCTGGTTGATGTCCAGCTGCTGAGCGATCGTGGCGTCGGGCCGAGCGATGAACGAGCCCCAGTGCGAATAGGGGCGCGAGGAGTTGTTGGCGACGGCCCACAGGCGATTGTCGGCGCAGCGCGTCGGTACCTGATGGACGTTCAACACGTCCAGGCAGTTCTTCCCTTTTGCCCCCGCGTTGTAGAAGGAGTGAATCATCACGGTGACACCCAGTTCGCGATAGGCGACGTACAGCTGCGGCCAACAGATGTCGTAGCAGATGGCAAGGCCGACTTTCACACCGCGTATCACGTGGACGACGAGGCGGTTCCCGGCTGAATAATGTCGCTGGTCACCCGCAGTGCAGAATGACTTGTCGTAACGGTCGGCAATCTTGCCGTCCGGGTCAATCAGGTAGAGGCAGTTAGTCGGCTTCGTGGTGTCGTCCAGAAAATGCGCGGAACCGAGCACGAGCCACATCTTCAATTCCCCGGCCAGCGACCGCAGAGCGGTTGTCTCCTTGCGCAGGGTGTCCCAGTCGAAGTTCGCGAACGACGGGAAATCGCTGCCGGCATATCCGGACAGACACGCCTCCGACGTATGAAGCAGATGAGCGCCCTGTTGTGAGGCCTTGTGCAGGAAGTCGCGGATGCTGCGTGCATTTGCGGCAACGTCCACCGTCACGGGAAACTGGCACGTGGCGATGCGGAGTCTCTGCGTCGCGGCGTCGCCCTGACTTCGCGCGACGTCCGGCGCCGAATCCGCTTCGGCAGCGCTGGCCGTCTTGGGACCGCGGAATGACGGCAGAGCGGCCGCGCCGGCCGCTCCCAGCAGTGCCCCGCCGGCGATCTCCATGGCCCGGCGCCTGGTGACGGCGCCGACGCCCGTCACGCGACACCGCGCCGTCGGCAAGGAAACAGAATTTCCTGTTGCGGGCATACACGGTCTCCCGGTTTGTGATCGTCTACAGCTGGAATTGCGGGATCTTCAACGATTCACCGCCTTTGAGTGCTGACTGGTGCGCGACGATGCCGGCGACGGTCATGTTTAGCGCCTGTGCGATGTCGACCAGCGGCTGGCGGTCTTCCAGAATCGCCGAGACAAACTCGTTCATCAAGTAGCCGTGAGAACCACCATGGCCACCTGCCGCGACGCTCGGCGGTAACGGCGGGCGAACCGTATCAGGCAGCTGTTGCTCCAAGCCTTCATACTTACCGTAGAACGTGCCCCGCTGGCCGCGCACGCGACCCATTTCGCCGCTGTAACCCGGCGTGTCCCAGCTGACGGCCATCCGGGACATGCCGCCTTCGCTGGTGCGGAACAAGGCGATCTCCGTACCGAATGGATTCGCGTATCGGTTGTTCTCCGCTTGCAGCCACTTGGTCAGGCTCGGCATGCCCAGGCACGAGACCTCCGTGAAGCTTCCGCCCGTGACGCCGACGTAGTAGGCATTGGAGTGCGTCGGATACCATTGGGGCGGAGCGCCGATGCGCCAGCCGCGATACGAATCGATGGGTTCCGCCGTGAAGTGATAGTACTCGCCTTCAGAATACAACAGCTTGCCAAACCCGTTAGCGCGATAGATCTCGCGCATGGCGTGCAGGTCTTCGTGGTAATAGGACGTCTCGAACATCATGTACTTCCTGCCGCTGGCTTTGCATACGGCAAAGAGCTTGTCGGCGTCCTCCAACGAGCCGAACGAGGCAGGCACCGCACAGGCAACATGCTTGTCGTGCTGCAGTACGTCAATGCAGTGCCTCGCGTGGCTGGGCGCGTCCGTAGCGACAAAGACGGCTTCGATCCTGTCGTCCTTGACCAATTCCTCCAGCGATGGGTACGTCTTGTTGCAGCGGCAGGCTTTGGCCAGTTCGGCACACCGGTCCGGCAAAAGATCACTCACGGCCACCACGTCGACATTCGGATGGTCCTGAAAACTGAACGCCGCTCCAAACCGACACACTCCATAGCCGACAATCCCCACGCGCAGCTTGCGGTCGGATATGGGCTGCCAGCCCTTGGACGCGTTGGGATCGTTGGGGGCTGCTTCGAAACCTTGAATGGGCTTTGCCTCAGCGCCGAGCGCCTTTTCCGATAGACCCAGGGCCGCGGTGCCGAAACCCATTGCCTGCAGAAATGCGCGTCGGGAAGTCTGGTTGGACATCAGAAGGCTCCTTGTGATCGGGAATCTCCGCGGCCGCGGACGTGCTGGACCATTCTCGGCAGATAGTCGATCGGTACCGCGTGCATTTTCACCACCCTCACTGCGCCAATCAACCGGTCCGCGATGAGGTGCTACGCACATTTTCAACGTGGGTCCAGGCGGGCTGGGTGCCGGCACACATCTCGGTACGCAACAAATCGCGTACTGCCTGAGTCAGATTTTGCTCGCAAAAATGTGGAGCCGCCCCTTGGAATCGCTTGAGTGACGCGGGCCGGGGCGGGAAAATGGGCACGTCCTATTGGCTGGTAGTCGGAGAACGTCCGCACACGAGCAGGGGAGCTGAGACAATGACACGCACGAATCGACGCCACTTCATCAAAACTTCTGCGGCAGTCGGCGCGGCAGCGACGACGTTCGCCGTTCCGCAAGTGCTCCTGGGGCAGCGCGGCGCGAATGATCGCATTCGCGTGGCGATGGTCGGCCTCGGGGGGCGCATGCGCTCCCACATCGGCAGCCTGGCGGCTATTGCCAAACAGGACAACGTGGAAATCGCAGCCATCTGCGATTGCGATCAGGCCAAGCTGGACGGGGCCGTCGCGGCCTATCCGGAACTGGCCGGATTGAAACTGCAGACCTTTACCGACCAGAGGAAGGTGTTCGACGACAAGTCAATTGACGCGGTCAGTTTCAGCACGCAGGACCATTGGCACGCGTTGCAGACGATCTGGGCGTGCCAGGCCGGCAAAGACGTCTACGTTGAAAAGCCGCCGACCTGGTGTATCTGGGAAGGCCGCAAGATGGTCGAAGCCGCTCGCAAACATGGGCGCATGGTGCAGATCGGCACCCAGAACCGCTCGAACCCGAATGTCCGTGAAGGCATGCAGAAACTCAAAGAGGGGCTGATCGGCAAGCTCTACATGGCGCGCGGAATGACCTACAAACAGCGAGGCAACCTGGGGCTACATCGCGCTCAACCTGTGCCCAAGGGACTCGATTGGGATGCATGGGTAGGTCCCGCGCAGATGGTGGAATACAGCAGTTTCAACCACCATCGCTGGTACTGGATCTCCAATTTTGCCAGTGGCGACGTCGCCAATCAAACGGTGCACGACATCGACAAGATTCGCTGGGGCTTGGGCCTGGACCAGCATCCCGTCACCGTGATGTCGATGGGCGACCGGTATGCGCCGGGCGACGAGGATGACGCCGATACGCCGAACACGCAGGCGTTTCTCTGTAAGTGGGCTGACCAGAAGGTGCTGGTCACGTTTGAAATCCGCCATTGGTACACTAATTCGGAAGCAGGAATGCGCGACAAATATCCGTTTGTGGCGGAGAACCAATGCGTGGGAGAGATCTTCTTCGGCAGTGAAGGATACATGATCTTCCCGGACTACAGCAGTTACTACACGTTCCTGGGCCCACACAATGAACCCGGACCGTCCAAGACCGAAGGCAAGGGGAGCGACCCCAAAGCGCCCGGCCAGTTGATCGACTGGACATCCGAAAGCGCTCCGCACTTCAGCAATTGGGTCAAGGCGATGCGCAGCCGCAAACATGAGGATCTCAATGCCGATGTCGAACAGGGGCATCTTTCCACGACGATCTGTCACCTGGCGAAGATCTCCTGCAAACTGGGACGCAGCGTGCACTTCGATCCGAAGACGGAGCGATTCGTCAATGATCCCGAAGCCGACAAGTTCCTCAAACGCGAGTATCGTGAGCCGTACGTCGTTCCCGCTGAGGTGTGAGTTGCACGCCGGTATCGCAGCGATTCCGTATCGGTGAAGAATCGCGCCGCACGTGGCACTGCCTTCAGGCATGGGCCGAGGTTCTGTGCCGTGGGGGGAAGCTGTTCAGATAGGGACGCCCCGCGCTCAGGGCCTTGAGCTGACGACGGATGGCGCGCTGCCGCGGGAATGTGAGCCATGGGTGACTGTGGAGGACCGGCCAACGCACTCTCGCGCCGCGGATTCCTGCGTGCGGGTTGCCTCGGACTGTGCGCCGCACGCGCCGCAGCCGGCGCTGATCGGAGCGGCATTGCGGCCACTGACCCGGTAACGCAGGTGGGACCGCACCTCGGGCGCCCGCTCTTTCTGCTGAACGGTCGACCGTACACCAAGCCGGTGTTCGAGACGTATGTGCCCGAAAAGAAGTATTTTCAACAGTTCGCGGATGCCGGCACGGACGTTTTCAGTTTCTCGGTCAATCTAGGATCGGGATTCGCTCGTCCGACGTGGCTGGGGCCCAACGAATGGGATTTCCAGCAGTTGGACGAGGTGGCGCAACGCGTTGTGAATGCCAACCCGCGCGGCCTGGTCATGCCGCGGATTTATTGTACGACTCCCGAGTGGTGGGTGGCCGCACACCCCGACGAATGTCAGGTGTTGGCCAACGGCTCACGGTTCTACAGTACCGGGATTGGCCATGGACGCGATGGGCGCGCGTTTCCGTCGTTGGCTTCGCAACTCTGGCGCGACGACATGGGCAGCGCCATTCGGCAGCTGATCCAGCATCTGCAGTCCGGCCCGTTCGGGCCGCACGTATTTGGATACATGATCACGGGGCTGATGACGGAGGAGTGGTATCACTGGAGCATCCATTCGAATCAGCTGTCGGACTACAGCGCCCGAGCCGTGGCGGGGTTTCGCGCTTGGCTGCGGGCAAAATACGGATCCGATGATGCGTTGCGCGCCGCCTGGCACGATCCGCGCGCGGACCTGCGCAGCGCTGCCGTGCCGAGCCAGGAGGCGCGCCAACGATATCGTAATCAGCGGACTTTTCGCGATCCGGCCGCGGAGATGCCCGTCATTGACTGGTACCAGTACTACAACGAGTTGATTCCCGACACGATTGACGCGTTCTGCCGAGCCGCCAAGCAGGCCAGCGATTTCCGCAAGGTGGTCGGCGCTTTCTACGGCTACATGTTTGAATTCGGCGGTGATCCCGAGTTCGGCCATAACGCTCTGGCGAAACTCGCCCGCGCGCCACACGTCGATTTCATCATGGTCACGGCGAGCTACCTGGACCGGGAACTGGGGAACGGCGCAGACTACGCCCGCTCGCCGATCACTTCCCTGCGGTTGCACGGAAAGCTCTGGTATCACGACAACGATACTGTCTCCTTTCGCTACGACGAAATGAATCGCGCCAATCCGGACCGCTCCCTGGTGACGCGCTACCGCCAGGAGTTGGGCGCTACGGACACGGCGGAGCAGACCATTGCCCAGTACCGTCGCGGCGCGGGATTCGTATTGGGAAACGGCGTCTATCAGTCCTTCTTCGATTTGCACGGCGGTTACTTCGACGACCCGCAGCTGTTGGCCGAAGTGACTCGTTTGAACCGCGTGTTCGCCGCAGCCGCTGAAGACGATGGCTCGTCCATCGCGGAGATCCTGGTTGTTTCGGACGAGGTGTCGTGTGCCTATGCGACCTTTGAGAGCGGGTTCCTTCAGCAGACACTGCGGCCCGCGCAGGTACAGCTCGCGAAACTGGGCGCGCCACACGATTCGATACTCGTCAACGACCTGGAGTTGCTCGACGTCGCCAGGTACCGACTCGTCATCCTCCTGAACTGCTTCCATCTCACCGATGTGCAGCGCCGGCAGATACGCCAAGTGCTCTGCCGGGAGAACCGCATGCTGTTGTGGTGCTATGCTCCCGGTCTCTTCCAAGACTCGGTAGCGTCGGGAGAGTCGATGGCGGACCTGACGGGACTGCGGCTTGCCATCGCTCCAGACGAGACCCCAGTACGGCTGCAAATTACCCTGCAAGGCGGTAGCCATCCCGCGGTGGACGAATTGATTGCAGGAGGGACTTCAACGGTTGGCTTCCCGCACGTCTGGGCGCGCATCATTGCGTTGAGTGATGAGACGGCCACGGCACTCGGCCGACTCCAAGGGCGAAACGAAGTCCTGTTTGGCCTCAAGTCCCTGGGAGAATGGACGTCCGTATATACCGCAAACGCGGTTCTCCCCGCATCTCTGCTGAGGGCGTTGGCCCGATCGGCTGGCGTGCATATCTTCAGCGAGCGGGATGAAGCGTTCTATGCCAGTCGTTCCTACGTCTGCCTGCAGGCCGCGACAGATGGCCGGCACACGCTGCACTTCCCGAGGCCAACGGATCTTGTTGATCCCTTCACGGGATCCTCCTGCGCTTCTTCCGTACGCACGTTCAGCAGGGAAATGAAGAGCGGGGAGACACTCTTGCTTCGCATGAAATAGCGGCGTTGCGGCCGACGCCGGCCCGGACTTTTGCTACCTCACCTGTCTTTTCCACCTTTCCCGCTGAAGACGGCGCCCGTTTTTCGCCCTGCCCCCCTTTTGGCGAAAAAAACGGGAATTCCTCAGGATGCCGCGCCCGTTTTGGCTCCAAATTGCAATTTCAGTTAGTGAGCGACGGTCTCGTGGCCGATGCGCTCGACGATGTTCGGTTTGCTTCGTGAAGGTCTGTCCCTACCAGATGTGAGGAACTGCGATGAGAGTGCCGACTTTGCCAATCATGTTTCGTGGAAACGGCTTGCGTGAAGAACGAATTGGCGCGTCTGTCCGTCGTTGGCGCAGAACCGCCACCGGCCTTGGCCGAAGAACCTGGAGCCTGCTGGCAATTTCCCTCTTCTGCGCGGCAGTCACACTGTCGGCACTCGCAGATGATCCGTTTGGACCGCCGATCGGGGGCAATGACCCGCCACCCAACCTGCCACCGGAGATCACTGATTTCGTGGGATATGAGACTCCAACCGGTTGGACTTTTACTGGATACGTGATCGATGAGGAACCAGCTGGTCTTGTCGTGAGATTTGGAGACTTGTTGTCCGAACAGTCGACGGTAGCCGACGACAACGGCTACTTCCAATATTCCGTGGAGTTGAGTGAAGGCGGGACTGTGTCCGCGCAAACGAGCGACAGACACAACGTCGATTCGAACGTGGCAGAATTCGAGATAACCTGATCAAACAACCGCCAGTTCCAGGAACACCGGGATGAACGATCGAAAACGAGAACTGATCGAACGGCTCACGACGAAGAACACCGCAACTGCCGAAGAGATGTCCGCCCACCTCCAGCCATTTGTTCAGCGGTTCGTACGCTTTGCACTTCACGGAGGCAAGCGGCACGCGACCATGCAACACGACGGGGTTTCAGTCTCTTCGAAGAAATCGGGTGAGACACCCGACGCGACAGAGCCATTGACGGCGGAACTGGTGACGCGCGTGGTGAACATACTGCGGACTGCCGCACTGGGTGATTGCCGTCTCGAAACGCGGCGCATTCCGTCCACGGCGTGGGTACGGCGTTAGTGCACCTCGCGCTGGCAGGCTCAGGAGGGACCGACTGGGCGGCGGTCATGCCGCGCGACGGCAGGTACCTGCGAGCGCCGGGGGTCGACCATCTGGGAGGCCTCACCGGGGCGGGCGACGATCGTAGTCGTTCTTAGGCGAGCCGCTACTTGCGTGTCGCCGAGAATCCCAGCAAACCTCGGCTCATTCTGCAATTGGTCCAGGGGAATACCATGGGCAACAGCCAAACGAAGGTAGTCAGCCAATGCCTGTTGGTGCTTCGTATCGTACCTGGCAGCGTCTGCACAGATCGATGCGGCAACACGATAGTGCTCGCTCGACACTGGCCCCAACGCAATTGCCTTGCCGATGTCGGACATGGCTTCGAGGGGGATCCGGCGTTTTTGTTGCGCCGTCCAGAGCCGTGACAATGCTCGGTTGAAATACGCCTCCTGGCAATTTGGATCCAGTTGAATGGCAATGTCAAACCATTTGACTGCGGCCGCGGGTTGCCCGAAGCGATGGAGGCTGAATCCCAGGTTGTTGCAGAGCGCCGCGGACTCAAAGCCGGCGTCTCGAGCTTTCTGATACCAGTCAATTGCGGATGGGTGAAGTCGTTCTCTTGCGGAGCAATAACCCAGAAAGGCCATCATTCGCGGATCAGGGGAAAGGCGGTATCCGGCATAGAGGTCTTTGATGGCCAAAGCGAAGTCCCCGAGATCCGCGTGCGACTGGCCGCGCAAATAATATGCCTGGGCCATGCCTGACTCGTAACTGATGGCCTGGCCGCAGTACTGGATCGCTTCTGCGAACCGCCTGTTGTGAAATGCTGCGAGGCCCTTTTCAAATTGCCGCACGCTGTAGGGTGGGCGCGTCCACTGGAACAGGGCCAGGCCGGCGCCGATTCCGACCAACATCACGCAGGCGGCCAGAACGAGAAGCGGATGTGTGGCGAGCCATCGTCGTGTTCGCGCGGTCACGGTCAGTTGTTTGCGCAGATCGCGTCCCAGCGTCTCCACGTCCTGGTACCGGCGGTCAGGGGCCACTTCCACGCAGCGTTCCACAATCCTCTGTAGTTGCCGATTCGCGCCACAACCGCTGGGCCAAGTCAGCGTGAGGCCGGCCTCGTAGTGTGCGAGCAATTCCACCGCTGCGCCGCTGCACGCGCTCCGCTGATCTGCGCCGACCAGGCCAGTCGGCAAATCGCCCGTGAGGAGCTGATACAGGAGCACGCCCAGTGAGAAAATGTCGGAACGGTGGTCGATAGCCTTGTCGTTCCATTCGCCGAGCGTGCAGCGAATCTGCTCGGGAGACATATAGGGGAGCGTGCCGCCCAGCCTCTGGTGTTTGGCTTGCGGATCGAACGCCAGGTTGAAGTCGATCAGCTTGGGAACGCCGCCGTCGGTCATCAGGACGTTCGATGGTTTGAGATCCAAGTGCAGGATTCCCAGGCGGTGGGCAGCGTTCAGTGCATCGGCGATCTGTGCACCGATGGACACCACTCCCGAGACATAGGAAGCGGTGGTCTGCGATTCGTTCAGGTCTCGATCGGGTGATGCGGGCAGGTCCTTGTTCGCCTCGTTGATGGCCGCGTGAACCTCGGACATCCGGCGGGGGAATGTTTGGGGCTTCTGGCCGATCTCCACGACGGTACTCAGCGTAGCACGTCCCAGATAGGGCATGCAGATCACGACGAGTCCCGTCGCGGGATCATACGGGGCGGAGTAGATCGGCACGATGTTCACGTGCCGCAACTTCCCCAGAATATGGGCCTCGGTCGCCCCGTACCGACAGACCTTGATGGCGACCGGTCGGTCGCCGATTGCCTCTTCTCGCGCCAGAAACACTCGGGCAAAAGCGCCGCGCCCCAATTCCTGCACCACCGTGAAACCCTGGATCGTGTCGCTGGACGCCGGCCAGGCGGCAAAACCAGGTTCCAGCAACTCGGGATGCAGAGTGATGAGTTCATGCAGGTCGAGCTGTTGACGCAACAGACTCCTGATCTCCGGGAACTGTGCGCAGTAGGTGGCGGAATCAATCAATTCCCCGCGCTCACGCCGAAGGCAATATTCGGCGTAGGCCAATTCGAGAAGGCACGAGCTGCACTGCTGCAATCCCGGAGAGAGTGATAGGGCCTGCTCCCTGTCGATGGGTTCTCCATTTCGCCAGGCGGTTACCAGCTGGGAGACGAGGTGCCCGCAGCTCGAACCGGCGTCAGCGGCGCCGGTTTCGTCCGGGACGACGGCCTCCAGGAGTTGGTCGCTCATGACTTCACTGCGTTCATCAGTGTCCGGAGGGCTCGACGTACCGCTCCGTTGTCCAAACCCAGATTCGCGGCGATTTCGCGCGTTGTGAGTCCGGCCACGCGCATTTCCAGCACGCGCCGGTAATACGCCGGGTGAACCTCCAGCTCTCGCGACAGTTGGTCACATGCGCTCAATACCTGGCTGGGTCGCGGATCCTTCGCAACCAACTGCAGCTCATCGTCCCTCAGCGGCACCTCGCGAATCATGTTGTGTTTCTGCAGGCAGAATCGCCGCCGGATTTCCATCTTGACTTTGTTGGCCGCCACTGCCGCCAGGTAAGTACCGAACGCGCGCGATTGTTTGAAATGCCTCAGCTGCGAGGGATTCTTCAGCATGGATGCCCAGACCATCTGGAAGAAGTCTCCCGAATCGAACTTCCGTCGCAGGACGGTTGGGAGACGCCGGCGCACGACGCGATAGACCCTCGTCCGGTAACGCGCCATCAGGCTGCGAGCGGCACCCTGCGATCCAGCCCGGGTGCGCGCAACGAGATCTTCAAATGGATGTGACGAATCGGCCATGTCCGATACCTTCCTGAGGCAGTCCCCCTAATTTTCACTCGTCCCCCTACCATCATGCAAGCTGGAATCAGCGCCATCGCTCGTTTTTCCCAGGGGGAACGCCTCCATTGGGGCGCGGTCGGTCCGAGACACTTAGGGCTCGTAAGACAATAAGTTACCGAACTGCCGTCCGTTGCTCGACTCTCCGAGTCGAACAATCACGGCTCGGAGAGCCGTGCGACGATGCTGATGCGGCAACTTATTCCTGAGCGCGCCAGTACCCCGTCCAGAGGGAGGCCGCACGCGGTGCGGGTGGCACGCATTCGGATCAGGGCACGACGTGCGAGAAGACGATCCGGAATCCAATCAGGATCAGGATGCACCCTCCGACAATCTCGGCCCGCGATCCCCAGCGAGTTGCCGATCGGCTGACGAATACCATGCCAAATGCGGTCAGCAAGGCCGTGATGATTCCGATCGTCACGCTGAGGAACCAGATCGATTCGTTCAGAAAGGCAAAGCTCAAACCGGCCGCCAGGGCATCGATGCTCGTGGCCGTGGAAAGGGTGACGAGCAGCAGACCGCGAGTGGGGTCCGCCTTCGTCTCCGGCTGCTTGTCGCTGAACGCCTCCCAGAGCATCCTCCCCCCCACCAGGGACAAGAGGCCGAACGCGATCCAGTGGTCAAAGCCGTCGATCAGCGCTGCGAACTCCCGGCCCACGTACCAGCCAGTCACCGGCATCAGGAACTGGAACAGGCCGAAATGGAACGATAGGCGGAATACATGGCGTGGCGTGACGCGCGCGAGGTTCAGTCCCGCAGCCAGAGATACAGCGAAGGCGTCCATCGCCAGCGCTAGCGAGACTCCGATGACCGTCGTCCAATGCATGAGATGTCGCTTTCAGGGAAGATCGTCGCGGGCTGGATGCCAACGTCTGAACCGATTGCCACTACGGGGCTAAATCATACACGTGAGTCCCGAAGGGCGCAAAGCTGTCGGTCAGCAGTCCCTGCGGAACGGAGACCTCACGGTTTTCCCCGATCACGCGCACCACTGTCGCGGACGAGGCGCCGATCTGAAAGGAAGCTTGACAGGCGTCGGGGCCACGGTTCACCGCCAGCAGCACTCGCCGGTTCGGGGTCCGCGCCGTGGCGGCGGCGACAGTTGAATCCGCTGGCTGTACGGCCGTTCCTTCGCGCGGGCCGACTAACAAAGGTGACAAATCTCGTAGTTCACTGACGAGTTGCCTGAGTTCCGTCCAGTGAGCTTCCTGCGGATTTAGAAAGGCCCCACCCGTCACGGAACCGCCGTACCACATCAGCCCCTGAGCTCCGTGAATCAATGCCAGGTACGCCTGGGCGCGATACTCAACGGGGGTCGGGTAGCGTCCCCCGGCTCCCGGCTTCTTGTACGCTTGCACGCCGACCCAAATCGGTTTGCTCGTATTGCGCCGCGTGAGGAACGCGGGAGGCTCGAGCAACAATCCACCGCTGGCTTCCTGTCCGTGCAGCGCGGCGTCTGGGCCGGGTTTCAGCGGGAACGGGTACCACCACCACATGCCCAGGTCCATTTCGCCGAGCGGAAACATGTTTCCTCGATCAGTGATTCGGCCAATCACGTCGCGCGCGTCGCCAACCATGAGCGGATGGTGCGGGTCCTCCTCGCGAAGAATGCGCCGTATCCGCTGCAGCGTTTCGATAGCCATGTCGCCTCGAGCCACGCCTTCTTCCTCATCCCAGGCGAGCAACGCAGGGTGATTGCGGAACATGCGAATACGGCGAGTGAAAGCCGACCATTCGTGCTCGGTGGCGAAGCCCTGCGGCACCATGAGCAGCGCGTGCATTCCCGCGGCAAGGCACTGGTTCATGGCGTCGGCCAGTCGCTGGTCGTCCGGTCGCTCCCCGGCACGGACGCGGGCCGCATTGTAGAAATGCACGATGTTGAAACCCGCTTCGACCTCTTCCTTGAGGCGGGCTGTGTTGTTGAACATCCCGAGCGGGAAGACGATCTTACCACCTTTCTCAAGATATCCCTCCCCATTGACGCGACTCGACGCCTGGCTGCGAGACACAACACCCCACGGTTGTTCTGCGGTAACGGCTGGTCCCGCAGAATCATCAATGGTCACTACCAGGCGGTATTGCCCGACCGGCACACGGCCCGGCAGGACATCAACGCACAGGCCTCCGCTCCTTGGGACGCCTGTTAAGTCCCGCATGAACACGCGCTCGGAATGCTCGTCAAGCAACTCGATGCGTGCGGATTGCGGGCTCTGCGGAGCGGGATCGAGCGCCAGCTCGAGTTCGACTTGGATTATCGGCGGGCCATCTTCCAGAGCCCAGTGCGTGGGAATGGGAGGCAGCATCACAAGCGGTGGTGGAACAGCCATTTGAGACGGCGGGGAACACCAGAGCCGATCTCCCGTCGCGGCGTCTGATAGCGCGATCGTCACGCCGACCTTGTCACGCCCGCGGATTCGAACCGGACATTCGACTTGCTGTTCCGGCACACCGCTCAGGTTGACCTTCGTCTTGAACGGCTCTCCGGCCAACGTCAACGTTACGTCGAGTGAACCGGTGCGCGCAGCTCGATTCAGGAGAATGACTGGCAAGCTCCCGGTTGCGGGGTAAAGGCGGTTCGCATCCGACTTCACCTGCGCGACCAGAGGTTCGAGGACGCTGACTCGCACATCGTCCCACCACGTCGTGCCGTAGGAATACGAAAACCCCATGCGGATGCGCAGGGAGTCACAACCGGACGGGATGGTGACTCGGCCAGCCAGCTGCTGCCACTCGAGTGACCGGTCGGCTGTGGCCACCTTGCCGACCTCCCCTTTGCGATCTCCCCGCGAGAACTCCGCGATGAGAATGACCGTGCCCTGATCGGGCGGCACGTCGCGGGTCTTCACCCAGGCGGAGATCTCCACGATCTCGCCTGCAGTCACCGGAATCGGGTTGCTGCGAAGGTACGATCGGGTCACCTCGGTTGCGTCGATCCGGACACTCTGCGTCCCGTCATGCGCGACACTGTTGTCCACGGCGAATTGGGCGGGTACCCCCATCGCAAGCGGAGCCCAGCCGGCCGGATTTGGCCCATCGATACTCTCCAATCCCGGATTCGAAACGAGGTTCATGTTCCCGGCCGAAACCGCAGAACCAGCCAGAACAGCTGCCAGCAACAGGGTGGGAAGCATATGGCCTTACCTTTCACGGCGCGAGGGGAACCAGGGAACACTCGGGGATTCGGCATTACTCGCCAACGGAAATGGAATCTCACCTCTCTGGACAGTAGGGATATCGGAACATATCACCTGGGCGACTACCGGAGCGATGCCGAAAGTCCTAAAAATCAAAAGACTTCGGCGCATGAGCCATTCGAAAGATAGAATTTCCATAAGAGAACTATCTTATTGAGGTCCGACCAATGCGTTACATAGAAGACATCCCGTACGTCGAGCATTGGGTGTGTCAATTGTCGTACCATCTCGAGCGACTGGTTAGCATGAGCAACCTGACACCTCTTGGCATCGCCGTGCTGTTCGGGTACATCGTAATTGTCAACGTCCGGCTTGCTTAGTGGAGCGAAGCGTTTGACAGCGGACTTGTTGCCCGACGCTGGTGCCGTGTCGCCGATCGCTGCGACCCGGACACGAGACGTTCCGCAACTTTACCGCGACACCTCTGACGGCACAATGGAAACGAAACGCGCGCATGTGGGCCTGCCCACCGGCCTGGCGCTACTGCATTCCCCCCAGCTCAACAAAGGCACCGCGTTTTCGGATGAGGAGCGCGAGGCGCTTGGGCTGCGCGGGTTGTTGCCTCCCCGCACCTGTACGCTCGACGACCAAGTGGCTCGAGTAATGGAGAACTTCCACCGGAAAAGTTGCGACCTGGAACGCTACATCCAGCTGATTTCCCTGCAGGACCGCAACGAGACGTTGTTCTACCGAGTGGTCGTGAGCAACCTCGAACTCATGTTGCCTGTTCTTTACACGCCAACCGTGGGTGACGCTTGCCAGCGCTACGGTCATATCTACCGGCATGCGCGCGGGATGTTCGTGTCCTGCGAAGACCGTGGCCGAGTCGCCCGCGTCCTCGCCAACTGGCCCACCCGCGATGTGCGCGTCATCGTGGTTACGGACGGCGAACGAATCCTCGGGCTTGGCGACTTGGGTGCCAATGGAATGGGTATCCCCATCGGCAAGCTCACGCTTTACACTGCCTGCGGGGGTGTGGATCCCAGCCAGTGTCTGCCGGTAACCCTCGACGTGGGTACCGAGAACAGCTCGCTGTTGGAAGACCGACTCTACCTTGGTTTGCCACGCCGTCGCGTCCGTGGAGCCGCATACGATGAGTTCATTGCCGAGTTCATTACCGCGGCCAATCTGCTGTTTCCCAACGCTTTGATCCAATTCGAAGACTTTGCGACCGCTAACGCTCTTCGCATCCTGGAACAATACCGCGATCAGACCTGCTGTTTCAATGACGACGTTCAAGGAACGGCGGCCGTCGCCTTGGCGGGGTTGCTCACGGCCGCACGCATCCTTGGCCAGCGTCTGCGCGACCAGCGGTTGTTGTTTCTGGGTGCCGGTGAGGCCGCCACGGGGATTGGCCATTTGGTCGTTAGCGAGATGCAGGCCCAAGGGTTGTCCACCGCCGAGGCCTTGGCACGGTGTTGGTTCTTTGACTCGCAGGGACTTGTCGTACAGTCTCGCACGGACCTCGCACCGCACAAGCTCCGCTTCGCGCAGAATCACGTTCCGTTGAAGAACCTCACCGATGCCGTTGCGGCGTTCAAGGCGACGGCGATTATCGGCGTGTCGGGCCAATCCGCAGCGTTCAGTCGTGAAGTAATCGAAGCGCTGACGCGAGAGAACGAACGGCCCATCGTCTTTGCCCTGTCGAATCCGACATCGAAGTCCGAATGCACGGCCGAACAGGCTTATGCCTGGAGCGGCGGGCACTGTATCTTCGCTTCAGGAAGTCCATTCCCACCGGTGACGATCGGCGGGACCTGCTTTGCTCCAGGCCAAGGCAACAACGCGTACATCTTCCCCGGCGTGGGACTGGGAGTGGTCGTCAGCTCGGCACGACGGATCACCGACCGAATGTTTGCCGCCGCAGCTCACACGGTCAGTTCGCTGGTCACCGGCGAAGACGTTGCCGCGGGCCGGATCTATCCCCAGCTCGATCGATTGCGAGAGGTCTCCGCACGCATCGCTGTGGCCGTTGCCGAGGTGGCTTACGATGATCACCTGGCAGCTGCCTCTCGCCCGCCGGACTTGGCCGCCGCAGTGCTCTCGGCGATGTATGAGCCGCAATACCGTGCCTACGTGTGATTTCTGGATTCACGGCTAATCAAGTCCGCGCATTTCACCCAAATCCCCCCAGTAAAGGTGCCAGGCACCAATTACACGATTATCTTCGCCAGTGCCGATTGTCTGCTGCCGAGCTTCACCAGGTAAGCCGAACTCCTGGGAGGATGGGCGTTTCGACCCAGCCGGTGTTCACTCCCGGTCCGGTAATGCGCTGGCCGCGAAAGAACTGGTTCTGCTCATAGACTCCTCTCGTGCCACCAGGGCCGTAGTTCTGGCTATAGAAGCCTCCGTTGTGGTCCCAGTTGTACTGCGCTCCGTATCCTCCCGCACGCCAGTTGAATTGGTGCGGTCCGCCGAACCATGGACCCTGTTGAGGCCCTGGCGTCCAGGGGTGGAATTGAGGAGCCTTTGCCTGTGCCTCCGTGCCGACCACCAGTACCGCTGCCAATGCGGCGGCAGCCATGCCAAGCCCCAAAGACCGTTTCCGCAACACGACGTTCATCGTACACCTCCGGTTCTGTGAAACTGCGAGTTGCTTTCTGCGGCCAGTCACATGCCAGCCGTCCCTCGTCACCTTCTTGTACTTTGGCCCTGGAGATTGTGACCGGTGAACCCGGATTGAATCCGAAATTGGATGAACTCATTGACGCGGTACCGGGGACTCGATAGCTTCGCGGGACGCGGCCAGCGTCTGGGGTGAGACCCGCCGGCGGCTCCTGGAATCATGCTTGGTAGCGCGGCGCTGGTGCACGAGTCCCTTCTGAACGGGGATTAGGATATGGCGGAGAAATATGGATTCTTCCTCCTGCTGGTCGGAGCCGCGTTGAGTCTCGCGGCGCTGGTTTGGTTGATGGCGCGGGCGTTCCGGACGCACGTGGCCTGGGGACTCGGTTGCCTGTTGTTTCCACCGTTGGCCATCGTCTTCAGCGGGCTGCACTTTCGCAAAGCGTCGGCTCCGTTGGGCCTGTTGCTGGTGGGTGCGCTCATCGTGGGCGGCACCGTCGGAGCCAATCACTTCCTCGCAAACTACGTGGACCTCGGCGCGCGCGAGAGGATTGTCGCCGGCGAAAGGCACCTCACGTTGACGGGCTGGGACGGCGCAGACTACTCCGTGCTCCAGTCAAAACCCGACACCGTCGTACTGCAGATGGCGAACCCGGATGTCACGGACGCGCCCCTCGAGTATTTGCAGGGAATGTCGCAGTTACGGGAGCTGGATCTGAATGACACACAAGTGACCGACGCTGGCTTGAGCCGTTTGAAATCTCTGCCGGCACTGCAGATCCTGCGCCTGCGCAAGACCAAGGTTTCGGACCAGGCGTTTCGGGAGTACCTGGCAGGCAACGACACGCTGCTGGAATTGGACCTGCGCGAGACGAGCGTGGCGTCGAAGACCCTGCGGGAATGGAAGACACAACAGAAAGATCGTCGGCGCTATTTGCGCTAGCGCGTTTCCGCGCGAGGTGAAGGAGAACATTGATGGTTCAGATCCTCATTGAGGACGCGTTGGGTGATCCGCGCAATGCTGCGGCGCTGGCCGCGGCCGCGGAGTTTGCCTACTCTCCGGAGGCCGAAGCCAAGCCGAAGTTCCGCGCCGAACTGGGGCTGAACGCGCGGCTTATCAGCTCCGGCAATACGCAGGTCTATTTGGCCGGGAACGACGAGCACCTCGTGGTTGCTTTCCGTGGCACGGAGGCTCCCACATCGCTGGAAGGACTCAAGGACTGGCTGCTCACTGATGCCGCCAACCTGTTGATCGTGCCCGAAGGCCGACTCGGGACCGACTTGGCGGCGGCCGGCGTGGGCGCTCGATTTCACCAGGGCTTCGTCGATGCGATCGCGGATATCTGGGAGCAGGTCTACGCCGCTGTGGATCAGGAGATGAAGGCAGCGGAACGCCCGCTGTGGATTACCGGCCACAGCCTCGGTGGGGCGCTGGCGTTGCTGGCCGGTTGGCTCTTCCTGCGCCGGACCGTAGCGGTCCATCAGATATACACGTTCGGCGGGCCGATGATCGGAAACGACCGCGCGACGCTGTCGTTTGACCGGGAATTCGCCGGCAAGGTCTTTCGCTATGTCAATCTGCCCGACCCGGTGCCCAAGTTGCCCACGATGAGTCTGGTGGCGAATCAATACGTACACTGTCAGAAAGAAATCCCCGTGGGTGCCGCGGACTCCGCCAACGACTTCGTCAGCCAACTCCGACAAGGTGTCGTGTCCGGAGTCCTGAACGCCACACTTATCGACGACATCTGGAATGCCGTGAAGACGCGAATCAGCGCCCATGGCATGAACAACTATCGGGAACTGGTCTCCAGACTGTTGCGTTCGTAGCGGCATGTGGGACGGTGTTGATTAGCGATTGGTCAGCTGGTCAACAACTCGCATGGATGTGGAGGTCAATTCTGTTGCGCATCAGCCGAGAACCACTTCAGCCGCAAAGCGGCGACCTTATGGCAGCCCCGGGGCGCAGCCGGCGAAGCCGGTGTAGCCTTGGGGTCGGCTTTGATGATGCGTCGGTTCCGTTCCTCTGTGGAAGAAGACTCACGCCAAGGCGCAAAGACGCAAAGAGGGAAGTCAAGACCTTTGCGGCTCAGCGCCTTGGCGTGAGTACCAGCGCAGCGAAAGCACCTGAGATGTGTTCGAGGTTTCGATCAGCCCCCCCGTGCGTCGGTGTGAGCAATTTGGCGTAGAGTAGCGTCAGGATCACTGTCATGAACGCGTTTTGGAACTGCCGAGCATTCATCGTGTGTTTGCCGGTGATGGTTGCCTTGTGCGCCGAGGCCCGGCCAGAGAACGCGATTCCGGCCGAAGGCATCCGCGTCGCAGCTTTCGCGCAAGAGGTCCGCATTGTACATACCGAGCAACACGGTCTGCCGGGACGCGACATCCGGTGTGTGGCGCTATCGCCAGACGGGATCGTCTATGCTGGAACTGCTGAAGGCTTGGCCCGCTACGAGCACGACCAATGGCAGATTGTGGGGAACTTCTCGGATGGCGTTACCTTGCTGGCCCCGGCGGACGATGGTGTGCTTGTGTTGTCGAGCACCACGTTGTACCGCTGCGGCGCCGGCGGCATCGTCGAATTAGCTCGCTGCAACGGCCGCGGGTTCCGTCTCTCGGATTTTCGATGTCTGGTCGCGGCGACGCCCGTACTTGTGGGGACCACTGAGGGCGTGTTCGCGGTGGAAGGCGGCTCATGGGCTCCCGTCGACTCCCTGAACGGACAACTGGGCAGCCCGCGTGAGATCCGGCAGATCGCGGCAGCGAGGAACGGTCACGTCGCCGTAGCAGCCCAATCCGGCCTGTTCGTGACAGACGGCAAGGGAGAATGGTCACCCGTGTATCCGCGCGCAGGGCAGCGAAGTTGGGCGCCCCATGACGTGCGTGGCGTGACTTACGATGTCCGCGGGCGGCTGTGGTTTGCCAGCCCGCAAGGCGTTGGCTGTCTGGATGGCGCCGAGTGGTCGCTCTATACAGGCGAGGAAGGGCTGCCGTACAACGACTTCACTGGGGCCTCCGCTGGCGAGTCGGGTGTGGTCTGGTTTGGCACGCGCTTGGGAGCCATTCGGTTTGACGGGAGCCGCTGGTCGTACCGCCAGGGCCTGCGCTGGCTGCCGCACGACGAGGTCCGGTCACTGGCGGTCACTCCGCGCGGTGATGCCTGGATCGCTACGCCCCAGGGAGTCAGCGTCATTGAACGACGCCCGATGACGCTCGCGGAAAAGGCCCGGGCGTTTGAAGAAGCGATCGACAAGTATCATCGGCGCACGCCCTACGGTTACGTGTTGTCCGTCAGCTTGAAGGCTCCCGGGGATGCGACGGAATGGACTCAGTACGACAGCGACAACGACGGTCTTTGGACCAGCATGTACGGAGCGGGCGAGTGTTTTGCCTACGCCGCGACCAGGGATCCGCGGGCAAAACAACGCGCCACGGCGGCGTTCGAAGCGGTCCGATTTCTCAGCCAGGTGACGCAGGGCGGAACGCCGCCAGCGCTGCCGGGGTTTCCCGCCCGCACGATTTTGCCTGCCGACGCGGGAGATCCCAACCAGGCAGCCTATGCGCCGGATCGCGACCGGGAACGGCAGAAGCGCGACCCTCTCTGGAAGGTGATCGTTCCCCGCTGGCCCAAGAGCGCCGACGGGAAGTGGTACTGGAAATGCGACACGAGTTCCGACGAGCTGGATGGTCACTACTTTCTCTACGCTGCCTATTACGACCTGGTCGCCGAGACCGACGTGGAGAAGAAGCGCGTACGCGACGTCGTCCTGGCCATCACGGATCACCTGATCGACCACGACTTCCAGTTGATCGATCACGACGGACTGCCCACGCGCTGGGCGCGCTTCAGTCCCCAGGACTTGAACGGAGGGCTGTTCTGGGCCGGGCGCGGACTCAATTCGCTGAGCATCCTCTCCTACCTGAAAGTGGCCGAACACGTCAGCGGCGGCGCCGCGAAGTACCGTGAGGCATATGACCGACTCGTTCGTGACCACTCCTACGCCACGAATGTCACTGAATCCAAGACGCAAAATGGCGTTGGCTCCGGCAACCAGTCGGATGACGAAATGGCATTCATGAACTTCTACAATCTGCTGCGCTACGAGCGGGATCCGCGATTGCTGTTCCTCTACAGCATCGGTATACACCGGTATTGGGTATTGGAGGCGCCGGAGGCCTGCCCGCTGTTCAATTATTTGTTCGCCGCCGCCTGTCGCGAGCGGGGCGTTGCGCGGATTCCAGACTTCGGCATCCTGATCCCGCGCATCCCGCGATCGTGTTTCGAGGACGCGGCCGACACGCTCGTGCGCTACCCGCTGGATCGCATTGCCTGGGGTTACCGCAACAGCCATCGCCTCGACGTCAAGCTGCTTCCGGCTTCGCTCATTGACTCCGAACGACGCATGGCACGGCGCGACGGCCGAGCGTTGCCGATTGACGAGCGGTTCGTGGAGTACTGGAATCACGATCCCTGGGAAGTCGATTCAGCCAGCGATGGCCGCACACTGGCCGATGGCGCGTCATTTCTCCTCCCCTACTACTTGGGCCTGTACTACGGTTTTCTCCGGGAAGAGAACAGCCTCCTGCCGGCGAAGTAGCTCACCAGACATCCGCAGACAAGCACGCCTCCCAGGCCGGTAACCGCATACCAGCGGCTGCGGTCCTCCCAAGCGCCTTTCGCGCCGACACTCAGAAATGCGATAGCCGACGCCAGGTTCAAGGTCCACAACCAGGCGGGCAACCGCAGCGATCGGGGAAGGAACCGGCGATCCATCCACAGGTTGAGCAGGCAGAGCAAGCCGCACCCCAGCACGCCTGTCAAGAGATTCGCCGGTGTGAGGATCGCCAGCAACGCGCGCGGCCGTCCTGCGGCGCCGCTGAAGTGATAAACGCACAACCAAGCCAGAATCGCGCACGCCCACACCGCGCACCACGTCACAACGGCTCGTCGAACGTGGACTGCGTGCCGCGCAGCGAAGTCCTCGCCAACGCACCGGGCCATCTCCTGTACGATGCAGCACGCTACCTCCAGAGTCCCATAGAGCGTTCCGAACATCGTGAGAAACACTCCCACGATGTACAACGGCAGCAACCAGGGATGCACGCCGGTGACGAAGGCCGCCTGCAGGCTCAGCAGATTCTCCTCGCTCGGTATCTTGTGTTGCGGACCCAGCACGATCGTGCCGGACGCCACAAAGACAGCGCTGAACGCCACTACGACGAAAAAGCTCAGCGAACAATCAATAAGCGGGGCGCGGACCCATTGGCGTATGGGATGGTCGGTGCACCGTGCCAGTTCCGCCACTTCGGTCGGGGATATTTCCCCCGCTCCCGCTTGCCCCCAGGCTTTGTTGCGCACGTAGGACGTGTACGCCAGGTAATCGAAGCCACCGCCCCCAATCACGCCCACGTAACGCGTGACCTCGACCCATACCGGCTGGCAAGCAATCTCCGGATAGCTGACGGCGAGCCAAGGCGGGTACATCAGACGTTGCGGCACGAGCGCCCCCAGTGCGAATTCAACCCAATCCGGACGGTAGAGCACCAAAGTCAGTCCCGCGCAGACCACCATCGAGACGACAATCACGACCTGAATTCGCTCCAGCCGTGAATAGCGTCCCGTGGCCGTGATCACGAGCGCCGCCGCCAGAATTGCGGCACCCCAAACATAGTCAATGCCGCCTCCGAGCCTTCCCGCCGTCCCGGTGACCCACGAAAGGAAGTTACCCAAAACGCCGCTGTGGAAGCTGATCCAGATCGGCAGGCAGACGGCCGCGACCAGAAACAGCACCAACAGGAACCAGCCGCGGGGACCAGGCAGCTCCAACATCCGTGCGTAGGGGTGAACGCCGGTCAATACGATGTGGCGCGCGGACGCGACGACGAGCCCGAATTTCAGCAGAGAGATCGCTGCGAACACGAAGAGGATCCGGTAGCCGAAGATCGCTCCGCCTCGGCTGGAGAAGATCAACTCCCCCGTGCCAATGGTCAGCGAGGCAATGATGGCGCCCGGGCCAAATACCTTCAGCCAGTCCCACAGGCCGTGCGGTAGCGCGTCACGGAGGTTCTCGTCTCGCGTTGCGGTCGTTGTCTCGTGCATTGTGTTCCGTGGCCCGCACAAAACCGTGATAGGTCACCGCGTGGCCCCAATGATGACGAAGTCGGCGTCATGGCTGCAGGGAATGTCGAGCCGGCGAGACGGGTCTCCACACTCCATCAACGACCTCCACGCGTCGCGAATGCAGGTTTCTCTGCAGGAAATGTCGATATCCGTGTGGCGAAGCACAGAGCACGCGGAACGAAGTCTGCTGCAATCCGGCAAAAATAGCCAAGCGTTCACGGGGCGTGCGTACCTCACGCGGTCGCCGAATGTATCGCGCCCGCGCGTTAATGGCCTCGTCGACATGTTTGTCTGTTGACATCATACATTATCGCTGGGGCCAGCAACTTCGGAAGGTCGATTGACCTACCCGCCACCTTGCCGCGCCCTGCACAAGCGGTCAAACCGCTGCGCGGACCGGATTGCGCCGTGGCATGTTGGCAGACGATCTTTCTGGTTCCTTCCGCCACTGCCAAACTGAAGTGCCTACCTGTCCGAAACGGATTGTTGTGTGGCAGTCGCTGGAGCAGGTGGGATTTCCGCCGGTTT
>Ga0233425_10004124_pt1 | contig 24924 bp, 28 predicted proteins | sample Watercolumn_Towu_2_FD_181712 | JGI IMG/M metagenome (GOLD analysis project Ga0233425, IMG submission 181712) | Freshwater microbial communities from Lake Towuti, South Sulawesi, Indonesia - Watercolumn_Towuti2014_140_MG | ecosystem: Environmental > Aquatic > Freshwater > Lake | place... | reverse complement strand
CCCCTTTTTACTAAAGATTGGTTATACTCCCCCCAGTTACGAACACGGTAGAGCTTTTTGTTCATGCGGTATCTCCTTTTTTTCGACATTTGGAATATACCGCTTTGTGTTCGTAACGTCTTCTTTTTATTTCTTTTCCTACCTCTCCTGATTTATTCAACAAAGCCCCTCGTGGGAGAGAGGATAAGATTTGACCCCCTCTCCCCTCGCGGGAGAGGGTTGGGGAGAGGGGGTCAACAAAACGTTAAAAAGGAATCATCTGCCCGTCATAGCGATAAAATCCTGGAGCAGGTAGGCGCACTTCATCATCGATGACTTTACACATGCCTTGAACGCTTTCTTCAGGAGAAATGAGAGCCCCTTCTCCGCCCATGCGGGTTTTCACCCATCCGGGATGTAGGGCCAATACTCGGATCCCTTGAGGCGCTAAGTCAATGGCCATGGATTGAAGCACTGCATTTAAAGCCGCCTTACTCACACGATAGGTGTAATACCCTCCCGATTCATTACTGGCAATGCTTCCCATACTACTACTCACCGCCACAATGGTTTTTAATTCACTTTGCAGTAATTGGGGCAATAAGGCTTCGGACAATTTTAAAGGACCCACACAATTGGTATTAAACACCGTAAGCATGTCGGAAGAAGAAATTTCTCCAAACATTTCCTTGGGATTTCCTAAGGTGCCTGCATTATGAAGGAGGATATCAATGGGTTTTCCTTGAAGCATATTCACCAAGGTTTTAATGGAATCTGCTTTTGTCACATCTAGGGGATAAATCTTCACGTGATGAGAAGGCTTTTGAGCAAGAACTTGCAAGGCTTCTGCATCTTTTAAGTTTCGGCAAGTGGCTAACACTTCAAAACCCCGAGCCGCGTATTGTTTCACAAATTCAAGTCCTAATCCTCGATTAGCACCTGTGATCAGTACTGTAGTCATCTCCCCTCCTTTTTTTTAATGATTCAATGCTTCTAACAATCGTTCATGAATACCTTCAAACCCTCGATTACTCATGATCACCACGTGGGCTCCTGGTTTTGCTCTTTTCACAATATCATCAATGATGGATTGCACATCGCCTTTCACTTGAATTTGATCATTGGCTAAGGATTCGATGGGCCATGCACAGGAGGAAGGTTTTGCAAAATAAACTTCATTCGCGGGCGCCACCGCCGATCCCACCGTATGTTGATGATCTCCATTACGCATGGTGTAAGAAGCAAAATCTAACACTGCCACAATGGGAGCAGTTCCCACTTTTTCTCGTAAGCCTTTCAAGGTGGTATGAATGGCAGTGGGATGATGGGCGAAATCATCATACACGGTGACGCCTCCCGCCACACCTCGCACTTCTAAACGTCGTTTGATCCCTTGAAAAAATGCTAAGGCTTCCATGGCTTTTTCTATGGGGATCCCCCCATGATGGGCAGCCGCTAAAGCAGCCAAGGCATTATGAACATTATGCATTCCCAACAAGCTCCATTCTAAACGTCCCCAATTTTTTCCTTGGAAAAATACTTCGAAGGCACTGCCATCTTTTTCCACATTGCGAGCTTGCCAATCTTGATGTAACACTTGCTGAGGCGTCCATACTCCTTGAGCCATTACTTCTTCTAAGGCTTTATCTTCTCCTCGAATGATCACCCCATCATCAGGAACGGTTCTCACGAGATAATGCATTTGTCGTTGAATAGACGCTAAATCAGGAAAAATATCCGAGTGATCATATTCCAAATTATTTAAGATGAGAGTTTTGGGACGATAATGCAAAAACTTAGATCGTTTATCAAAAAAAGCCGTGTCATATTCATCCGCTTCTAATATGAAAAAAGGCCCTTCTCCAAGACGAGCACTTTCTTTAAATTGTTGCGGCACACCCCCAATGAGAAAACCAGGATTTAATCCCGCAAATTCAAAAATCCATGTGAGTAATCCCGTGGTGGTGGTTTTTCCATGGGTACCTGCCACCGCTAAAACCCATCGATCTTTTAAAAGATGACGATATAACCATTCAGGGCCTGAAGTGTAGGGAAGCCTTTCACGAAGTACCCATTCCACCGAAACATGTCCCCGAGACAAGGCATTGCCAATCACCACTTCTTCAGGTTTTGGATGGAATTGACGGAGATCATGGCTAGGAGTCACTTCAATACCGGAAGCTGCCAATTGAGTACTCATGGGAGGATAAATGTTTTCATCACTCCCCGTCACATGATATCCCAACGCTTTTGCTAACTGGGCAATCCCCGCCATGAAGGTGCCACAAATTCCTAAGATGTGTACGTGTTTCATTTATTTTCCTCCTATGCCCAAGAGATTGAGCATCACAATACTGATTAACTCCATGCCGAAAGCAAATAATAATCCTACCCAAAAAGCGCAATTCAATGCGTGACGCAACACATGACCTGCCACTAGCAACATCCACCCACCAAAAAAGAAAGTGATCACCAGCACCATCCATTGAAGAGAGAATAAGAATTGGAGAGACACTGCCAATAAAACACTCCCTAAGGCAAGAAAAGATAATAATAAGTTAGTGCCATACAATCCCACCATGGTTTGTAACCATCGCGCTTCTAAATGACGAATTCGCAACAACAGATAAACCCATCCCAAGGGAATGGCCAAAGACACAATACTCATGGAAAGGGTTCGAACCCAAGAGTATTGGTTTGAAAGAATAAAACCATGGATCAACCCACTCAACATCAATAATCCCACGAAGAGAGGGGGGGAATAAGAAACTTCTTGGGGCCCCTTTCGGAATAAACAAATATCCCAAAGAGTTTTCAATAATAAGAAAGGAGAAGATTTTTTTTCTTCAGTCATAAATGCCACTTTTAACACAGGAATTTTTTTAATGGAGTCCATCATACCTTGTTACCTTCCCATGGACAACGCCCTGGGATTTTCGTATAGTGCCGCCATTATTTTCAACGGATTTTCTAGGGAGCATTGACCATGTCTAAAAAAAATATTTTCTATGCCCAATCGGGGGGCGTTACTGCGGTAATCAATGCCTCCGCCTGTGGGGTTATTGAGGCAGCTCGAGAATACAAAAACAAATTAGGAAAAGTATATGTGGGGCGCAATGGCATTCTCGGCGCTTTGCATCAACAACTGTATGACACTTCCAAAGAAACCGCAAAAACCATTGCAGGATTGCGTTACACCCCCGGGGGCGCTTTTGGTTCTTGTCGTTACAAGTTAAAAAATCTTGAAGAGCATCGCGCTCAATATGAACGACTCTTAGAAGTGTTTGATGCTTATGACATTGGTTACTTCTTTTATAATGGGGGAGGAGATTCTCAAGACACCACCCACAAAATTTCCCAATTTTCAAAATCCCTTTCTTATCCCCTCACCTGCATTGGGATCCCAAAAACTGTGGATAATGATTTAGCCTTTACGGATCACTGTCCTGGCTTTGGATCCGTTGCAAAATACGTGGCGGTTTCCATTCGTGAAGCGGGATTAGACATTGCCTCCATGGCAGAAACTTCCACGAAAGTATTCATTATGGAAGTGATGGGGCGTCATGCGGGATGGATTGCAGCGGCAGCAGGCCTTGCAAAGGATGAAGAATCTAGTCCTCCCCATATTATTTTGTTTCCTGAAGTTCCTTTCCATGAAGCAGCTTTCTTAAAAAAAGTCAGCGACTCTGTAAAAAAATATGGATATTGCACCATTGTGGTTTCTGAAGGAGTACGCAATGAAGCAGGACAGTTTTTATCAGACCAAGGGAGCCGAGATGCCTTCGGCCATGCCCAATTGGGAGGAGTAGCCCCCCTCATTGCCCATCTCATTAAAACTCAATTGGGTTACAAATATCATTGGGCCGTGTGTGATTACTTACAACGGGCGGCACGTCACATTGCCTCTGGAAGAGATGTGGAAGAATCCTATGCCTTAGGCCGTGAAGCCGTGAAGGCAGCCCTTCGGGGAGAAACAGATGTAATGCTCACCTTAGAACGCAAATCAGGGGCTCGTTATGGTTTCACCATGGGACGTGTGCCTTTGAAAAAAGTGGCGAATGTGGAAAAAACCCTTCCCAAGCATTTCATCACAAAAGATGGATTTGGAATTACGAAGCCATGCCGTGAATACTTACAACCCCTCATTGAAGGGGAAGATTACCCACCCTATAAAAATGGATTGCCTCAGTACGTTCGGTTAAAAAATATTTTAGCGCCCCGACGATTGGATACGGATTTTGAAAAATAAGATGGACTCTTTAAGAAAGGAATTCTTTTTATTTTCCCTTATGGGGGCCCTGGCGGCGGGGGCTCAATACACCCTGCTCATTGTATTGGTGGAAGCCTTTCAATGGCCCCCGGCCTTAGCCTCCTGTTGTGGGTATGGGGTTGGGGCCGTTATTAATTATGCTTTGAACCGCCGCTATACCTTTCGCTCCACTCGTGCACCTTACAAGGAAAGTGCTCAATTTGCCCTGGTGGCCTTGTTAGGTTTTTGTCTCAATGGGACCTTGATGTTTTTAGGAACTCATCATACTGCCCTGCCCTATTGGTTAGTTCAAATTTTTTCCACATTGTGTGTGTTAGGTTGGAATTTTTTTGCAAATCGTTATTGGACCTTTTATCCCCGAGCTGTGGAAGAAAAAGATTACATTTGAATCTATTTTGCCCATAATTCTCTCAAAATGGTTTTTCATGGCACCATTTTGTAAAGTTTTGTAAAAAAAATTTGTATAAAAAGGTACATTCCTATGGCACTTCATGGAATGTTGATTTACCATGCCACATAAAAATATCTTTTAATCATGGATGGAAGGGACAGGATGTTTAATTTTTTGAGATGGTGATGATGGGGGCTTGAATGGCTGTTGAAGTTCAAGAAGATCCAAACATATTTCCTTATTTTATGCCGGAAGAAACTGGGCGTCGCGCTGTTCAATTCGGTTTTCCCCTTCCCTTACGATTCGATCCCATTGATGGTCCTGGACCTTATCTATCCTTAGACACCTTAGTGCAAGCTGCTTCTTTTAGTCCTTTCGCCGCTTTAATGCTGGCTAAAATTTACTGTGAAGGGCGGCGGAAAGATGTGATTCGAGATAAACATGAGGCTCGAAACTGGTTGAAATTTGAGAATTTCCACATTCTTTTAGAAGAGATACCAGGAAGATTCATTTCTCCTTGGGAAACAAATCTCTATGAAAATTTAAAACAATATCTTTCCCCCCAGGATGAAGAAAGAAATGCTTTTCAACGTTTTTTTGATGAAGACTTTTCCACTCGTAATTACTATTTCCTACACTCTTGCCTAAATCTAACCCGGATTGCCGTCATCACCATTTTATTAACCTTACCCATGTTAATTTTTCCTCCCTTAGCCCGCACCATCATGGGAAATTTAGGGATTGGGTTTCATGGCACTGGGTTTATCATTGAAATGATCATGGCCTTTAAAAATGGTTTTGCCGCCTTGAGCGAAAAGAAAAGAGATCCTAATCTGGGTCTGAGTCTTCATGGAGTGGCTGCTAGCTCTGATTCTAAAACTACACTCACTCCTCATCCTGATCTTAAAACCTTTGAAGAAGCTTTTATGGCGTCTTTTCAAAAGAAAGGCCGAGTGGGTCGATTACGTAACTTTATCATATGGGGCAGCATTCTTATTATTTCCGCCGCCCTTGCTCCTTTGCTACTGAATCCTGTCACCATGTTTCCCACCCTCATTGTTTTAAATGTGTTATCCCTGGTGGGATTTGCCCACGATATTTTGTTAGAGGGTGAAGCACTTCATTATGGTAAAAAAGCGCTGCTGGAGAAAAAGAAATTTTTGGAAGAAAGCTTGGGGGTGATGGAGAAAGAGCTAGAGTTACTGCAGACCCCGCATTCTTACCTTGCCAGCAGAATAGAATTAGGAAAAAAGCAGATAGACCCTGACTTAGAAAAGAAGTATGGCCACTGTTATTTTTACCAAGAAATCACATACCGTTTAACCCAAGCAGGGGAAAACATAAATCTTAATGCTTGGAGAGAGGAGCTTTTACAAGAACAAACAAAAGCTCAGCAAGTGCTTGTGGGCTTACCCAATGAGTGGAAAGACCTTCACAAAAGAAGCACCCCCTTAATCTCCATCGTGGTGGTTGTGTTTATAGGAGCGGTTCTCTCCACCGCTGCCGCTTTTGTTTTTTTCTGCCCCACTACCCACATGATCCTCTTGGGCTTAGGCGCCTTCATCTTAGCCTTAGGTTGTCTCGCCTACATGGTGGGCATGATATGGAATAAAGGATTAGGAGATTGGGTTAAAAGCAAATTATGCGGGGGACATCAAAATACAAACTATGAGGTGTTAGCGCCAGAAGAAACTCAACCAGCAGAAACTCCTTCTACTTCTTGCTGGGCTAATTTTTGGTCGACCTGCTCTCCTACATCATCACAAGCTTCTACTGCTGTGCCATCTCCTGGCCATAGTTAGAACGCTGTTATCAACAAGCAGAAAAGAACAAAAAACAAACAAATTTTTTGATTCCTTAATAATTACTTAATCTTTCCCTGGTAGCATCAGAAAAGTGACTATTTATTATTCAGCTTTTTTAAGGCTTATCACTTAAAAAGATGTTGAAAAATAAGAGGAAAGAATCATGAGTGCAACCGCTGTTGAAAAACAAGCTCTCTCAGAAATCAGACATCATCCTGCTTTCTTTCCTCATTTTCATCCTGATTCACTTCCATCAGCAGAAACCTTGAAATTACTGGCGCAAAAAACAAGAGAACCTATTGATTCTGAAGAAGAACAAGGGTTACCAGAAACTATTCCAGAACCACGTTTAATCCCCCTCTCTGAATTAGAGCGATATGCTCAATTTAGTCCCTTAGCTGCCTTAGAGTTAGCAAGAATTTATATTCGAGGAGAGCGGGTAGATGTACTTCATGATCGGCGCCTTGCAGAAGATTATCTCCAAAAATATCGTAATTTCATTGGGTTAACTTCTCTTTTCTCATGGGAAACTCCTGAGGTAGAAACAAAACCTAAAGACCGCCCCCAATGGGAATGGGATATTTACATCGCGGTAAAAGACCGAATTTCTGAGTTACGAAAAGAACAGAATATCTCGGCCTTTACCACAAAAAAATATTATGTACTCCACGACCTCATCAACGCTACCCGTGTGGTGATGGTGGAAACCGCCTTAAACGTGCCAGGACTTCTCGGCCGATTAGGAATCAATGTGGTGGGGAATTTGGGCGTATTATTCCACTTTGTGGGAGGTTCTTTTGAGCTGGGAGTCATGGCTAAAAACATTGCGGAAGCAAAGAATAAAACCTTTTACCAAGCCCTCCAAGCTTCTCTCAATAAAAAAGGACGCACCACACGGCTTCGAAATTACGGTGTATGGTTCCCTGTTTTAACCATTACAGGGGTTCTAATCGCCCTCATGCCCTTACAACCTGTCACCATCACCGCCAGCGTTATCTTAGCTTATGGTGTATTACCTTTATTTGGATTCGGTCATGATGTGCTTTTAACAGCAGAAAGCTGGGAAAACATTCGAGAATTAGATGAGGAAGCTCGTGTTTTAGGGGAAAATCTTGAGGCCTTAAATGAAGAAATAAATTTATTAGTATCATTGCCGAAAGATTCTTCCATAGCCGATTACATTCGAGCACGAGAGGGTTATGAAAACTTAGGGCGAGATACCTATATTTTTAAAGAAATTTCTCATCGTATACGGGAATATGAAAAACAGGATTCTTTTTCCATCAGGCAATTCCAAGCAGAATTAGAGCAAGACAAAGATCGCATGTTAGCTCGACAAGAAATGATCCCCTTGGAGCGTGCTCAAGCAAAAAGTAATTTTTTCATTAGCATGGGTGTGGTTTTATTTATCTTTTCTGGAGCAGTTGTCAGTGCAGCTGCCATCTTCTTTGTGGGAACTCACTTATTTCCCATTTTGTTATTGGCCAGTGCCGCTATCATTGCCCTAGGATGTCTGCTTTATGTGGGGTGGAATATTTACGGAAAATTCTTCCAAGAACCTCCTAAGGCACCCGAACCAACCACCGCTACCCAAGGGGAAGAACTTAGAGTAAGTTCTTTGATGCCTTCTTCTGCGGAACCCTCTGATCCCTATGGTCCTCACCGCCACGCAGATTTCTTCCCCCATTCTGTTGAAGAATCTGATAAAGGTTCTTCAACCTCTTCACTTGCAGCAACCTCTAGCCCTGCTCCTCAATACGAGCCAGCCTCTCGCCCTCCTGTTCTCGGCGATATTAACCTGCCAAGCTTTGCCTTTTAAATAAACTCTGATAGAATCCCGCTTTTCTTATTAAGTCCTAATTGGGAGTGACATCATTATGTCTAGATTTTGCCAAGTTACCGGTCGTGGTCCTATGTCGGGGAATAATGTCTCCCACGCCAATAATAAGACCCGACGTCGTTTTAATGTGAATTTACACACTCGTAAATTTTGGGTCCCCTCCTTAAAACGCTTTGTGACCCTTCGAGTAAGTTGTCGTGGTTTAAGAACCATTGATAAACTGGGCATTGAAGCGGTTTTAGAAAACATTCGTCAACGAGGCGATAAAGTTTAATCCCCCTAGGAGTTCCTGAATATGCAAGATTTAATTCGTTTAGTTTCTGAAGAAGGTACAGGGTATTTTTATACCACCACCAAAAATAAGAAAAACACACCAGAAAAGTTCCGTATGAAGAAATATGATCCCGTGCTAAGAAAGCATGTGTGGTTTAAGGAAGATAAAATTAAATAAGATTTTCCTTGTTTTCCTTCTTATCGTACTTTCTTTACTGTTATCTGTTCCTTTTGCTGTTATCTCCAGTCCCTCTGCTTTCGTCAACCATGTTGAAAGGAAACAGCAAGAGCCTCTCTCTGTCATCAACGTTGCTCTCTTTGCTGTCACCCTGCGAAAGCAGGGATCCATTTCGCAGGCCGCTACAAGTCTGGCGAAGCGTAAGGGAATGACATTGAAAAGAATTCTTGCTCCATGGGCTTATGAGAAGTAGTTGCAAAGGGATGAATGGATCCCCGCCTGCGCGGGGATGACAGAAAAAGAAGCAGGCTTCAAGCAGCAACATCCGGCACTGTTTTTCTTAACCCTTCTAAAAAGGTCGTATCACAGGACATTCCCAATAATTCTTTTAATCGAGAGGGATCCCCTTGAGAGTGACGAGGATCTCCTGCTCTTGCGGGAGCATAGTCTCGAAGGGCTTTTAATCCTGTAAGGGTTTCTAAGGCATGGATTAAATCATGGATGGTTTGGGATTCTCCTCGGCACACATTGGTAATCCAGGGGCCCCCAGTGGTACCAGAAGCTAATAAAGCCATCCCTCGAATAAAGGCATTTACTACGTCCGCCACATACACGAAATCCCTTGATTGTTCTCCATCCCCATAAATAGTCAGGGGCTTTTTCCCCAGTAATTGCCGAATAAACAAGGAAATCACTCCTGAATAAGGAGAAGAAGCATCTTGCCGAGGACCATAGATGTTGAACAATCTCAATCCCAAAGTAGGGATCTCACAAGTATGAGTGGCCACACTAGCATGTAATTCGCAACCATATTTATCCGCACCATAGGGGGTCATGGGGTGAGGTAAGTGATCTTCTTTTAAAAAATTCTCTGCACAATGGCCATAAATGGCAGAAGAAGAAGCATAAACCACGGGTAGCTTTCTTTGAGATTTTCGAATCAAATGAAATAAAAGAGTCGTACCCGATAAATTAATCCGATGAAGGGAAAACCATTCTTCTAAAGAACGAGGCGCAGAAGGAATAGCGGCCAAATGAAAACATCCCTCCACACGGGCTAATTGTTTTGCCAATAAAGATTCATCCAATAAATCTCCTTTCACAAACTCTGCTTCTGGAGGTACATTCTCTCGATGTCCTGTGGATAAATTATCCAACACCACCACAGAATGATTTAATCCAATGAGTCCCTCTACTAAGTGAGAACCAATAAACCCTGCTCCCCCTGTTACTAAATACGTTGCCATCACAAACTCCTTGTTTCCTTAGCGCACACCTGCTCTTCCTGCCCCACGAGGATCGGAAGCAGCAAACACTTTATTTTTTTCCTGATCCCATAAAATAGCCTGCATATTTCCATAGGGAACATCCCTTTCTTCCAAGACATAATGCCACTTTAAAAGGGTTTCTTTTTCTTTTTGGGTGAAAGCCCCTTTTTCATAAGAAATTACATCGGGTTCAAATTGATGATGATACCGTGGTAAAGACACCCAAGAAAGAGGGCCATGATCTGCCATGGCATCTAAAATGGCGAGCAAGGTCATGGTAACAATGCGACTCCCCCCTGGGGTCCCTAGAATAGCTACCTTGTGAGACCATTCCATCATAGTGGGAGACATGCTGGATAAGGGCCGTTTTCCCGGTTCAATTTTATTGGCCGCACTGGGAGATAAGCCAAATAAATTAGGGGATGCGGTGGAAAAATCATCCATACCATCATTCAGTAACACCCCCGTTCCCGAGGGTATGAAACCAGAACCAAACCAATTATTTAAAGTGAGTGTGGCCGCCACCCGATTTCCTTCCTTGTCTAAAATGGAAAAATGCGTGGTGTTTCTTCCTTCTTTTTCCATGAGCTCCTTTACCTTCAGTGAATCATTAGCGCTGGCCTCATGGGGCAAAATACTGTTTGCCTCTTCTTTGCCATAAGAAGGAGATAAAAGCTTTTCTAAGGGAGGTGTTACAAAAGCAGGATCTCCCAATAACAAACGATGAGCATAAGCACGTCGCATGGCTTCCACCACAAAATGAATTCGCTCCACAGGAGTCATGGAAAATAGGTTCACTTGAGACAATATGTTTAACATTTCTATTAACCCCACACCTCCTGCAGAAGGTAAGGGAGCCAAAATCAGTCGAGCATTTCCATAATGACTGATGAGAGGTTTTCGAAGAATTACATGATAGGTTTTTAAATCTTGTAATTGCCAAATGCCCCCTGCCTTTTGAACGCCTTTCACTAACTGCAAGGCCATGGGGCCTTCATAAAAACCTTTGTTACCATACTTTGCAATATTTTTTAAAGTGCGGGCTAAGGCAGGTTGTATAATACGAGTATTTAAGGGAGGGACTTCTCCTTCCGGTGTTAAAAATCCTTGGGCGGTTTCTTTATATTGTCGCAATACAGGTAATCTATCTTTTGCAGCTCGCTGGTAAAGGGCATTCACTAAAATCCCTTTTTCCGCAAGGCGAATAGCGGGTTGTAAAGTCACTGATAAGGGAAGACGACCTTCATGGGTCGCCAAATACACCATGCCCGCCACTTCTCCCGGAATGGCAGCGGCTAAAGGACCATTTAAGGAAGATTCTGGCGTCCTGTATAAAGAGGCTTTCGCCCGAAGGGGCGCTACTTCTCGACTATCAATGAATTCATACTTGTGATGGGAAGCTCGATAAATTAACCAAAAAGCCCCCGCTCCTAATCCTGAATTAAAGGGTTCTGCCACTCCCAATACGGAAGCCACCGCCACTGCTGCATCAAACGCATTTCCCCCCGCTGCTAAAATATCTAATCCTGCTTGTGTCGCTAAGGGAGAGGCAGAAGCAATGGCGGCCTGTGGAGGATATGCCGTGTGTGGGAAACTTTCTGTGAATTGAAATAATAAAAAACTTCCCAACAGGACTTTAAAGATTGTTTTTACCTTCACGAAGTTTCCTCTTGTTTTTTTATCATTAAGGCTTGGTATTTCTTTTGGAGAACTTCTTTTGTTTCTACATATTGAGGATTAATAGGAATGCAATCCACGGGGCATACTTCCCGGCATTGAGGGGTTTCAAAGTGTCCTACACACTCTGTGCATCGCTCCGGATTAATTTCATAAAACCATTCTCCTTGATAAATGGCTTCATTAGGGCATTCCGGTTCACACACATCGCAATTGATACAATCATCAGTAATCATTAAGGCCATAACAATCCTCTTAACAGGATACTTAAGAATGTTTTTTAAATCGTTCACCCAAGACCTTTGCCACAGAAAGAGGTACGCAAAGACTCACATCTCCTCCATAGGATGCAATTTCCCGAGCTAAGGAAGAAGATAAATGATGATATTGGGGAGAGGACATTAAAAAAACCGTTTCCATTTCGGGCCATAATTCATGATTGGTGGCGGCTAACATGGATTCTCGCTCAAAATCTCCAAAGGTTCGGATCCCCCGTAATACGGTGGAAATCCCTAACCGTTTCCCCAAGTCCACCAATAATCCTGAAAAAGAAATCACTTCCACCTGAGGAAAGGGGGCTAATACTTCCTTCACCAAACCCACCCGCTCTTCTAAGGAAAATAAAGGTTTTTTTAAAGAATTTTCTGACACTGCCACCACAATTTTGTCAAACAAGCTGGTAGCTCGTTGAATCAAATCACAATGACCATAGGTCATGGGATCAAAAGTTCCTGGGTATAGTACAAAGGTCACGGGTATTTCTCCTTCTGAAAAAATTTAATTTTGTAAAATCTTTTCCTAACATTTTTTTTCTGATAGATTAGCGCCTAGTTATTTTGTTTTATTTTTAACCTAAAGAGGTCTTATGTTTGGATTTTTTGATCCTACTTTTGAATTTGAAAAAGATACCACAGTTGTTAGCGATATTGAATCTTATTTTAACAATCCTACCGATGTTTCAAAAAGAGAAGCACTTCAGAAGGCATTGAAAGAATCCATTATTTCCCACGAGGGGCATCTTAATTTACCATCTATTGGATTAGGGGATATGGGGATCACTGAGTTGGTCCTCCTATTAAAAGAGATACCCGAGCTCGCCCACTTAGATTTAACTGACAATCAGATCGGTAATGAGGGCGCGAAAGCACTAGTCACCCTCGTAGAAGGGAACCCTTCTATTGAATCTCTTAATTTAACAAGGAATAACATTAGTAGAACCATGAACATGGGCGATGGTGCTGAGCGCCTTCTCTCTTTGTATAGTGGGCGAAAAACATTTTTATCTTTAAAATTTGATTTAAACCCCGCGGCTTCTGATAAACCTTTTATGGATGCGCTTGATCTAGCTCGTCACTTAAAACGTGAGGCTGAATCAGCGGCAACCCCCGGTTCTTCTCAGTTTTCACCTAGTTCCTCTTACTCTTGATTCAGGAGATTTCCTTTATGAAAAAAATACTTCTTCCTCTCTTTGCCACTTTCTCTCTCTTAGGGATCATGTCCCAAGCAGAAGCGGCCATTCCCCTTCAAACTTTTTCTGCCTCCATTCTTATTTCCTCCTTTGCAGAGGAAAGTAATGTGATTGACGATGGAGTTGCGGATTACATCGCTAATACCTCTGAAGAGCCAGAGGAGGATGATTTTGAAGAAGAAGATAATGGCGTAGATGTGGTGGATGATGCAGAGTTCATTACTCAACTACAAATTCATCCAGAAACCGCCCCCTCTGATTTTGTATAAAGAGGCAGGGCTGTGACGTCGGATATTCTCTCCACCATTCTAAAAGAAAAAAAAATCTATTTAGAACAGCAAAAAAAAGAAATCCCCCTGTCCACTTGGAAAGAACATATTTCCAAAAGTGAAGCACCTCGACCTTTTTTAAAGGCCATTCAAGAAAAAATTCTTAAAAAAGAACCTGCCTTCATTGCAGAAGTAAAAAAAGCCTCCCCCAGCCGTGGAGTCATTGCATCCCATTTTGATCCTGTGGCCATTGCCACCGCCTACGAAGCCGAGGGAGCCACTTGTATTTCTGTATTAACAGACATTCCTTTTTTTCAAGGTTCTCCCCAATACTTAAAAGACATCAGAGCCGTAGTTTCTCTGCCCTTGCTTCGCAAAGACTTCATCATCGATCCTTATCAAATTTATGAATCTCGAGGATTAGGGGCAGATTGCATTCTCTTAATTGTGGCAGCTCTCTCCGATGAAGAACTCATGGAGTATTGCCTACTGGCCCAAAGTCTCAGTATGGCCGTTTTAGTAGAGTCCCACGATGCCCATGAATTGGAACGAGCTTTGAAACTCCCCACGCCCCTCCAAGGCATCAATAATCGAAACCTTAAAACCTTCGAAGTGAGTTTAAACACCACCCTGGATCTCCTCCCCCTGATCCCAGAAAATCTTTGCGTTATCACGGAAAGCGGTATTCAATCCAAAGAAGACTTACTCACCATGGAAGCCCATGGAGTGTACGGATTTTTAATTGGGGAAACCTTCATGCGAAAAGGCTTAAAAGGCTTTTTGGAAAAAAACAATTAAATTATGTCTTTATTTTAGACAAACTGCGGCTATACTCTTTTTGTTCAATGCCTTTTAAGGAGGATAGGATGAAAAGCAGATTACTAGGAATGGGTTGTCTTGTTATTTCTTTATTTTCAACGAGTTTCGCTGCAACTTCCACGGATCCCATTGCGAGAGAAGACGCGGTGCTCGCAGAAGATAGTAGTTTCAACACGGCTTATACCCCCAAAAGCTTTGAAACCTTTATGCAAGGCATTCAATTTCAAAACCCTACGGGATATTGGCCCATGGTGAATTCCCCCGTACCCACTCCTTCCCCGGAGGCACAAATGGGGCCCCAATACATTCCCCGCACGGGTTATGAATCCTTAAGCGCTCAACAAGAACGACAGCTTGCAAGGAAAGTAACGGGTTGGTAAGAACTCTTAATAGGCGTATTCTTTCTTCACTCGAGGAGTGACTTGGCACAGTAATTCATAACCGATGGTTTTTGCAGAGCGCGCAATGATTTCAACGGGTAATCCTTCCCCCCATGCAATCACTTCATCCCCCACTTGAGCTTGAGGCATGGTTCGTAAATCCACCGTGATCATATCCATGGAAACCCTCCCCACAATGGGAACTCGCTGGCCATGAATGAGAATTGGAGTTTCTGGTTCAATATGACGGGGATACCCATCCCCATATCCTAAAGCCACCACCCCCACGAGCATGTCTTCAGGACATTGCCAAATGCCATCGTAACCAATGGGATCTCCTTTTTTTAAAGGATGAACTGCAATGAGAATGGATTTTAAGGTCATCACGGGTTTTAATCCTTCTTCTAATCCCGTGGTGGTATTAGAAAAGGGTGAAGAACCATATAACATAATACCGGGACGCACCCAATCTCCATGAGTGGCGGGCCTTCTTAAAATACAAGCGGAATTGGCAAGGCTAAAAGGCCCCTTCAGAGATCCCGTTGCTTTTTGAAAACATTCTATTTGTGCTTCTGCTTGAGGAGAAGATTCTTGAGCAAAGTGAGTCATGATCCCCATGCGTTTCACACAATGAGGTGCCTTCTGAAATTCTTCCCATAAGGGAACCACTTCTTTTGGAGGCACTCCCAAACGGTGCATGCCCGTATCCACTTTCAACCAAATGGATAAGGGGGTTTTAAAATTCATTTCTTTGACGATGTCCCAATGAAGTTTTTCATGAAACACCACATGAAAGCCTTCTTCCGCTGCACACACATATTCTTCTTTCCTTAAAAGGCCACTCATAATAAGAATAGGTTGTGTCTCCCTTATCACTTTTTTTAAAGTGAGTGCTTCTTCCAATCGAGCCACTCCAAAGGCATCTGCTTCTTTTAAATGAGCTCCCACTTCACAAAGACCATGACCATAGGCATTGGCTTTCACCATGGCAATGATTTTTTGAGAAGGCGCACATTCTCTCACACGGTGGAAATTATGTTGAAGAGCCTTCATATCAATGAGGGCGGTGGCGTAAGGGTTCATTCCATTCTGCCTTGATAATGATATTCTTTGGTTTTATTTTCGAAACGAGTAAATTGGCCCATGAAAGTTAACTCTAAGGAACCAATAGGACCGTTTCGTTGCTTTGCAATAATAATTTCTGCAATGTTTTTCTTGGGTGTTTCTGGATTATAAACTTCATCTCGATAAATAAATAAAATTAAATCCGCATCTTGTTCAATGGCTCCTGACTCTCGGAGATCGGACATCATGGGGCGTCTATCTGCCCGTTGTTCCAAACTTCGATTTAACTGGGACAAGGCAATCACTGGAACATTGAGTTCTTTTGCCAAGGCTTTTAAAGAGCGGGAAATTTCAGAAATTTCCGCCGTTCTATTTTCCGTATTGCCTTGGACTCGCATTAATTGTAAATAATCGATGACAATTAATCCTAATCCTCCCTGCTCTCTTGCCACTCGTCGTGCTTTTGCCCGCAACTCCCCGGGAGTCAAAGCAGGGGTATCATCAATAAACATTTTTGTTTGACTTAAAATACTCACGGTGGAACCAATGCGAGTCCAATCCTCATCTTTTAAACGTCCCGTGCGCACTCGATGTTGTTCAATGTGAGCTAAGGAAGATAATAAACGCATGGTGAGAGAATCTCCCGGCATTTCCATACTAAATACCAATACGGATTTATTGGCTTTAATGGCGGCGTGTTCCGCAATGTTCATGGCAAAGGTGGTTTTCCCCATGGAGGGACGACCTGCAATAATGATTAAATCAGCGGGTTGTAATCCAGAAGTTTTTTCATCTAAATCCATGTAACCTGTGGGTAATCCGGTGATGGCATTTTTAGAATGAAATAATTGATCGATGCGTTCCATGGCTTGGGCCACCAAGGCTTTCATGGGCTTGGGTCCTTGACTGCGGCCAGATTGATCTGCAATTTCAAATACTTTTCGTTCCGCTTCATCCAATAAGGCTTGGTGAGATAATCCTTCAGGATGATAAGCAGCATCGGCAATTTCCGCCGCCACACTGATCATTTGACGTAAGACGGATCGCTCTCGCACAATATCTGCATAAGCTTTTATATTCACCGCGGTGGGTGTGTTGCGGGATAATTCAAATAAATAAACATCACCCCCCACATTATCCAATTCCCCTAAATTTTTTAAGGTTTCTGAAAGAGTGATCACGTCGAAGGGTTGGCTTTTTTCCGATAATTGAGCCATGGCGCGAAATAATAAACGATGCTCATAGCGGTAAAAGTCCCGTTCCGATAAACGCTCCACCACATGATCCCAGGCATCATTATCCAGCATTAACCCGCCCATTACCGCTTGTTCCGCCTCGAGGGAATGAGGGGGCATTTTTAAGGCTTCTAATTCCTTGTCTGATTTTTTATAGGGGGCTTTGAGATCCACGGAGCATCCTTTTTTATATCAATTGGAAAAAGCCATTCTAGCCGAAGTGGCGAGAAGGCTCTACTTCTCTGTAAGAATTAGAGGGACGAAATAAATGAAGAAGGGCCGATAGAGTAAAAAGAATCCCCATGAAGGGAGTCACCCAGGAAGTTTGTCCTTTGATAATCCACCCACTTAAATTAAAAGCAAATAAAATCCCCAGGGCTTGGACAAGATAAAAGAGGGTTTTTTTCTTATTGTTTTCTATGAAAAAAGAATGGGCCATAAAGTATCCAATAAACGGTGCTAAAATGGCATAGGTGTTATTTTCCGTTCGTGGATTAAAAAGTAATAAATAATTCACTGCCAATAACAAGATCCAAAAAGGAGCTTCTAAGGGGCCCCTATTTTTTCTACAGTAATAAGAAACCCCACATAAAAGTCCCAAAGCCCCCCAGCGCCATACGCTTTGAGCCGTGGGAGAAAGAAACCAATGGCACTGGGCCAATACATTAAATAATTGAGCCCAATGGGTGGCATCTAAGGTCCCCACTTGAGAAGCAGTTTCCAACATTTGAAACATGGCCATGTACTGTTGCCACACGTAATGGGGTGACTGGAGAAAAAAAGGAATTCCCCATAAAGCGCCCATGCCAATGATGAATCGTCCTATTAAAGAGGGATAAATCAGAAGAAAAGGAAATATTAAAATTAAACTCAAGGGTTTTAAAGCCACTGCTAATACCATTAAGAAAGTGGCTTCATTCCATCGAAATTTCCCAAGACTGTTAGCAGTGAAACACAAGAGCGCTAACATGATTAAATTCATTTGCCCATTTCTCGCATCAGAAAAAGCAATGGGAGCCGCCACTGCCGTCATCACTAGAAAAAAAGAAGCCCTCTGTTTCTCTGGCAGAAATTCTAAGAGTTTTAAAATACCCCCTGCGAAAAAACCCACAGACACAAAACACCATACAATCATATTGAGGGGAGGAGATAAAAGAGCGAAGGGAATGTATAAAATAGCCGCCTGAGGAAAATAAATAAATCCCTTTCCCGTGGCATCATACAAAGGAAATCCATGGAGCCAATTTAAGGCCCCACTGCGATATGCATAAATAACGCTACGATGAAAATGAGAAGCCACAGAACTCATTATGGCGGTGAAAATAAGAAGCCCCCAAAGACCCCAGGCTTTTTGAAGAGGATTTGAGAAATTCAGTTTGGGAAAAGAAAAAGACATTGAATCACCTCTTTTCCTCATCTCCTCTCCCCTCGTGAGAGAGAGGATGAGGAGAGGGGGAAAGGAATTTCTCTTACGATGGAATCACATTCACAGTAAAAGGAACCATAACATCCGTATGCAGGTAAAGTTGTGCTGCGTATTCTCCCGTTTGGCGAATGGCGCCTTCTGGTAAGAACACTTCTCTTTTTTCCACTGCTTTACCCATTTTGTTTAAGGCTTCTGTTATTTCTCGCACACTCACAGAACCATACAAACGACCTTCATCCGCCGCTTGAACTTGAATGGTTACTACTAAATCTGCGAATTGAGTGGCTCGTTGAGCAGCTTCTTCCAAAGCACGAGCTGCTAAGGCTTCTAATTCAGCTCGGCGTTGTTGAAACACTGCTAAATTCTGCTTGTTCGCTTGAACTGCTTTTCCTTGGGGAATTAAGTAATTACGGGCATAGCCGTTACGCACATCCACTTCATCACCTAACACACCCACATTGTGTACTTTTTCTAATAAAATTACTTTCATTTTGAATCACCCTTCAATTATTTGTGATGATCACAGTAAGGCAGTAAGGCCAAGTATCGTGCGCGCTTCACTGCATTAGATAATGCACGCTGAAACTTCGCAGGCACCCCTGTAATACGACTGGGAACAATTTTCCCAGATTCTGTAATATATTTTCTTAAGGTTGCAATGTCTTTGTAGTCAATGCCTTCGGATTCCCCAGAACTCGAGGAAGAAAATTTACGATTACGTCGATTGAACATGATGAATTTCTCCTACTCTTCTTCTTCAAGAACGGTTTCTTCTGCGGGATGAGATTGTTTTCTGTCATCCTTATTACGCAAAATAGCAGAGGGGGTGGTGATTGCTTTCTTTTGTTTAATGATCATGTGACGCAACACTGCATCATTGAAACGAAAAGAATTTGCCATTTCTTCCACCACGGCTTCATCACACTCCACATTCATCAACACGTAGTGTGCTTTGTGAACCTTATCAATTTGATAAGCTAACTGTCGGCGTCCCCAATCTTCCAAGCGATGGATTTTACCCTTTTTCCCTTCCACGGTGGCCTTATAACGTTCCACCATGCTGGGCACTTGCTCAGATTGATCAGGATGCACTAAAAATACGATTTCATAATGTCGCATGTACAACTCCTTACGGTTTAACAGCCTTCGGGCCCATCCCAAAGGCAAGGAGATGGGAAGCCCTGCTTCCCAAGAGGCGCCATTGTAAGCATCCTTTATTTAAAAAGCAAATGAAATGGCCAGGTTTCAGGAGTTCCCCCCTGGGAACCGCTGGCCAGGTTTTGGAAATCCTCACCCCTCATTCACCGCCAAACTTCCTAAGTCGTCGGGGAGGACGCCTAAGAGTCTGAGGGCACCGCTCATGACAGTTTTGAAGACGGGGGCCGCCACGGTGCCGCCGTGGAAGACGCCTTGGGTGGGATCTTGGATATTGACGGCAATCACCAATTCAGGATGGGTGGTGGGGGCAATTCCCACAAAAAGAGCTACGTGGTGATCTTTCTCATAACCATGGGGGCCTACTAAGCGGGCGGTGCCTGTTTTTCCACTCACATGGTATCCGGGAATACTGGCTTTTGTGGCGGTGCCTCCTTTTTCCACCACAGATTCCATCATCTTTAACAATTCATCCGTCACTCTTTTCTCTAAGATGGATTCGCTTTTTACGGGGCCCTCTTGTTTTAAGAGAGTCACAGGACGTTTCTCCCCTTCCCCTGCTAACAAGTTATAGGCGGAAGCTAACTGCAAGGTGGTGGTGGAAAGCCCATATCCAAAAGACAAAGTGGCTAAGGTAAAAGGAGACCATCGATGAGGATGCTGCAATTGGCCTTGCACTTCTCCTGGAAAACCTGAGGTGGTTTTTTCCCCAAATCCCACACGATTGAGCAACTGCCATAAACTCTCGGGAGGTAAGGACAAAGTGACTTTTGTAATGCCCACATTACTGGAACGTTGTAACACCGTAGTGAGATCGATGAGTCCATTGTCATGCTCATCCTTCACTGTTTTTCCATCCACCATCATCCATCCTGGAGAAGTGGGCACTTCGCTAGAAGGTTTATATTGATGGCTTAACAAGGCATTCAACACACTAAAAGCTTTAATGGTGGAACCCGGTTCAAACACATCGGTGACAGCACGATTTCGATATTCACTCCCCTTATGTTTGGGACGAACATTGGGATCGTAAGCTGGGTAATTAGCCATGGCTAACACTTCCCCGGTTTTCACATTTAAAATCACAATGGATCCCGAAGCGGCTCCATTGTCGATGATCCCTTGTTTTAAGGCACTATACGCCAAAAATTGTAATCGATGATCCACGCTTAATTCTAATTTACGTCCTGGTTGGGCAGGTTTTAAAACTCCTAAAATATCCACCACGTGGCCCAGTCGGTCTTTCATCACTCGCTCTTGGCCCGGGATCCCTGCCAGCCATTCATTGTATTGAAGTTCAATTCCCTCTTGGCCTTGGTCATCCACATTGGTCAATCCCAATAATTGGGAAAACATTTCCCCTTGAGGATAATAACGACGATATTCTTTTTTGAAATATAACCCTGGAATTTCCAAGGCTCCTAATTGACCCGCCACTTCTTCAGGTAATTGACGTTTTAAATAAACAAATTCTTTCCCTGCGTTTTCTTGTAAATGATGGCGGATTAAAGTAGGAGATTCTTTGAGAATGAAGCCTATTTTTTTTAATTGATCGGCGGTGGGTGAAAATACTTGGGGATTCACCCAAGCAGCCATCACCGGTGTGGTAATAGCGAGGGGATATCCATTTCTATCCGTAATCATGCCTCGCATGGCGGGAATTTCAATGGTACGAAGAATGCGGGCGTTTCCCTGTTGCATGAGAAAAGCGCGATCCCACAAAGTGAGTTGAAGCATGCGAAAAATCACAGCTCCCATCATGGCGGCGAGAAAAAAAAGAATTGTATAAAAACGCCAACTCAACGGGCGTTTCATTCCATACTTTAAATGCTTTGGAATCACATTTTCACCATCTCAACCTGATCTGGTGTCACCATGCCTGCATCGAGGGCCATTTTTTGAATGTGACTGGGGTTAGACCAAGTGCTGCGATCTAATAACAATTGATCCCAAGCCACTTGAAGAGTTTGTCGTTTTTCTAATAAAGATTGTTGTTGAGTCACGAGAGTTCTACCCAATCCCCTCACATAAGTCACTGCCACCGCGGACATTAAGAGGGTCGTCATTAAAAATACCATCCATAATTTTTCTAAAGAAAAAAGAGCGAATCCTGCGGAAACACTCATCCATAGTCGAAGGGACCAAGGAGTTCGTTGAACTCGTGTGGCTGTCATCATAATAATTTCTCCGCAACTCTTAAAATAGCACTACGTGCTCTGGGATTGTTAGAAACTTCCATGGGAGAAGGACGTTGTGCTTTCCCCACAATTTTTAACGTTTTTTGAATATCGCGAGTTGGGATGGGTAAGTTTCGAGGAATCATTCCTCCTGTGGCTTTTTCGCGAAAAAATCGCTTCACCAACCTATCTTCCAATGAATGAAAACTAATCACCACCAACCGCCCCCCCGGGGCTAAAAGACGAAAGGCTTGAGGTAATACCTCCTTTAAGTCTTCTAACTCATGGTTGATGTGAATACGAATGGCTTGAAAAGATTGAGTCGCAGGATGTTGGCCCTTCTGCCAAGCAGGATGGGCTTTCGCAATCACTGCGGCCAATTCACTCGTGGTTTTAAAAGGATGGAGAGCTCGCGCTGCCACAATGGCTTTACTAATTCGTTTTGCGAAACTTTCTTCGCCATTATCTTTTAATACGGCTTCAATCTCTTTTTCACTGGCGTGGTTAATCCATTCTGCAGCACTTTCCCCTGTGTGGGGATCCATGCGCATGTCTAAAGGACCTTCTCGCAAAAAGCTAAAGCCTCGTTCCGCCTCATTCAATTGAGGAGAAGACACGCCTAAATCTAGCAAAATGCCATCCACTTTCCCGTGAAAATGATTTTGTGTAGCAACACTTTCCATCATTGTAAAAGAACCCTGTTTTAAAGTTAGTCTATCATCCATGATATACTGTCGGCCGTATTGAATGGCTGTATCATCTTTATCAAAGGCATACACACATCCTTTTGAGCCTAATCGTTTTAAAATGCCTAAAGTATGTCCTCCTCGACCAAACGTCCCATCAATGTAAATGCCATCTGTACGGATGGCCAAAGCATCCAATGCTTCGGTAAAAAGAACCGGTTGGTGGGCATCGCTCATGTCTGACATTTTAAAAATCCCCCATCCCTTAAAGGGAGAGTTGTTTTAGTTCAGCGGGTAATTCCCCTTCACCCTGATCTTTGTCAGAAAACCAAGCATCCCTTTCCTCTTGCCAACCTAATTCACTCCAAATTTCAAATTTTTTCCCTTGCCCAACCCACATGACTTTCTTGTCTAACTGGGCATACTCTCTTAATACGGGTGGAATCAGTACGCGCCCATTGCCATCGAGTTCCACATCGGTGGCATGTCCTACTAACAATCGTTGGATACGACGTGCGGCTGGATTCAATGTGGGGAGCGCTGCTATTTTTTCTTCAATGATGTTCCACTCTGAGAGGGGGTACAATAATAAACAAAGAGCTTGGGTATCCACCGTCATCACCATTTGCCCTGCTTCATTTTGCAAGGTCTCATGGTAACGAGTCGGCACTGCCACCCGCCCTTTTGAATCCATTAATAATGCGCTAATCCCACGAAACATGCTCTTATACCACAAAGATCCACTAATTCCCACAAATCATGAAAGCAAATATGGGCCATGAAAGGAAAATTGTCAAGAAATGATCTTGTTTTTACTTTATTTTATGTTTCCTTATTCTTCTTTTGCTACCATAGTTGTTCATTTTGCTGTCATCCTCGCGAAGGCGGGGATCCATCCTTCGCGCCGCTACGAGTTAGATGAAGCGTAAGGGAATGACATTGAAGAGAATTATTGTTCCGTGCTCTCATGATGGGGAGTTGCAAAGGGATGAATGGATCCCCGCCTTCGCGGGGGATGACAGCAAAGAGAACAACGTTAATGACAGAAAGGACGTCTCGCTATCCTCTTCAACATGCCTGATGACAGCGGGAAAAAACCAAGCCAGCTTCCTATGAGGTTTCTTCTTCTCGTAGAGACATGAGAGAAACATTGCCTCCTGCGGCGGTGGTGTTGATGGAAATGGCTCGTTCTGTACAAAGGCGGAGGAGATAATGAGGGCCTCCTGCTTTGGGGCCGGTTCCTGAGAGGCCTTCACCCCCGAAGGGTTGAACTCCCACCACAGCACCCGTCATTCCACGATTCACATACACATTACCCACCTTCACTTGGGAAACAATCAATTCAACGGTGGATTCCACCCGGGAATGAATTCCCAAGGTTAATCCATATCCTGTTTCATTAATGGCTTCTAATACGTCTTTTAATTGTTCTGAGGAGTAACGCACAATGTGGAGAATGGGTCCAAACACTTCTCGTTTTAAATAAGACAAGGCGGGAATTTCATAGGCGGTGGGGGCTACAAAGGAACCTTCTGAGGTTTCAGAAGGTAGAGTCACTTGATACAACAAAGTCCCGTATTCTTTTAACTCTTCCACATGTTGTTCCAACATAACTTTTGCTTCGGGATCAATGACAGGGCCCACGTCTGTGGCTAAAAATCCAGGATCTCCCACGTGCAATTCCGCCATGGCACCTTTTAACATTTTCAATACTTTTTCTGCGATCACATCTTGGAGGAATAAAACTCGCAAAGCAGAACAACGTTGGCCTGCGCTTCCAAAGGCAGAACGCAACACATCCACCACCACTTGTTCTGGTAAAGCAGTGGAATCCACGATCATGGCATTTTGCCCGCCGGTTTCTGCAATCAAGGGAGCAATAGGACCAGGGCGATGAGCCAAGCTTTGATTAATCATGCGAGCAGTTTCTGTGGAACCCGTAAAAATCACCCCCTTCACTCGAGGATCACTAATGAGAGCGGCCCCCACCACGGAACCCCGTCCTGGTAAAAATTGAAGAACTTCTTTGGGGATCCCTGCTTCGTGGAGCAAGCTCACTGCCATTCCTGCAATTAAGGGGGTTTGATCTGCAGGTTTTGCAATGACGGGATTTCCTGCCACCAAGGCTGCGCTCACTTGTCCAATGAAAATAGCCAAGGGAAAGTTCCAAGGGCTAATACAACAAATCACACCTCGTCCATGAAGACTTAATTGATTTAATTCTCCCGTGGGGCCTGGCATGATTTGAGGAGAACCCCATTGTTTTCTTGCTTGTGCCGCGTAATAACGACAAAAGTCTACGGCTTCCCGCACTTCTGACAAAGCATCGGGTAAGGTTTTTCCCGCTTCTCGCACCGCCATGGCCATAAATAAAGGGGCACGCGCTTCTAATAAATCCGCCATTTTATCTAAGCAAGCCGCTCTCACTTCCACGGGGGTTTCATCCCAAGCAGTTTCTGCTTTTTCTGCAGTAACTAAGGCTTCTTCCACTTCTTCAGGAGTGGCTCGTGTTACTAATCCCACAGGAGAAGAAAGATGAGCGGGATCAATCACGGGTTTTCCA
>Ga0233425_10004123_pt1 | contig 24925 bp, 24 predicted proteins | sample Watercolumn_Towu_2_FD_181712 | JGI IMG/M metagenome (GOLD analysis project Ga0233425, IMG submission 181712) | Freshwater microbial communities from Lake Towuti, South Sulawesi, Indonesia - Watercolumn_Towuti2014_140_MG | ecosystem: Environmental > Aquatic > Freshwater > Lake | place... | reverse complement strand
AGGGATGAGCACATCTTGCTCCATATCGGCGTTTCTACGTGAATTCTGGGGCCATTCGATGTCGATGAAGCACCGATTATTCGCGTACGAGCGCCTCGTTCGGCTAAGTCCGACAAGCTCCTAGGCCCTCACCCCAACCCCTCTCCCGGAGGGAGAGGGGCTTTGCCTCAGCCCTGCAACTTGGTTTTCAGCAGTACATTCAACTGGGCCGGATTGGCCTTGCCTTGGGTGGCCTTCATGGCCTGGCCCACGAAGAAGCCGAACAGCTTGTCCTTGCCGGCGCGGTACTGGGCCAGCTGGTCCGGGTTGTCGGCGATGATCTTGTCGATGGCCGCCTCGATGGCACCGGTATCGGTGATCTGCTTGAGGCCCTGCCGGTCGATGATGGCGTCGGCGGTGTCCTGGGATTCCCACAGCAGTTCGAATACCTGCTTGGCGATCTTGCCGGAGATGGTGTTGTCGGCGATGCGCTGGATCAGACCCGCCAGCCGCTGCGCCGACACCGGGCTGTCCTGGATTTCCAGGCCGGCCTTGTTCAAGGAGCCGGACAGATCGCCCATCACCCAGTTGGCGCACAGCTTGGCCTCGCAGCCGGAGGCTTGGACGACGGCCTCGAAGTAATCGGCGATCTCGCGGGTGGAGGTCAGCACGGTGGCATCGTAGTCGTTCAGCCCGTATTCGGACTTGAAGCGGTCGCGCTTGTCGTCCGGCAACTCCGGCAGGGTCTTGCGTACTTCTTCGATCACGTCGCTGTGGATTTCCAGCGGCAGCAGGTCGGGATCGGGGAAATAGCGGTAGTCGTTGGCTTCTTCCTTGGTGCGCATGGAGCGGGTCTCGTCCTTCACCGAATCGTACAGCCGGGTCTCCTGCACCACCGATCCGCCACCCTCGATGACCTCGATCTGGCGCTCGATCTCGAAGTTGATGGCCTTCTCCACGAAGCGGAAGGAGTTGAGGTTCTTGATTTCGGCACGGGTACCGAACTCCTTCTGCCCCTTGGGGCGGATGGACACGTTGGCGTCGCAGCGGAACGAGCCCTCCTGCATGTTGCCGTCGCAGATCTCCAAATAACGCACCAGGGCGTGGAGCTTCTTCAGATAGGCCACCGCCTCCTTGGCCGAACGCAGGTCTGGCTCGGAGACGATCTCCAAAAGCGGCGTGCCGGCCCGGTTCAGGTCGATGCCGGTCAGCCCGTGAAAATCTTCGTGCAGCGACTTGCCGGCGTCTTCCTCCAGATGGGCGCGGGTGATGCCGATGGTCAGTTCCTTCTCGTCCACCAGGATGTTGAGATGGCCCCTGGCCACCACCGGCAGGTCGTACTGGGAAATCTGGTAGCCCTTGGGGAGATCCGGGTAGAAGTAGTTCTTGCGGGCGAACACCGAACGCGGCGAGACCTGGGCGCCAATGGCCAGGCCGAACTTCACGGCCATGCGTACCGCTTCCTTGTTCAGCACCGGCAGCACGCCGGGCAGTCCCAGGTCGACCGCACAGGCCTGGGTGTTGGGCACCGCGCCGTAAGCGGTGGCGGCGCCTGAGAAAATCTTGGACTTGGTGGCCAGTTGGGCGTGGACTTCCAGCCCGATGACGGTTTCCCACTGCATTCACAATACCTCGTCAAACATTCAAATCGTAACCGTGCATCCACACAGCAGGCTCACCTCCACCGGCGCGATCCGCCGCTCGGCATGTCCATGCCGGACATGCAGAACCAGCAGGGTGGAGGGGTCGAACACCAGGATGTCCTTGACTCCTTGGGACAGATAAAACGGCGGCGCGATCTCCAGGTCCTTGGCCTCGTAGCCTTTGCTGACCACCTCGATCACCGCTTCCGGGATGAGGGTCAAGGCCGATTCCTGTTCCGCCTCGGTGGGTTCCCGACAAAAAATCGATACATCCGGCCGCTTCAGCCCGTTGGGAAACTGAATGTACACATCCAAGGCATGGACGCACTCGCAGCCTTCGCGGGTCCGGCGAATCGACTGGGCGATCCGCTCCACCGCCTTCTGGTGCTTGTACAGCGGCTGGGCTTCCCAAATGGCGAGGCCGTTGACCATCTCCAAGCGGATTCCCAACTGGTCCGCGACCAGCAAGCGTGAATCGATCATGGCCCCCCCCCACGCACGTGGAAGCCGAACAACCAGGCACGGCAAGTGCTCTCCAACTCCCGCATCATCCTGCCACTGCCGGCGAATAAAGGCCGGACCGGTCGGCCAGCAATGCCAGGCCGAAGGCGGCGGCGGCGATGAACAGCCAGGTCAGTGCGGTATACACGACCGCCCACGCCCAACCGATCTGCAGCAGGCTGCGGTGGATCGCCGTCATTACCAGGACCGCCGCGATCACCCCGGCCCAACCGTAAGAGACCGCCATCGCCCCCAGCAAACCACCCGACAGGTTGACCCCAGCCAACGCGGCCCCTGGCACCGGCCGGCAACTGCCACGCAGGCGCCGAGCGAGCGCGGCCAGGATTCTGCTGACCGTCAGCGGATGCACGATCACCGCGACGGCCAGCGCAGCCCCCAGGTAAACCAGTCCACTCAGCCAACTCCCCATGTTGCCGAAGGAAGCCGCAGCAGGCTGCGCCACCGCCAGGCCGGCCAGAACAAGCGCCAGCTGGCCGTTCCGACCTCGCCGCCTCAAAGTCGGGGGGAATGCCGATGCCAATCCGTCACCTCTTGATAACGGTGGGCGACGTTCAACAGCTGGCCTTCCGAAAAATTGTCCCTGGTGATTTGCTAAACGACGCGCCGCTTGTGCACCGAAATCGCGTATGTCCTTCTGCATCCTCACGTCATCTCGCAGAACAGGCTCAAATCTCATGACTCCACCGTTGATTTTATGCCGCTGTGGCACTCCTCAAGACAGTAAGCCACTATCTGGCTTATCAACGCCGATCAATTTCGTCAACGTGCCAAACGGCCAAAAGCAAACCGACTGAAAGTCGGTGACTTAAACTTTATGATGAAATGTTATGAGCTCTTTCCTTCCAATTCATTCCAATCTTCAAACTTCCCGAGGATGTCACGACGCCGAACGGCATGCTTTCAGTCCGGTGGCATATGCCGACATTCCCTCTCCAATCCACAGCGATGATACCAGCATCGTCGGTCAGCTCCGACAACTTCCTTAGCGCGTCCTCCGCCGCTGCCTGGGCGATCTGGCCAGCCTCGACGAGATCGCAGAGATACTTCGCCGTCAGCATTTTCAAGATGGCTTCGCCATATCCCGTTGCCGAGGCCGCAGCCCACGGCGATGCGTAGGTGCCAGCCCCGCAAATAGGTGAATCCCCGATACGTCCGGGTAATTTGAAGCTGACTCCGCCAGTGGAGGTTGCGGCCGCTAGCCGGCCCTGCTCGTCCAAGGCAACCGCACCCACGGTTCCCTTCGGGTCCGCTCGTGCGGTACAGCTGGTGTTTATGGCTGCTAGCCCACCTTCGCTAACGAGCTTGGATTGATAATAGGCAAGCCGCTCGCTGGTCACCGGGTCGTAATCCGGGAAGCCCGATTCCCTGGCAAAAATCAGCGCTCCCTCGCCGCAGATCAGCGAGTGGCCGGTAAGTTCCATGACGGCGCGGGCCACTAGAACCGGGTTTTTCACCCGCTTGAGAGCGCCCACCGCACCATACGAGAGCTTATCGCTGTATATGACAGCGGCATCGAGTTCGGCTTCACCATACAGATTCAGGGTCGCGCCGGTTCCGGCGTTGAATACGGGGTTATCTTCCAGAGCAGATACCGCGGTGGTTACGGCTTCCAAAGCCGAACCGCCGGATCTTAGAATTTCCGCTCCGAGCGAAGTTGCCGAATACATTCCTTCACGTGCTGAAGGGGTATCTTCGGCTGCCCATGCTCCGGCTCCTCCGTGGACCGCGAGTACAAAAGTACTTCCAGTCATAAAGCTATGGCACGGATTTCAGAAATTGACTAATCCAGTAGATGGTCACTGGCGACCCAAAGAGAAGCAAACAAAGAAGAGCGATGAGGAACCCATGTACCGCCTTTTCTATCCAAGGCCACCGTGATTGTACTTGTCTCCGCCTAAGTTCGGCATCAACGTGAATAAGTGACTTCGTATCAGAGTCAAATGTCTCCACGACGATATCTTCTCCAACCGCTTCATCCGAAACTTTTAATGCATACATGGGGACATAAGGCAGCCTACTGTTTTGCCCCGAATAACTCTCTCTCTGGGCACGAATCAAAAAGCTCCGGAGTTTTCTTGGTCGGCCGTGATCAAAGTCGCGAATCGCAAACAACGTCAACGTCAACGCTGCGACCAGTCCTACTCTTAATACCCAAAATACCCATGGCTCACTCACTATGGATTGAGAATTCAGCAATGACTCAATCGGCTTTGAAATTGGGATCGACAAGGTAATTATCATCATAGAGAGGCTGAGCGCCCATAAGATAAACCATTCATATGTAGAAATCTTGCTATCGAGCAAATAGCGAATAGCGCTGCACAACGAGTCTAACTTGCTGCTGGCATCCATGAGTTCGATACTTTGCTGTGGGTCGGTAATATGCGCCTCAAATCCACGAAGTTTGCTAGGCAGGCATTTCTGGCTGTTCGATGGAACGTCAATGTTTGAAAAGAACTCCTCTATTGCTTTACGCCGAATTTCGTCACAAGCTCCGCATACTGATGAGTTTCCCTCGAATCGTTCTCTTAGCTGTCCTAATAGCGACATGAACTCTACGAAATTCAATTTGATTGTATTGTTTCTTTGGATTGCGCTGTTCAAAGTGAATCCGCTAAATATCGCGAAAATCGCCAGTATCAATTGGTTAATATTTATTCTCAGCGCCGTTTCGTCTAAAGAAATGAAAGAAGTTCCTTTTGTCAGGTATTGGATATACAGTGACAACGCCAAAGAGAAGTAAATAGCCAGAACCGTGGCCGTTAGTGGTTCTATAAGTCGGTCATGGTACGAGACAAAAATCACGCCAATTAACACGCAACTCACGCCGGCAAGAATAGGAATATGTTCGGCTTGCGCCTGTGAGTGAAGGGGAAATATCACTAATGCCAATGTACCTAGCGCTGGAGTTAAGAAAACCGCTACGTATTCCTCGCCCCCCCCTTTGAAACTATTGAGAGCGACGACCCAAAAAAAATGTCCCAATAAGAAAACCAGAGCATAGGAAAACAGAAATAGCCACCGCCCATCATGTAGGTTCGCAAGCCTAACATCAGAAGCCGAATAGAAGTATAACGTACCAATTACATATAGTAACGCGGCGACTGGTAGCATCATGAGAAATCTGGCTACATAAGAAATTGTTAGCTTTCTTTTTGCCCATTTCTGCCCAGCAGAAAAGATACCGTAGAAAATGGCGCCTAATCCAGCATAACCATATGCCGTTATATGATCTAAAGTAAAATTTCCACTGAGGCTTGTTTTCGGGTCGATCCCTGCAGATATGGCGAATAAACAACCCAAAAAACCAAAAGTCAATCCGATGAATGACTCGATTGTCACCCTCTCCTTGTTTAGAAATGCGCCAGCAAAAAAACCAATCAACGGCCAGAGATAATTAATGATGTAAGCGATTACAGGGCGCTCGCCCGAAGATTGCAGTCCGCTAAAGAATAGCCATGGATAAAAAAAGAATCCAAGACACGATAAAATTGATACACTGAACCAGTCTAAAAGCGATGCGCGTCTAATTTCAAAAACATATTTGCGATATGATTTAACTGAAAGGGCAAGGCAGAATGCTAAAAATGTCGCAATAACGGTCGCCAATGCTGCGCAGAGCCAAGGCGAGAACAGCCCAGAAAATCTTATGACCAAGAAAGGGGATGCCGCCCAAAAAGTTATCGCTCCAAGGGTGGCCCATATCGGGCCTAAGCCGGTATCCTTCATCCCGCAACTACCCGACTCTTGCCGAAAGAAAAATGATCATGTTTTTTTGGCTTTAATAATATAGAGCCATTCAAAAAGCCCCCCGTCGGCAGGGTCTTCAAAATAAAGCTCTTCGTCGGTTAACATCTGGCGGCGCCTGTAGAAGAACAAATGTGGCATGTAATGGTCCCTAAATGTCTGCTTTCGCTTAGCCACTATGTCCACAGAAAACCCGATCTTCGCAAGAGATTTCACCGTCAAATCTAGTCCAGGCAAAGAAGATTGAACAAAAAGCAATTGGCCTCGCGGCTTTAACGCCTCGACAGAATGTTGAATCATGGATTCCAGAAAATCTCGCCCATCGGCCCCCCCAGCAGAAAACGTCGGCGTTTCATCGGTTGATGGCAAAGTAGGGGGATTAGAGACGATCAGGTCGAATTTCAGCCCTTTGATCTTCTCGAATATGTTGCTATGAACGGCAACGATCTGAGACTGGGACCCTGGCTTGTATTCCGAAACCTCATTAAGCAGAGCGTTGAATTCCGTCGCTCCGAGACAGCGTTTGTCGATATCCACTGCGTAAACGGTTTTCCATCCCAGTTTCGCAAGAATGACAGACTGTATGCCGGTGCCTGACCCCAAATCCAAAGCCCAAGGATCATCGGTGCCGGTCTCGGGCGGCGGCAGATGTTCTGCCAAGAATCTTGAAAAGGGCGACGGCATCATCACCCCATCGGTATATTTGAGCAGTATCGTCTTCCCCTGAAACTCATAACGCAGCACGTGCAACGGTGTGGCCATAGTCAAGGGCCCTCCTGTATTAGGTCAAGGCGGGATTTCATTTCTGGACAGCCAGCAGCTGTTCCAGGTGATAGGCAAGCTGCAGCAACTTCTTTTCTTGGAAGTGGTTGGCGCAGAGCTGGACTCCCAGGGGCAAAGCGGTTTGCGTCTTGCCGCAGGGAATGCTAATGGCGGGCATTCCAGCCAAGCTGGCCGTAATGCTGTAGATATCGCTCAGATACATTTGTATTGGGTCGCTGGATTTTTTTCCGATTTCCCACGCTGGCGTGGGCGAAATCGGATGTAACAGAACGTCGCAAACCTGGAAGGCATTCTTGAAATCGTTCTGAACCAAGCGTCTTATCTTTTGGGCTTTCGCGTAATACGCGTCGTAATACCCGGCACTCAACACGAACGTCCCCAGCATGATGCGCCGCTTTACTTCCTCGCCGAATCGTTCGGCGCGCGTATGGGCCATCATGTCGTTGCAGGACTTGCCCGTGAGGGACCTGGCTCCGTACCTTACGCCGTCGTACCTGGCCAAATTCGATGAGGCTTCCGCGGTGGCGATGATGTAATAACAGGCGATAGCGATTTCCGTATTGGGCATCGATACCTCTACGACCTTGAAGCCATCCTGGCTCAACGCCGCGGTCGCTGCCTCGATTGCCCTCCGCATTTCGTCATCCAGACCTTCCCCAAAATATTCCTTTGGCAGACCAATCACCAAGTCCTCGCTACATTGCTCCAATTCGCTGACGTAATCCTCCTTGGGGCGTTCGGCGGAAGTGCTGTCTTTGGGATCGCAACCGGCGATTACATCCAACAGGATCGCAGCATCCTTCACGTCCTTGGAGATCGGCCCAATTTGCTCAAGCGACGATGCGTAGGCAACCAACCCATAGCGCGATACCAGACCGTAGGTAGGCTTCAGCCCAACCACGCCACACAAGCATGCGGGCTGCCGAATTGAACCACCAGTGTCCGATCCTAAAGCCAGCATGGCTTCGCCAGCGGCGACGGCTGCCGCAGACCCACCGCTGGTTCCCCCGGGGACATGGGTTGGCGCATGAGGGTTAGTCGTGACCTGATAACCGGAGTTCTCCGTACTGGAACCCATGCCGAACTCATCCATGTTGGTTTTGCCCAAAAAAATCATTCCTTGCTCCCTGAGCTTTTCGACTACAGTTGCGTCATAGGGCGCTATATAACCGTCTAAAATACGTGAGCCGCAAGTGAGTTGTTCACCCTTCACTGCGATGTTGTCTTTGATGGCAATGGGTAACCCGGCGAGCGGTCCTAACGGCTCTCCGCGCCTCCGTCTCTCGTCTAACGCTCTCGCATCGGCGATAACGCCCGACGCCTCTCGCACCGAAAGGTAGGCCTTGACCGTAGGTTCCCGAGCCGCGATTTCCGCGAGGACTCGGGTCACAATCTCCTCGGAAGTGATAAGACCTTGCTGCAAAAAGGACTGCAATCGCCAACCTGTGGCCTGCTTAATATCCAGGCCGTCGATAGCCGAAGCCATAAATCTCTCCAGAACTTTGATGTCTTTAACGCGGCGACGAGCACTACGAAGATGCTCGCGGTATAGCGATCGGAATCACTCGATGACTTTCGGCACCAAGAACAAGCCGGCCTCCACGGAGGGAGAACTGCTCTGCAATAGTTCGCGCTGGTCAGGCTCAGTGACTTCATCCGGCCGCAGCCGCTGGGCCTGGTCGAGGGGATGGGCCATGGGCTGGACGGCGGAGGTATCCACCGTGCCCATCTGTTCGACGAACTCCAGAATACCCGACAAGTCGCGGGCGTAGGCGTCCACCTTGTCGGGGTCGATGGCGATCCGCGCCAGCCACGCGATCTTGTTCACTTCTGCAGCGCTGAGTGACATTCCTCCCCTCCGGAAACCGTAAATCGGGTTATCATACCGCATCTTGCCGCCTTCCCCACCCCCTTGTTACAGTTAACCAATTACCCACCCTCACGGGATACTCATGTTTTTCAAGCGCCTGCGCGGTTTCTTCTCGAACGATCTCTCCATCGATCTGGGCACTGCCAACACTCTGATCTACATCCGGGGCCAGGGCATCGTCGTCAATGAACCGTCGGTCGTCGCCATCCGCGAAGACCGGGCGCGGGGCTCCAAGACCATCGCCGCGGTGGGCGCCGCCGCCAAATCCATGCTGGGCCGTACCCCCGGCAACATCACCGCGATCCGGCCCCTGAAGGACGGCGTCATCGCCGACTTCACGGTCACCGAAAAAATGCTCCAGTACTTCATCCACAAGGTGCACAAGAGCAAGCTGCTGCGACCCAGTCCCCGGGTGCTGATCTGCGTGCCCTGCGGTTCCACCCAGGTGGAACGCCGCGCCATCAAGGACTCCGCCTTCGGCGCCGGCGCCCGCGAGGTGTTCCTGATCGAGGAGCCCATGGCCGCCGCCGTTGGCGCGGGACTGCCGGTCAACGAGGCGCGCGGTTCGATGGTGATCGACATCGGCGGCGGCACCTCGGAAGTGGCGGTGATCTCCCTCAACGGCATCGTCTATTCCGCCTCGGTGCGCATTGGCGGCGACCGGCTCGACGAGGCCATCATGAACTACGTCCGCCGCAACTACGGAACGCTGATCGGCGAGGCCACCGCCGAGCGTATCAAGCACGCCATCGGCACCGCCTATCCCGGCAGCGAAGTGCGGGAGATCGAGGTCAAGGGCCGCAACCTGGCGGAAGGCATTCCGCGCAGTTTCGTGCTCAACAGCAACGAGATCCTGGAGGCCCTGCAGGAGCCTCTGGCCGGCATCGTTGGCGCGGTCAAGGTGGCGTTGGAGCAGACCCCGCCGGAGCTGGGAGCCGACGTGGCCGAACGCGGCATCATCCTGACCGGCGGCGGCGCCCTGCTGAAGGACATCGACCGGCTCATCGCCGAGGAGACCGGACTGCCGGTGCTGATCGCCGACGACCCCCTCACCTGCGTCGCCCGCGGTGGCGGTCGGGTACTGGAACTGCTGGACGAGAAGGGCTCGGCGCCGTTCTCCCTGGAGTAATCCCTGCCGGGGAGCGGCGCCGGCGTTGTTGCGGGGGATCTCGCCATCAAACCGATATTCAGCAAGGGCCCCTCTCTCCACGTCCGCGTCTTTCTGTGCGTTGCCGCGTCACTGATGCTATTGGCCGCCGAACAGCAAGAGCTGTTTCCCGCTCTGCGCAGCGCCTTCGCCAGCGCCGTCTACCCCCTGCAGCAACTGGTCAGTTCCCCGATCCGCTTCGGCCACACCCTGGCCGAGACCCTGGCGTCGCGCGGCGAGCTGCTGGAGGAGAATCGCAAGCTGCACGCAGAACGGGTGGAATTGAAGACGAAGTTGTTGAAGTTCTCCGCCATGGAGCAGGAAAACATTCGGCTCCGCGGTCTGCTGGAGACTTCCTTCAAGGTCGGGGAACACGCCCTGATCGCCGAACTCCTGGCGGTGACTCTGGGGACCTATGAGCACGTCGTCACCGTCAACAAGGGGAGCCGTTTCGGCATCCAGAAGGAACAGCCGGTAATGGACGCCAACGGCATCGTCGGGCAAGTGCTGCGCGTCTCCCCCTATAACGCCGATGTCATCCTCATCAGCGACCCCAATCACGCGGTGCCAGTCCAGGTGAACCGCAACGGCGTCCGTACCGTCGCCATCGGCAGCGGCCAGATCGACAAGCTGCTGCTGCCCCAGGTCACCAGCAACACCGACATCAGACCCGGCGATCTGCTGGTCACCTCCGGACTCGGCGGCACCTTCCCGCAAGGCTATCCGGTCGCCACCGTCACCACCACCGCGCCCCAGGACGATCCCAGCGGCAAGGCCACCGCCAAGCCGGTCGCACAACTGGACCGTATCCGCGAAGTGCTGATGGTCTGGAGCAATTCCGATCCCATCCCGCGCATCCGTGAGCGCTACACCAGCCGGCCCGATTTCGTCGGCCCGCTCCTGCCCCATGACTAACTCGTCCGCGGCCTTGCCGGTGGTGTGCGCCAGCCTGGCGGTCGCCATGGTGCTGCGCATCCTGCCCTGGCCGCGGGAATGGCTGGTGGCGAACCCGGACTGGGTGCTGCTCTTCGTCGTCTACTGGAACCTGGCGATTCCCGACCGCTTCGGCATCGTCGCCGCCTGGATCACCGGGCTGTTCACCGACGCCCTCACCGGCCGCATGCTGGGCCAGCACGCCCTGGCCTACACCCTGGTGGCCTTCATCGACCTGCGGCTGCACCGCCAGTTGCGGCTGTCGCCGCTGTTTCAGCAGAGCCTGATGATTCTGCTGTTCCATCTGCTGTGCCAGGTGCTGGTGTTCTGGACCCAGAATCTGCGGGCTGCCAACGCGGCTGCGACGGTCCATTATTGGCTGCCCTCGCTGATGGGGGCCTTCCTGTGGCCCGCCACCTTCCTCAGCCTGCGGCGGCTGCGCCGCAGCTTCCACATCGGCTGAGGAAGGCGGCCTCCCCGGCGCGCCGCCCTGTGCCCCCATGAGTTTCGAGCCGTTGTCCCTGAAAGACCGACTCCTGGAGCAACGGGTCTTTCTCAACCGCATCGTCGCCGCCGTTCTCCTGATCATCACCGGCACCGCCGGGCTCGCCCTGCGCCTGGTCTATCTGCAGGTGATGGGGCATGAGCACTACAGCGACCTGTCGCGCGACAACCAGGTCAAGATCTCGCCGCTGCCGCCGCCGCGGGGCCTGATCTTCGACCGCAACGGCGAGGTGCTGGCGGACAACGTCCCCAGTTACAGCCTGGAACTGATCCCGGAACGGGTCCCCAACCTCAGTCAGACCCTGGAGGAGCTAAAGGCCCTCATCAACCTCAACGACGAGGAAATCCGCCGCTTTAATGCCCTCAAGGGCCGCGCCAAGAATTTCGAGAGCGTGCCGCTGCGGCTGCAGCTGGGGGAGGACGAGATGGCCCGGTTCTATGTCCACATGCCGCGCTTCCCTGGTGTCGAGGTCCGCTCCCGTTCGCTGCGCACCTACCCCTACGGCGAACTGGCCGCCCATGTGGTGGGCTATGTCGGGCGCATCAGCGAGAGCGAATTGCAGCATCTGGACCCCTCGATCTATAGCGGCACCTACCACATCGGCAAGAACGGGGTGGAAAAGACTTACGAATCGGTACTGCACGGCAAGACCGGTTACGAGGAGCTGGAAACCAACGTCCAGGGCCGCGCCATCCACGTGCTGGGCCAGGCTCCGGCCATTCCCGGCGCCGACCTCCACCTGAGCCTCGACATCCGCCTCCAGCGCACCGCCTTCGACGCCCTCGGCGACTTCGACGGCGCCGTGGTGGCACTGGAACCGGCGACCGGCCGCGTTCTGGTCCTGGTCAGCAAGCCCAGCTTCGATCCCAACCCCTTCGTGCAGGGAATCCCCAGGGCCCAATACGATACGCTCCAGCGCAACCCGGGCCGGCCGCTCTACAACCGGGCGTTGCGCGGAATTTATCCTCCGGGCTCGACGGTCAAGCCCTTCATGGCCCTGGCCGGGCTGGAGGCGGGTGGGATTCCGGCCAGCCGCCGCACCTATTGCCCCGGCTACTTTCGCCTGCCCAATTCCGAGCACAAGTACCGCGACTGGCGCTCCGGCGGGCACGGTTCGGTGGACATGAAATACGGCATCACCCAGTCCTGCGACGTCTATTTCTACGATCTGGCGCTCCATCTGGGGATCGAGCGCATGCACGACTATATGAGCCGCTTCGGCTTCGGGCGCCGATCGGGGATCGACCTGGACGGAGAGAAAGCCGGCCTCTACCCTTCCCCCGAGTGGAAGCGCAAACACCGCAAGCAGCACTGGTTTCCCGGTGAGACCCTGATCGCCGGCATCGGCCAGGGCTATGTCCAGGCCACGCCGCTGCAGCTGGCCAGGGCTGTGGGGATCCTGGCCAATCGCGGCCGCGTCCTCGAACCCCGTGTGACGGACCGCATCTCCAGTACTTTGGAGCAGGAGAATCCCTACCCGCCGACGGAACTGGAACCCATCGCCATCGACCCCGGCCACTGGCGAACGGTGGTGGATGCCATGATCGACGTGGTCCACAGCCAGAGCGGCACCGCCAAGGGCATCGCGCCGGGCCTGACCTATCACGTCGCCGGCAAGACCGGCACCGCCCAGGTCTTCAGCGTCCGCCAGGACCAGGAGTACAAGAAGATGCACGTCAAGGAATCGCTCCAGGACCATGCCTGGTTCATCGCCTTCGCCCCGGCGGAAGCCCCGCAGATCGCGGTGGCGGTCATCGCCGAGCACGGCGGCCACGGCGGCTCCGTGGCCGCCCCCATCGCCCGTGCCGTCGTCGACCAGTACCTCAAATCGCTGCAACCATGACCCCGGACAACGGCTACATCGGCATCAAGCTGCACGAAGCGCCGCGGCGCCAGTGGCTGAGCCGGCTCCACGTCGACCTGCCGTTGCTGGCGGGCTTGCTGATGCTGGCCGGCGCCGCCGCGGTGATCCTCTACAGCGCCGGCGGCCAGAAGCTGGACGTGCTGGTGCGCCAGGGCACCCGCCTGGGCCTGGCGATGGCCGTGATGTTCGTCATCGCCCAGATCCACCCCCGCTACCTGCGCCTCTACGGCCCGGTGCTCTACCTGATCGGCGTGCTGTTGCTGACCGGGGTGCTGCTGATGGGGGAGACATCCCTCGGCGCCAAGCGCTGGCTGAACCTGGGGGTGGTCCGCTTCCAGCCGTCGGAGATGTGCAAGCTGTCGGTGCCGATGATGATCGCCTGGTACCTGGCAGCCCAACCCCTGCCCCCCAAGTTCCGCCATGTGGTGGCGGCCGGCATCCTGATCCTGGTGCCGACCGCCATGATCGCCAAGCAGCCGGACCTGGGCACCGCCTTTCTGGTGGGGGTGTCCGGCGCGGCGGTTCTGTTCCTGTCCGGCATGAGCTGGCGCCTGATCGCGGCACTGGCCGCGATCGGCGCGGCACTGCTGCCGGTGGGCTGGCACTTCATGCACGACTACCAGCGTGACCGGGTTCTGATGTTTCTGAATCCGGAAGCCGACCCCCTCGGTCGCGGTTACCACATCATCCAGTCCAAGATCGCCATCGGTTCCGGCGGTATCTATGGCAAGGGCTGGCTGCGCGGCACCCAGTCCCATCTGGAATTCCTGCCGGAGCGGTCGACCGACTTCATCTTCGCCGTCTTCGCCGAGGAATTCGGCCTGCTGGGATGCCTGGGACTGCTGGGAATCTATCTGTTCATCCTGGGCCGCTGCTTCTCCATCGTGGTCCAGGCCCAGGACAGTTTCACCCGCCTGCTCAGCGGGGCGCTGACCGTCACCTTCTTCGTCTACGTGTTCGTCAACGTCGGCATGGTCATCGGCATCCTGCCGGTGGTGGGCGTTCCCCTGCCCCTGGTCAGCTACGGCGGCACCTCGATGGTGACCCTGCTGGCCGGCTTCGGTATGCTCATGTCCATCCAGACCCACCGCAAGCTGATGCCCAACTGAACCATGAGAACCGTTCCGTTCGTCTTGCTGCTGCTGGCTCTCCCGCTCTCCGGCCGGGCCGATGTCAGCGGCCTGCCGCAAGCCCGCAGCTTCATCCAGACCATGGTGAAGCGTCACGGATTCCGGCAAGCCGAACTGCAGCAGCTGTTTCGCAGCGTCGAGATTCAGGACAAGGTGCTGGAGGCCATCTCCAGACCCTACGAGGCCAAGCCCTGGCACCAGTACCGCAAGCTGTTCCTCACCGAGGCCCGCATCCAGGGCGGGGTGGAGTTCTGGGCTAACCACGGAGCGGCGCTGGCCGATGCCCAACGCCGCTACGGGGTGGCACCGGAGATCATCGTCGCCATCCTCGGGGTCGAAACCAGCTACGGTCAGAACACCGGCGGCTATCGGGTCATCGACGCGCTGTCGACCCTCGCCTTCGCCTATCCGAAACGGGCCGACTTCTTCCGCCGGGAACTGGAGAACCTGCTGCTGCTGACCCGCAAGGAGAACCTCGATCCCCTCAGCCTCAAGGGTTCCTACGCCGGCGCCATGGGCATGCCGCAGTTCATGCCCAGCAGCTACCTGTCCTTCGCCACCGACTTCGACGGCGACCACAAGCGCAATATCTGGAGCAACCCGGCCGACGCCGTCGGCAGCGTCGCCCACTATTTCACGCGCAACGGCTGGGTCGCCGGCGGCGCCGTGGCCTATCCGGCGACGGTGGATGGGGAAGGCTATCGCCGCCTGCTGGGCGGCGATGCGCGCCCGCGCCATGCCGTGGGCGAGCTATTGAGCGCCGGTGTCCGCGCCACCGATCTGCCGGCTGCGGCGGACAACCGGGCGAACCTGCTGGCTCTGGAAGGGGAGGCCGGTCCGGAATACTGGGTGACCCTGCAGAATTTCTACGCCATTACCCGCTACAACCACAGCCCGCTCTATGCCATGGCCGCCCACCAGCTCAGCCGGGAGATCCTGGCACGGCGCAAGGGCAGCCCCTCGGTACGCTGATCGGACGGCGCGTCCCTGCGCCGCTGTGCTGCACCTCGGTGCCGACCATCCTCAGAGGGCGAACGGCTTCAGTTCCTTCGCCTTCGCCGCCTCCGCCTTGCGATCCTTGGCCGGCAAAGGAATCAGCCCCTTGTCCGCCAGATAGCCCTCGTCCCCCCAGGCCTTCTCGCTGGTGAACTCGGCGATATAGGCATCCAGGCCCGGGATCATGCCGACGTGGGCCTTCTTCACGTAAAAGAACAGCGGCCGCGATACTGGGTACTTGCCGCTGGAAATGGATTCGTAGCTGGCGGTCACGCCGTCGACGCTGGCCGCGGCCACCTTGTCGGCGTTCTGTTCCAGATAGCTGAAGCCGAACACGCCCAGAGCGGCGGGGTTATTTTCCAGCTTCTGCACGATCAGATTGTCGTTCTCGCCGGCCTCCACATAGGCGCCGTCCTCCCGCACCGTCATGCAGACATTCTTGAACCAGGCCTCGTCGGTGGCCTTCTTGGCCTTGATCCAGTCGAAACCCTGGCAGCCGCCCTCCAGGGCCAGCTCGGCGAAGGCGTCGCGGGTGCCGGAGGTGGGAGGGGGACCCAGCACTTCGATTTTGCTGGCGGGCAGCTTGGGATTGATCTCGTTCCAGTTCTTGTAGGGGTTCTCCACCAGGGTTTCCGGCTTGGCCGGATCCGGCACCCGCTTGGCCAGGGCCAGGTAGATCTCCTTCCGGCTCAGCTCCAGTTTCTGCTTGCTCTTCTTGGAGTGGGCCAGGACGATGCCGTCGTAACCGATCTTGACCTCGGCGATGTCGGTCACCCCGGCCTTCTGGCAGGCTTCCAGCTCCGACTTTTTCATGGCGCGGGAGGCATTGGCGACATCCGGGTGCTGCACGCCGACACCGCCGCAGAACAGCTTGATGCCGCCGCCGGTACCGGTGGATTCCACCTTGGGGGTCTTGAACTTGCCGGCCTTGCCCAGCTGTTCCGCCACCACGGTGGCGAAGGGATAGACGGTGGAGGAGCCGACGACGCTGATGTAGTCGCGGCCGCCTTCGGCCATGGCGGCGTTGGCCAGCAGCAGTGTGGAAAGTGCAGTGGCCGTGGGAAGGAAACGCTTCATGAAGTTACCTCGCTTGTCGTTGCAATAAGATGAGGGCAGTGGTGACCGAAAAGCCCGGATCTGCTACCGATCCGGGCTTTTCGCTTAAAAGTCGAAGCGGACCGCGGTCTCCCAGATGTCCGGATTGAGTCCGTTGAAGCAGGCGATGGAGGCGCTGCTGGATGTGGCATTCTCCGCCGGTTTGCACTTGTCGGCTTGCGCGGTCCGCACGTTGAACACATGGACCCAGTTGGTCATCAAGCGCAGCCGCGGTGTGAGATACCAGTTCAGGGCCACGGTTCCGGCTCCGATGCTGCCGCCGTTGATGTTCTTGGTGTTCATGTCCATCAGGTCATAGCGCGCGGCCACTTCCCAGGCGCCCCAGCCGCTTCCGCCGAGGAAATTGTGTTTCGGCACGACCCGTCCCCACACGCCTTTCTTGTCGTCGTAGGGCCGGTTTTCCCCGGTCAGGAAATAGCCGGCATAGGCGTAGAACCCTTCCAGAGAATCCTCGCTGCTATAGCCATGTCCGGAAATCTGTGCCTGCATGTATTCGGCGCTGAAGTGGGCCGGTCCCCAGGCACCGGCCAGTTCGAGGCCGTACATGGAGATGTCGTCGACCTCGCGCCAGCCGGCCGTTCCCCGGGTCCCCTTGGTCAGATTGCCGGTGTCGATCCAACTGGTACGGTCCATGTTGGTGTCGGGCTGGGAGACGAACTGCCAGCCACCATTGCGGTAGCTGCCATCTGTGTTGTAGTGGTTGTTGATGCTGCGCCAGGAGCCCCAGGCGCCGGTGTGCAGGACCGTACCATCCTGGTCGCGGTAGGGCGCGAAGGTTGCCCGGCCCACCAGCTGGTAGCCGGTATTGCCGCTGAAGCGATTGCGGTTGATGCTGCCTTGTGCGTTGTTGGAGCTGTTGCCCGGCGCGGGCGCCCCGACCGATTCGGTGGTGATGCCGCCGCGCAGGGTGTAGGGCAGATCGTAGAGCTTGCCGTAGGTGTCGCCGATGATCCCCAGTTGATACTTGCTGGCGGGTCCCGCTTCCAGGAACGCATTGTTGGGCAGCGAGCGCTCGATGAAGGTGAGGTAGTTGTTGCTCATCACCGACTCCATGCTCTTGCCTTCGTTCTGCTGCCCGATGGTAAGGGAGAACGGCTTGAAGCCGGTGTAGCGAATGAAGGCGTCGGTGATGCCCTGGGTACCGCCGCCGTTGCGTGCCCAGTCATACTCGAAACGGTAGTCGTAGTCCTTGAAGAAAGTGCCATCGGTATAGATACGGGCACGCCGGAAACCGACGTCGTTGGACAAGTCTGTGGTGCCTTTGCCGGCACCATCGGGATCGTTCCAGTTCACCTGGGTATCCACCTGGATGCGCCCGCCGATCTTGGCCTTGAAGTTACCGTCATTCGATTCGAACTCGAGGCCGTTGGCACCCAGCTTGACACGACCGGCGTCCTTCTCCTCCGCCGGCTTCTCTTTTGCAGCGACCTGCTGCTTCTCCTCACTCTGCTTCTTGGCCAGGTGAGCATGCTGATCCTTGGTGATGGCGCCGTTCTTGGCGAGGATCTCCAACAGCTCGCTGCTGGCGCCGCCGGTCGACCCCTTGGCGCTCAGCTTTTGATACTGTTCGTTGGTGATGATGCCGTTCTTGAGCAATGCATCGAGCAGTTCCTTGTCGTCTGCGAGAACGGGATTGGCGAGAACCGCGGCCATGGAAATGGCGCCTGCCGCCATGGCGGTCAAGCGCGCGCAGTGGCGGCCAGAGTGGGCATTCATTCGGGCTGTCTCCATTTTGAGGGTGGCATGGACACGGCGTAAACCGTTGATTCACGAGCCCGAGTATTTTGTGACAGTTATATTACTGTTTGATGACAATCTCTCATGGTCATGAATAGACGACCGGGCGATCGGATCGAGGTCTCTATCCTCCGCCAGCCGTGGCATTTCCCGCCAGCAGCGGTCGGATCACCGCCAAGACTTCCTCCCGCTTGAACAGGCCATATTCCATGTGGATCAGCTTGCCGCCGCGATCGAACACGGCCGACAGCGGCAGCACGTCGGTGTTGTTGCCGAGCCGGGCGGACCACTCGTTGGCTCCCGGTTCGCCGTTGAGGATGGGGTAGTTGACCGGCGACCGATCCAGGAACGCCCTGGCGGCTTCCTGGGTATCGCCGGTGATGAGTCCGACGAACTGCACACCCTGTTCCCCCAGTTCCTTCTGCAGGGCGACGAAGCCTGGCATCTCCGCCACGCAGGGCGGACACCAGCTGGCCCAGAAGTTGACGATGAGCACCTTGCCGCGCCATTCGTCGAGGCGGTGCAAGCGGCCCTCCAGATCGAAAAAGCTGAAGTTCATCTCCAGCGGCGACTCGCCCGCCACCGCCGGCGCCCGCGACAGGCTCTGCCGGGTGAAGGCTCCCCCCGCCAGCGCCGCGGCCAGCAGCAGGCCATAAAGAAAGATCCGACCCATCAAGACTGCACCCGCTGCAGCAGTGCCAGGAATTCATCCGCCGTTAAATAGCCCACCAGGCGGTGCTGACGGCGCTCCTGGCCATCGGGGGTGAAGAACAGGGTGGCGGGGGGACCGATCAGTTGGAAACGCTGCAGCAAGTCCTTCTCCCGTTCGTCGGTGCCGGTCACGTCCACCTGGATCAGCGCGAACTCGGCGAGGGCCGCCCGCACCCGCGGGTCGCCGAAGGTGTAGCGTTCCATTTCCTTGCACGAGGCGCACCAGTCGGCGTAGTAGTCCACCAGCGCCCAGCGCCCCTGCTCGCGGGCGGTGCGCAGTTGGCGGTCCAGTTCGGCGCTGCTGCGGACCTGCACAAACTCCTGGCTGCGGGCCGGCGCCGCGGTGACCGCCGCACCCGGCAGCGCCCGCAGCGGCTGCAGCGGATCGGTGCCGTTCTGGGCGACACCGATCAACAGCAGCACGCCGTAGGTCAGCATCACCAGGCCCAGGCCCTTCCACAGCTTGCGCCAGCCGGAACTATGGGCCGGTAGCGGCTCCAGCGCCCCCAGATAGACCGCCGGGACCATGAGCAGACAGGCCCACAGCAACAGCGCCAAAGCCGGAGGCACGATGCGCTCCAGCAAGGAAACCGCAACCGCCAGCAGACCGACCCCGAACACTCCCTTGACCGCGTTCATCCACACTCCCGCCTTGGGCAGCAGCTTGCCTGCCGAAGTGCCGATGATCAACAGCGGCACTCCCATGCCCAGCCCCATGGCGAACAGGGCCAGCCCCCCCAGAAGCCAGTCGCCGGTCTGGCCGATGTAGATCAGGGCGCCCGCCAGGGGCGCCGCCATGCAGGGGCCGACGATGATGGCCGACAGCGATCCCATGACCGCCACGCCGATCAGGCTGCCACTCCGCTGGCGGTGGCTGACGGCGGCCACCCGCTCCTGGATGAAGGCCGGCATCTGCAGGGTGTAGAAGTCGAACATGGCCAGCGACAGCACCACGAACAAGGCGGCGAAGCTGCCGATCACCCAGGGGTTCTGAAAGGCAGCCTGCAGATTGCTGCCGAACAGCCCGGCCAGGACCCCGAAACCGGCATAGGTCACGGCGGCGGCCAGCACGTAGATCAACGACAGCACAAAAGCCTTGGCGGTGGTGATGGTATGGCCGTGGCCGGCGACGATTCCCGACAGGATCGGAATCATCGGGAACAAACAGGGGCTAAACGCCATCAGCAGGCCGAAACCGAGAAAGCTCAGGGTCACCAGCCAGATCGACTGATGCCGCAGGGAATCGGCGATGCGGTCCTGCTCCGGAGCCGCCGCAGCATTCTGCACCGCGCTGCCGGCGGGAAGATCCAGGGTCACGGTCTTTTCCATCGGCGGATAGCAAACGCCCTGTTCCGCACATCCCTGAAACTTGGCGAGCAGGCTGACCGCCTCGGCATCCGCGGTGCTCCGCTGCAGCGGCAGGTCGATGTCCACCTGGCGGTAGAAAACCTGGCGCGGGCCTTCCTCCTCCTGCTTGGTCTCGCCCGGTGGGATCACCGGCTGCGCCAGCTTGACGGAAGCCGGCTGCAGCACGGCGAAGTGGAAGCGGTCGCGGTACAGGTAGTAGCCATCGGCGATCTGCCAGCTCGCCCGCAGGGTATGGCCGTCCAGGGCCGTGCCGATGAAGTGAAACGCTTGATCCGGCGGCAGCAAGTCCCTTCCCGCCGCTGGCGCCTTTGCGGCCAGCAGCTTGGCCAGCCCCGCCTCCGGCGGCGGCGGCAGGTCCAGGGTCAGTTGCTGTTTGTAGGGCGGAAAACACAGGCCGGCATCGGCGCAACCCTGTACCGACACTTCCAAGGACAGCGATGACGCCGCCGGGTCTTCCCGCCGCAGCGGGATGCCGATCTGGATGTGCCCACGGTAGATCTCCATGTCGCCGAAGAACTCGTCCTGCTTGTGCTGGCCGGGGGGGAATTCGGGCTCCCCCAGTATCACCCCCGCGGTTTTGGAGGCGAACTTGAACTTGGCCCGGTACAGGTAATAGCCCTCGGCGATGTGCCAGGCCAGCGCCAGCTTGCCGGCGGAATCGACCCCCGCCGCCAGCCGGTACGCCTGTTCCGGACGCAGCAAGTCATCCGGCTCGATGGCGCGGGACGCCGTAACCCAACCGAGGAGGACGGCGGCGATCAGGAAACAGGCGCGGATTCTAGGCATTCGGTGACCCATTGCAGATACGGTGGCAGGCCTCGCTCGATGGGGACCATGATCACCTCCGGAAGTTCATAGGGGTGGTGTTCCCGGACCGCCCGTTCCAGCTCGCCGTAGTGCGCGGCGTCGGTCTTGATCAGCAGCAGGGACTCCGCGGCGGTTTCGATGCTGCCCTGCCAGCGGTAACAGGAGGTGACGGCGGGGAGGATGTTGACGCAGGCGGCCAGCCGCCGCTCCACCAGCATCCGCGCCAGGGCGGCGGCGACTTCCGGGTCCGGGCAGGTAGAAAAAACTAGACAAGGACGGGAGCTCATGGCACAAACGGGCGGCGAAAACCGATGATTCTATGCTGCGAGGAAACGATGAATATTGCCCGAGGGGCGCTGCTGGCCCTGCTGATGCTGCCGATCCTGGAAATCTTCGTGCTGATACAGGTCGGCGCCAGCATCGGCGTCCTGCCCACGATTCTGCTGTTGATCGGAGCCGCTTCGGCCGGCGCTTTCCTGCTGCAGACCCAGGGCTGGTCGACCTGGATGCGGGTCCAGGCCAGTCTGGCGCGGGGCGAACTGCCGGAAACGGAACTGGTCGACGCCGCCGTCATCGTGGCAGGCGGAGCGCTGCTCCTGCTGCCGGGATTTCTGTCCGACCTCGCCGGACTGATCTGCCTGTTCCCGCCAACCCGCAAGCGGGTGGCCGCCTACCTGCTGCGCAACCGCTTCGGCATCCCGCAGCCGCCGGGAGCGGAACCGGATCGGGGCCCCGCCACCATCGAGGGAGAATACCGGCGCGAAAAGTGACGCCGGACGGGCCGGCCCCGCTACACCCAATGTCGTTAAGTTAAGGCGGCTTGGTCCCCTCTCCCTGCGGGAGAGGCCTTGGGGTGAGGGCCAAAACGCCCAAGTGTTTCCACAGAGTTCCCGCGAGCATTGGCTTGGCCCTCACCCCATTAACCGGCTTCGCCGCCCTCGCTCCTCTCTCCCCATAGGGAAGGGGCCGGCTAAAGGCCCGTTTGCGATTGGAGAGGGGCTTAACTTAACCGGTCATGGCACTTGTCCCACCCCGGACCCTGAAAGCACTCGCGCCATGGCCGGTTTTCCTCACCCCGGCCCTCTCCCAAAGGGAGAGGGAGACCAAGGTGTTCGCTTCGCGACTTTCATGGTAACGGCATTGCCGCTACCGCGCCCTTAGTGGCTATGCCCTTCGCCGTGACCGCAGCAGGACGACGGCGCCGGCTCGCCGGGAGCCACCGACGACCGGCTCAAGCCGGAATAGACCGGACACCAGCGGGTGAAGGCGGTGGCCACCAATACCCCCCCCACCAGCAGAAACGGCACCGGAAACACGAACACGGAAGCGACCAGCAGCCCAGACCCTACACCGTAACGCAGCTTGCGCTCCTGCAGACCGATGTTGATCTCTTTGTGGAGCACTCGCTTGATGTCGAAACTCATCGCATGACCTCATCTATCGCAGATTGAGAAAACCCGGCGATTCTGCCGGCTGACCCCGATTTAGGCAAGTACGGGTCTTGGACTCGCCAGCGGCCGCAGAGCCGTGCCTCCAGGCGGACGCCGCGAGTAATCCGCTGATGTGCACAGGTTTCAGAAACTGGCCAAGGCAACCGCAACCGCCCCTCAGCGCAGGCGCACCTTCAGGTTGTCGATCAGCCGCGCCCGGCCGAGACGGGCCGCCGCCAGGACCACCACTTCGCCGGTATCGGCCACCGGCAGGGCCAGATCGGAGGCGCGGCGGATCGCCAGATAGTCCGGCTCGAAGCCGCGCCCTCGCAACGCCGCCGCGCCGCGCTGCTCCAACGAGGTGAACTCGCGGTTGCCGGAACTGAGCTCCGCCGCGGTCTCCTGCAGGGTCCGGAACAGCCCCGCGGCCTGCCGTCGTTCCGCCTCGGTCAGATAGGCGTTGCGGGAACTCATAGCCAGACCGTCCGCTTCCCGCACGGTGGGGAGACCGGCGATGCGCACCGGCAGGTCGAGGTCCTCGACCATGCGGCGGATCAGGGTGAGCTGCTGGTAGTCCTTTTCCCCGAACAGGGCCAGATCCGGCTGCACCAGGTTCAACAGCTTGCAGACCACGGTGGTGACCCCGCGGAAGTGGCCGGGACGGAACTGCCCGCAAAGCTGGGCGGAGAGACCCGGAACCTCGACCACCGTGGCGGACCCGGCCGGGTAGATCTCCGCCGCGGCCGGCTGAAACAGGAGGTCCACCGCAGCCCGGCGCAAGGCAGCCGCATCCTCGCCGGGGGTACGGGGATAGCCGGCGTAATCCTCACCGGGCCCGAACTGGGTCGGGTTGACGAAGATGCTGACCACCACCCGCCGGCAGTGCCGGCGGGCGTCCTCCACCAGGCTGAGGTGGCCGGCATGGAGGTTGCCCATGGTGGGAACCAAGGCGATACTTTCCCCTTGGCGGCGCCACTGCGCGGTCTGCTCGCGCAACGCCGTGCTGGTTTCGACGCAGTGCACCACCGGCGCTCAGTAGCTGTGTTCCGCCCCCGGGAACGAACCGCTGCGCACCGCTTCCACGTAGCGCGCCACCGCTTCGCCGACGCCACCGGCGCCCTCCAGGAAGTTGCGCACGAAGCGCGGCCGCTTGCCCGGCGTCACCCCCAGCAGATCGTGCAGCACCAGTACCTGGCCGTCACAGGCAAGCCCGGCGCCGATGCCGATGACCGGGATCGAAAGTTCGTAGCGGATTGCCTCGGCCAGTTGCGCCGGCACGCATTCCAGCACCAGCAGGGAAATGCCGGCTTCCTGCAGCAGCAAGGCGTCTTCCTGCAGCGCCCGCGCCGAGGCCTGGTCGCGGCCCTGCACCGGGTATCCGCCCAGGCGGTGCACGGATTGCGGCAGCAGCCCCAGGTGGCCGCACACCGGGATGTTCTGCTCCACCAGGAAGCGCACCACGTCGACGCGCAGGCGGCCGCCCTCCAGCTTCACCATCTGCGCCCCGCCCTGCTGCAGCAGCCGCGCCGCGCTGTGGGCTGCCGACTCCGGCGTGGCGTAGGTCAGGAAGGGCAGATCGGCCAGCAGCAGCGCGCGCTCCAGCCCGCGCGCCACGCACCGGCAGTGGTAAACCATGTCGTCGAGGCTGACCGCGACCGTGGTTTCGAGCCCCTGCACCACCATGCCGAGGGAATCCCCCACCAGCACCAGGTCCACGCCGGCACCATCCAGCACCCGGGCGAAGCCGGCGTCGTAAGCGGTCAGGGCGGCGATCCGGCGCCCCTGGTCCTTCATCGCCTGCAGATCGGGAACGGTCAGGCGCGCCGCCATCAGACTTCCTCCAGAACGGTGAGACCGCGCAGCGGACAGCGCGCCACCAGCTCCGTCAAGGGGCCCAGGCCGGGAACCACCAGGCCGGCAGGCGCCACTTCCCGAAGCGGATGGAGGACGAACTCGCGCTGGCTCAGCCCGGGATGGGGAACGGTAAGATCGGGGGTGGCGATGATGCGGTCTCCGTAAAGAAGCAGATCGAGATCGAGGGTGCGCGGTCCCCAGCGTTCGCCCCGGCGGGCGCGTCCGTGGGCGGCTTCCAGCGCCTGCAGCCAATGCAGCAAGGCATGGGGTTCGAGGTTGGTCTCCAGGGCCAGGACGGCGTTGACATAATCCGGTTGGCCCGCAGGTCCCAGCGGCCGGCTGCGATAATAGCGCGAGCAGGCGCTGACGCGAATCGCCGCGGAGGCGGCCATGGCCTCCCGGGCAGAATCAAGCTGGGCCACGGGATCGGCCAGATTGGCGCCGAGCCCGACGAAGCAGGTGGTCACTGCCGCGGTTCTCAGCCCACCGGGGGCTGCTGCGCCGCCGCGCTCTTGCCGCGCCGCCGCCGCCCGCCGCGGCGGCGGCCACCCTCGCGGGTCATGGACTTCTGCTCCGCCTCCCCAGCCCCCAGAAACTGCGTCCACCACTGCGCCAGCTCCGGATCGGCCTCGCCCGTTTCGGCCCGTAGCAAGAGAAAATCGTAGGCGGCGCGAAAACGGGGATGACCCAGGAGCTTGAAGGGACGCGGCCCGGTAATGCGTTCCAGGCGCGGCTGCAGCGACCACAGTTCGCGCATGGGCAGGCCCACCGCCGCGGCAGGGC
>Ga0233425_10004122_pt1 | contig 24926 bp, 16 predicted proteins | sample Watercolumn_Towu_2_FD_181712 | JGI IMG/M metagenome (GOLD analysis project Ga0233425, IMG submission 181712) | Freshwater microbial communities from Lake Towuti, South Sulawesi, Indonesia - Watercolumn_Towuti2014_140_MG | ecosystem: Environmental > Aquatic > Freshwater > Lake | place... | reverse complement strand
AACACTGAACGTCTTGTCAGGATCGCGCTCCTCGATCCGGGTCTTCCAGAAACGGATGCTCTCGGGGAGTCCGTCGCGATCGCGGGCACCGGGCAACAGATCCAGGAAGAAATCGGCGTCGTGCTCATCGAACGAACGCAATCCCTTGGGTACGATCCGCACGGCGGCGGCTTGCGGTTCATGACTTTCTCGCACCGAGTCGCCGCCCGCGGCATCAGGCTTCGCCAGCCAATACCGCAGATCGTCCACGAAGTCGGCAGCCGAGGCGTAGCGATCGGTGGCACGCTTCTGCAGGCTCTTGAGACAGATCCGTTCGAGTTCCTTGGGAATCGTCGGATCGAGCTGCCGGGGCGGGCGGGGGTCCCGCGTGCAGATCTCGTCAAACAGCTCGCGATGGTCTCTTCCCAGGAACGGTCGCTTGCCCGTGAGCAGCTCATAGAAAATCACTCCCAGGCTCCAGAGGTCGGTGCGTCCGTCGAGCCGATGGGTTTCGCCTCGCACCTGTTCCGGCGGCATGTAGGCGGGAGTGCCAGAAACTTCCCCCTGCCGCTCCCACTGCGCTGTTTCGTGCACGGCCAGTCCAAAATCGGCGACGTGCGGATGTCCCTCATCGTCAACCAGAATATTCGCCGGCTTCAGGTCGCGATGGACGAACCCTTGTCGATGAGCGAACCCCACGGCATCCGCGGCCTCGATCATCAGCCGCACGATCTGCTCACGTGGCGGCCGGTGCGAAATCACCCAATCGGCCAGGTTCGCGCCGTCGATCAGTTCCTGCACGATGAACGGCAGGTCCTGTTCCATCTGCACGTCGTGGACGGCGACCAACGCCGGATGCTTGAGCTTCGCCGCCGTACGTGCTTCGCCCAGGAACGCCTCCGTGCTGACGCCCGTCTCAAAGAGCCTCCGATTGGGGACTTTCAGCGCCACCAGCCGATCGAGTTGCGGGTCGTGGGCGGCGTAGACGCGTCCGAAACTGCCTTCGCCCAGGACACGCCGGATCTGAAACCGGCCGATCCGTTCCGGGACCGGGCTGCGGTCGCCGGTCAGCGAAGAACCAGGGGCGATCGCACTTTCGTCGCCTGGATCGGCGCGGCTCATGGTCGACGCATCGTGGACGCCGTGAGGTACGTCACTACCCTGCCCCTCCGTGCGATGAAAGAGCGCCGTTGCGTCAAGGTTCGGTTCGGATCTGCGTGAGCGATCTTCCATACACGGCAGAGTATCTCACAGTACAAGTCGACCGACAAGTTCTTCGGTTCCAAACGAGTAAGACACTTTTTCGACCGCTGGTTGACAATGATCGTCGCGCGCAAGTGACTACCTGTACTCCCCTCGCCCATGTATGTCATGCGAGAGGGGTCGGGGGTGAGGGAAAGGAGCAAGCCTGGCGCGACACCGCCGGCCCTTTTGCGAACCGGCGCCATAACGGCAATTCCATGCGCGACCCTGGCGCAGCGTGCCCGGGGGCATCGTGTTGTCGCGAAAATGCCGGTAGCGTTACGCCACGTTTCGCCCAGCCCCTCATCCCCGACCCTTCTCCCCCGGAGTACGAGTACCGGTGGAGAAGGGAGAAAAGTTCCTTTTGCGCGGCGTTACAGGCCACAGGGTTGACTTCCAAACGAGTCTGACACCTATTCGACGCGACGCTTGGCCAAGCACCGGGACGGGTCTGGAGACCCGTCCTACGGAATTGATTCCTGCACCAACGGGACAGCTATACTCTACGGGCGAGCCGGCTGCAGTGTCACGCTTCGCTGTTGCTTCTTGCCTTGCCGCGTGAACTCGACGGCGACCGAGACATGAGGGTCGGAGCGCGCCAGCAATCGAGCCAGGTCCGCGTTGCGCAGCAACGGTCGGCCTTGCCACGAGTTGAGCAGATCGCCGGCAGCCAATCCGGCCAGAGCGGCCCCGGAATCGGGTTCCACGGCGGTGACCAGACAACCGGTGGGCCCATCCTTGGTGGTCGCTCCCCAGTGTGGCTCCACACCAGCCGGCCAATTCCCGAATACCTCGCCGGCGCGCAATCGGGGCAACACCGCGTTGGGGTCAAGCAACCGGGAGAACAACGCGCCCTCAAACGGACTGCGATGACTGAAAAGTCCGATCACGCGCCCGTTCTGGTCCACCAGGGGCGAACCCGAAGTCGGATCCGACCAGTCCAACTCGACGCAAACCGTCTCGCGCACCGCGCGACGCAACTCGGCCAGGTACGGCCAGGGACCGCCCGGTCGCTCCGAGCCTTTCGCATACCCAAAGCCCAGATAGGCCAGATTGCGGGGTACTTCCGGGACCGGTGCCATGTCGACGATTGGCCAGGATCCAGGATCCGTGATGCGGACGAGTCCCAGGTCACGGCCGCGGTCGATCCCTCGCGTCTTGCCCGCCACAACGCGACCGTCCGCAAGTTGGATCGACACCGCCTGGTCCGGAACGGCAACGGCATGTCCGGCGGTGAGGATGTCGCCGTCGGCGGCGATGATCACACCGGTACTGCTGCGACCATCCGCATAGTCGATGAGCACGGTCGCCGGCAGCATCCGCTGCGTCAGTCCTGGCACGATCGCGACCTGGCCAAGCTGGGGATAGTTCATCACCGGCTGCAGTGCCGGAACGAGTTCGAAATCGCCCTGCCCTCGTGCCAGAAACAACTTGTCAAACAGCGTGGGCCGGTCGTCGAGCGAACTGAGCGTCACGGCGGTGATGTCGAACGGCCCGAAGTCGGCGAACAGATCGCGAGGGAACTCCACCCATTGCTCCGGCAGGTTTTCCTGATAGATCCGCTTGGCCTGACCCAGCGCGGGATCGCCTTTACCGCCGTCGTAGCGGATGGCAATTTCGCGGCCGTCGGCTGTGTTGAACTCCAGGCTGAATCGGCCTGGCCCCGATCGGCGCACGGCGAACGTCAGGTAACGGTATTCACCCCACGCCGGCCGCTCGCGAATCGCCACAGGCGCCGGCAGCACGATCTGGCTCGACGCGCCCGCCGCCACGCGCAAAACCCGCTGTCCGGAGTAGCGATCCTCGTCGGTCACCAGTGGCGGATCACCCGCGGACGCGGCGATCGACAAGGCCGATTCGTTCCCCTCGTCAAACAAGTGATAGAGCATCGGCAGCTGGGAGGTCACGCGGATCGATCGCCACATCACCGGCGTCACCGCCGGAGTCTGCACGATCCGTGCTTGCAGCGTGCGACCGCGGAAGGCCCGCAGTGGCACGATCCAGGGTCGAGGATCGGGAACGGCCCGGTTTCGCAGCGGCAGCGTGTATTCGCTGACCAATTCTCCGCCCAGCCATAGCTCCAGGCGGACGGGCTGCGCGGGCGGCGCCACGTGGAACGCCGAGATCACCAGCCAGTCGTCGTCGTCTCCGATCGCCAATTCCCGTTCGAAACTGAGTGGCTGGTTCTTGACGGTGCTGCCCAATAGAAACGTACCAGGCAATGTCGCCGCGTCATCCCATTGATTGGTCCATTCCATTTCGCCCGCCGTCGCCGGTGCGCCGGGGGCAGCCGGCGCAGCGGCTGGTGCGGGCGCAGTCGCCGACGGGGCGTCGGTGTTGTCGGCTGCCGGATTGGACAACGTCCAGCCGGTCCAGGCCGCAAGCTGGCCCAATAGATGCTCGTTCAATTGCCGGCGCAGGACGAGCGGCTCGATTTCCATCAGCGGGTCCAGCCAATCCGCCATGTCTCGGATATCGAGCGGATCCGCGCCAGCAGGCCGGCCATCGTGGGCCGCATCAATCTGCAGCACCAGCCGCTGTCGACCGGTTGCTAACTCGACGAGACGCAGATCGCCGGTGGCAACGACCTGATCGGAGCCGACCAGAAACGGGCTTTCGAACAAGGTACTGCGCGTCGCGCCGTCGGCCAATACGCGAGCCCGAATGCAGCCGCCGCGGCCTGCGATCCGGTCCAGCCCCACATGGGTACGGAAAAGCGTGGCACCAACCGGTATGTCGAACTGCAGTTCGGTCGAAGCGTGCACACCGAACCCCCAGCCGAAATCGACATTGCCGCTGCGCAGCTGCCCTTGCTGCACGTTGCGGTTGATCTGCGGTTGTCTCGACAGCATGCCTAACGGAGATGATTCAACCACCTTCGCCATTCCCCGCCGCGACAAGGGGATCTCGTGCGGCGCGAAAAACCGCCGCATCCAGATCGTCCCGCTGGGCACCCAAAGCAGGTCCAGACTCCAGGCCGGCTGCAGGCCGTGGACCCACTGCGCGGAATTCTGAGGACCTCCGTCGCCGCGCGTGGCGAACCGCTCCCACGACGCCGTGACGATCAGACCCTGTACCGATTCCACCTGCAACAGACGGCTCGTTACCACCGGCGCCAAAACCGATAACTCGTCGAGATAGCTGGCCCACCCGTCGACGACGGGCAGGTGCAGTTCGGCGATCTCACTGAAAAAGACACGGCGTTGGCCGTCGGCCGTCAAGAGATTTACCAGCCCGTCGGCGAGCCGCACTGCGCGATAAGCGAAACTGCGCCCGTCCTTCAGGAAAATCGTCGATGGCTGGTACTGCCCTCGCTCGCGGCGCTGCCAGACGACCCGTCGAATGAACCGGCTCAAGACACGAATCGGCGCGTCGCTCCCCGGCGACGGCGGCGTGAGCGCGACTTCGGGCCGGACAAGAAAATGCGCCGGCAGAGGATCGTACGGCAGTTCCGTTCCTTCCCGGTAACCGACGATCGCTCCCGGCAGGCAATCGCCGGTCGTCATTTCGACAAACGCCTTGGGAGGCGGACCGGGAACCAGCGACCGATCCTTGATCCAGCGTACCGGATTCCCGCCCTCCAATAGCGGCTGACCGTCCAGCTTCAAACTGGGTGTATTCAGATGACCATCGGTCAGCGCGTTGCCCTGCGTTCGCACGCCGTTCGCGTGCATGGCGACGAAGCGAGGCGCCTTGTCCGCCCGGGCCGCCGGCCCGGCATGGAGCGTCCAGAGAATCAGCGTTCCAATCACCACATTGCGAATCATACGACGATTGTACATCGTGCCTTGCCGTCGAGCGAGATTCCTCGATAATGTCGGCTCGCTCGATCGTCCCCGTTTATTCCGGAGGCAGCATGTCTGTACTCGTGGTCGGTACCGTCGCATTCGATTCGATCGAAACGCCCAGCGAAACGCGCGAACGGGTCATCGGTGGCTCGGCCGTCTACTTTTCGGTGGCCGCCAGCTACTTCGGACCGGTCAACCTCGTCGGTGTTGTCGGCGAGGACTGGCCGCAGGAACACACGCGCATGCTCCAGGGCCGGGGCATCGACACGCGAGGATTGTCCGTGATCAACGGCGGCAAAACGTTCTATTGGAAAGGCAAGTACCAGCCCAATATGAACGATCGCGAAACGCTGGAAGTTCATTTGAATGTGTTCGGGACGTTCGATCCCGTGCTGCCCGACGACTACCGCCGCTCCACCTTCGTCTTTCTCGCCAACGGCTCCCCCAGCGTCCAAAGCAAAGTGCTCGATCAGGTCATCGGTCCCAAACTGGTAATGGCCGATACGATGGACCTCTGGATTCGCGAGTTTCGCGACGACCTGCTGCGACTGCTGCAGCGCGTCGACGGACTGGTGATGAACGACAGCGAAGCCAAACTGTTGACCGACGACGAGAACCTGGTCCGCGCCGGACAAAAGATCTGCCGGATGGGACCAAAATTCGTCGTGATCAAGAAAGGGGAACATGGCGCGATGTTCTTCAGCGAGCACGAGACCTATGTCCTGCCCGCGTTCCCCACCGATCAGGTCGTCGATCCGACCGGTGCCGGCGACAGCTTCGCCGGCGGCATGATGGGCTACCTGGCATCGCAACAGGAAATCACTCCCCAGACACTCAAAGAATCCCTGGCCCACGGCATCCTGGTCGCCAGCTATAACGTCGAGGACTTCAGCCTGGACCAGATGCAACGCATCCGCCGAGAAGATATCGATTTTCGCATGCAACGATACCGACGGATGCTTTCGTTCTGACGCCGCGTGTGCCACGGGTGCCGCGGATGCCACGGGTGAGGGTTGGGCTGATCATTAGGGCGGCGAAATTACAGGATTGACAATGAAGACCTTTTATCAGCCCAGCGTGTAGGGTGGGTCGAGGTACTCCGAGGCCCACCAGAACTCCGAGGTATTCCTGGGACGGGGGTGAGGGGATCGGACGTACGCGAGGGGAGTACAGGTTCGTTGCGCGCAACGGCAACTCTCATCGTTTGCGCTTCAATTCTGTATTTTCGCCGCCTTTTTTGTCAGCCCACCCTACACACCCTACACGCGCTGGTGGGCCTCGGAGTACCTCGACCCACCCTACAGACCCACCCTACAGACCCACAGACTTGCTGCACGGGCTCGGGAGTACCCTCACCCGTGGCACACAGAACTGCTAGCGCGTCGGGTAAGCAAACCCGCGCATCGACGTGCGAAGCGGAGGACCTGCCGATCGTTCGTACGGCAGCGTCGGCGGAACCCAGGCGGGCGTGGCTGGTGGTGGACGGTCGGCACCCAGATCGACCGTTTGATAACCCGCGTACTGGGGCAGGCTCCAGAGCTGTTGCGGGTCGCCGTTGATGCTGTTCAGTCGATAACCGCTGACCTGGATCGTCAAATTCAGCTGCGCTTGAGGCACGACAAGTTGCACCTGTTGCGGCAAAGAGACGCGGTCCGCCGGATAGTATTTGAAATTCGAACCTTTCGCGCTGGCGATCAATCTTCCATCGCTGGCGTAGTAATGCTGTTCGAGTACCCAGCCATACCTGGCATGGATCACGTAAACTTTCAGCACTTCGCCGTCCGGCGTCGGCAGCCGATTGCGGATCTCGATACGGTCGAGGTTCAGTGGCCGAGGTCCCTCGAGGTGCGAGGCTGGGTCGAGCGTGACGATACCCAGGCTTTCGATCACCCAGGCGGGATCGATCGGCAGTTGCTGTCGAATCCGGCTCTGGCTGAATTGATCATGGCGCGCGAAATAGACGCCGGGCTGTGGATCGTGTTTTGCCCAGAACCAGAAGAGTTCCTCGTTGCTGCCCACATCGAGTTCCGGCCCATAGATTTGCGCGCGCAATCGGAAATTCCTGGGGCGTTCCAACAGCAGGTTGGCTCGTAACGAAGGAAGCCCTGGGACGGAAACCGTGGCCGATTCCGATTGCAATTGGCGGACGGCGGACGAATTTGCATTGACGGCCTGAACGACTTCATCCAAGGTGGGAGGCCCCGCGAATGCCAGCGGGCTCGGCTCCGCGGGCAAACGGGGTTGCCAGGGCCATGCGCGGCAGCCGCTGGCCAGCGCGGCCAGCGCGAACGCCACAAGCACCGACCGACAAATGTGGCGGGCGCGGCCCCGGCTGCGGCAGCGAAGAATTTCAGGATCCATCGGCGGGTGACTCGGGGGCCTGAGGTGCGTCGACCTTGATCCCGCCTTGGTCGTCGTGCGGTCGTTCGGCGGGTGCACCGAACAGGATCTTGGAAAGTTCCGATTGAATGGCTTCGGCACGGGACTCGTCCGGCATCACCACCTTAACGCGGTAGTGACACTCGTTGCGGCCACAGAACACCCGGATCCACTCGTCGCCGTTGGAGTCGGTTCCGACTTCTTCCTGACGCAAGATGCGGCGGCGGATCATCAGCAACGTCAGCACATAGCGCAGATCGTGGTTCTGCAGGTCATCGGCCAGTCGCTCAAAATACTCCACCATCACCTGGTTCGGGGCCCATTGAATACGGCGGGTGGTCGCGTCGGGAACGCGGGACTGCCACCAGCCCAGGCTGTTGTCCGGTGGTCCTTCCCAGGCGTCGGCGGCGTAATCGATACGGGACACGCTGGCCCCTTGCTGGACCAGCACCGAATAGAACGGCTCGCCAGGCAGGAGTTCCCTGCCGGATCGCGCGCAGTGACGCGTGAACCGCTGTACCTCGAAGTCGATCATTCTCGCATTCTCGGGTCGGGAGATTGGGTGCGGAATAGTACGGCAAACGGACCGGCCGCTCAAGGCATATTCGGGCCGAAAACGTCGGAACAGACGAATAATCCGCAAACGCTCTACCCTCGGAAGCGGGCAGGCGGGGACCGGGCCAGCCGGAGTGAAATCTATGGATTGCGGTCGATTTGACGGACGATGAACTCCCAGCCGGCCATGGTGGGCCGCAACCTGCTCGGGTTTGCCAGCACGGATGGGTTCCAGATCGACTACCCCCTTGCCTTTCCAGGCCCTCCCGCCATGAACGATGCCGATCGCGCGCTGCGAATCTATGTCGAAGAAGTTGTTGCTGCCCCCCGTGTCGAGGATCTTTCCGGCTGGCAATCGGTCTGCACGGCAGTTCAGGAACTGACGGGCTGGAATCTGCAATGGAAGGGCGACGGCGCGAAACCCGCGGTTCAGCTCGACCCGGCGGACTGCACGCAGCTCATGGCGCGGCATCGCGTCGAACTGCTGGCCGATTCGCTTGGAAGGCTGGTCGAGACGCTGCAGAACACCCGCCTGGCGCTCTGGGAACGGGAGGCCGAACTGGCGGCCGGCGTGCCGGTCCGGATCCGAGCGGACGAGGAACCGCACCTGGCGGCTCGCCTGGAATCGATCCTGCGGATCGGCGCACAGACGCTCGCTGCTTCCGCGGTGGCGGCCTATCTGCTGGATGATGCAACTACAGAACTCAAACTGCGTTCGAGTTGGGGATTGCCGGCGGAAGGGCTGACGGAACCGGCGCGGCCGCTGCGCGGCGCAGTCGCCGACCTGGAGGCATTACTTGGGCACGCCGTGGTGTTGAACGATCGCGGCGAGATGTCGCGCTGGAAAGCACCCTTGACGGCGACGGCGGTTGCGGCGGTCTGCGTGCCGATCAGTTCACCGACGATGCCGTTGGGAACGCTCTGGTTCTACTTTGACGCCACGCGCCCCGTCGGCGTCGAACAGACCAATGTTGCGGAACTGGTGGCCAGCCGCTTCGCTACGGAACTCGAACGGGAAGTCCTGCTCTCGGAAACCGGCCGACTGCGCCGCAATCGCGCGCGTCATGACGATTCGGCCGAGGCCTGGCACCGCAGCCGGCAACCGTCGATCGAACCGATGGTGGACGGCTGGACGTTTGCGGGCTGGACGACGCCCTGGAGCGAATCGTGCGGCGCGTTCTACGATTGGTCGGTCCTGCCGGACGGTCAACTGGCGCTGATGACGGGCAGCGGACACGGCAAGGGCGACGCCGCGCTTCTCAACGCCGCCGCCCTGCACGGGATGCTGAAAGTGCTGGCACAGGCAACACCCCGCCAGATCGCTCAAGCCGTGTCCGACAGCTTCTGGGCGGCGTCGAGCGGCGATCAATGGGCATCGCTGAACTGCATTTCCGCCGATCCGGAAACCGGAATGCTGCAGGCCTGCTCCGCCGGCAATGCGGTCATCGTGCTGATTCAATCCGGCGAGGCCCGTATCGTCGGAACCCACCAGCCGATGCTCGGCTATGATCCCGATCACCACTATCGGCAGCGCAAAGCGACACTACCCGAAGACGGCACCTTGATCCTCTGCCAGGCGGAAGGACTGGATCGCCAACCCGAACAACAGAAACTGCTGCAGCTCATACAGACACTTGCCGAGGCATCTCCTCGTTCCGCCGAACAATGGGTCCAAGCGCTGCGGGAAGACGCAAGCTGGTTGAGTAAGAGCGAATCAGGACGGACCGTTCAGGTCGTTCAGCGACGCACTTCGACGGCTTGACGATGGTCCCGAATCGCCTAGACTTGACCAAGCCCACGCGGGAATGGCGGAATTGGCAGACGCGCTAGGTTGAGGGCCTAGTGGTAGTAATACCGTGCAGGTTCAAGTCCTGTTTCCCGCACTCTGTTTGAAATCCCGCGGTCACCTCACGCGCATTCGGACGAGCCTCACGAATTTGTGGCGTAGCCACAAAATCGTGAGGGCGGGACGCGCCGTGTCGCCGTGGCTCCTTCTATTCCATAACGCGGCGGTTTTCGCATTGCGCCAGCAGTTCCTCGAACGCTTTTCGCCAATTTCCGGCCGGGATTCCCGGCGGGGTTTCGAGCAGGTAATGGATCAATTGCGCGGCGAGCTGCCGATCGCCGTTGCGGAAGTGGGCCAGCGCGATGGCATGCCTGGCACGAAACCAGCGTTCCGACTGCGGCGGACTGCGGCTAGCCACGAGTCGCCATTGATCGATCGCGGCTTTCCATGACGCGGCATCCCCGCCGTCGAGCAGCACCTGGGCATACGCTTCCTGGATCGTGCCGTCGTTCGGCTGGGCTTTGGCAAGTCGTGCGAATTCCGCCAGGCTCTGTTCACGTTTGCCCAGCGTCAGCAGCGCGGCGGCGCGGATCAGGTCGAGCCGAATCTGTTGGGGCGGTCCGAGCTGTTGTCGTCGAGCGCCGAGCGCATCGATCGCTTGCAGCTCCCACTGCGCCAGGTCGCGACGGACCGTTGCCGGCAAGCCGGCTTCCTGGCGCGACAATCCGTCAATCGCCGCGAACAACGTCGACGGCTCGGCGCGCGACAGGCGTTCCAATTTCGCCGCCGCTTCGCTGCGTCGCTCGGGGTTGGCAGCGATCGCCACCAACAGCAGTGATTCGGCTTCGTGCCGCAATGCCACGGACTCGGCCTCTTGTTCCGCTTCCAGTTCCCGGATCAGTGATTGCAACAAGGCTTCGCCGCGCTCGGACTGTCCCCCAAACTGAAGATGCAATCGGGCGGTCAGCAACGTTGCGCGCTGCAGGTCGCGCGACTCGCCGTCGCCTGGCTCGTTCCGCGCCGCCTCGAGTGCCTCGTCAAAGTGTCGTCGGGCATGTTCCGCACCCTCGCGAAACCGCTCGCTGCCGCGTTCGACGCTCGCCAGCTCCCGCAGCCAGCACTGTCCCAGCGACAGCAGGGCGGCCCGTCCCAGCTTTCCGCTCGGCGTCACCTGTTCATAAAGGCGGATTGCCTCGCGCCAGTCCCGCCGGGACTCGAATACGGCGGCAAGCCAAACGCGCGTCTGTTCGGCGGTCGGTCCGACCGGCCAATTTTCCAGGTGCTCGCGCAGCAGCCGTTCGTATTCCTCAACCGTGCCTGGATCGTCGCGGTCGAGTTGCGCGGTGTTCCAGACCGCCAGCAAGTGGCCTGCGGCGCTGCGTTCCATTTCCGGGTTACTCAAACTCAATTCGCGAAACCGCCGCGCTGCGTCGGCGTGCTCCCGCTGCTGCTGTCGAATGGCAGCGGCACGGTACGCCAGCTCAAATTGGCGATCAGTACGTTCGAGCGAACCGGCCATCGCCGCCGCCTTGTCGTACGCAGCCACGGCCTCGTCCAACTGCTTGTTCAGGTACAGGTTGTCGGCGCTGCGCGCGAGCAGGTCAAGGTTCGTCGCGGCCACGCCACTGGACGCCGAGCGCACCACCAGCAGCTCGCCGCGATGACGCCAGTACGGGCCGTGGCGTTGTTCGAGCCGGCTCAGCCACGTCTCGGATTCACGCTGCCATTGCGCGGTCTGCACCGCGTCCTGGGATTTCTCGGCCGCCTTCCAAAGCGCGACGATCAGTTCCAATCGCGCGAAATCCAATTCCGCGTGACTCGCATTCGCATCCGCATCCCCTGCGATTTCGCGTGCGTTCGCTGCATGGCCACGCGCTAACGCCAACCGGATTCGCTCCGCGCGCACGCGCGCGGCGAACTCGCCAGTCAATTCGTGCTTCCACTCACCGGTCGCCTCGCGCTGCGCAAGTGCTTGCAGCAACTCCTCGGCCTCGGCCAACTTGTCGGCGTGACGCAGACCGATCACTTCGTCCAACCGGGCTTGCATCGCCAGCGGCTGTTCGGGGTCCAACTGCGAAAGGATCAGGCGCAGCGGCTCAAACGAGCGGGCGATCACTGCCAGGCGGTCCGGCGAGCCGCGTTCGTACGTCAACGCCAGGTTGCGTTCCGAGCGTGCCAGCTGCATCCGCACGTTATTCAGCAGCGAGGTAAGTTCGAGCTGGCTCAGTTCCCCCGCTTTGGCCGGCTTGCGCCCGCGCGCCACGATCAGCGCACCGAGATCCTTTTCGATCTGCTGCAACAACCGGTTCGCCTCGCGGGTCGTCGTGCGAGCCCGGTCCAGGTCGGCACCCGCCGCCCCAACTTCCGCCTCGATGCGCTGTAGTTCCGCCATCGCCAAAACCGCCAGCGCTTCCTGGGCCTGGACAAGCGGTCGGCGCGGATCGTCCTGGTGCGTGCGCAGATAATCCGCCGCAACCAGTCTCGCCTTCGCTAACGCCTCGTCCCGCTCGGCCTCAATCCTGTTCAAGGAATGCTCGCCCAGCGTTCGCACAAGCTCCGTTACCAGAAACGCGCGGCGACCTGAATCGGCTGCCACGCGCGATAACTCCAGTTCACAAAATCGCTGGGCCAACTCATACAGCCGCCGTTGCCGTAAGCCGGCCAGGAACTCCGCGTCGGACGACTCCGCGTCCCAGCATCGAAGTTCGCGCGGCAGCAAGCAGGCCGCGCAAGCGATCAGGATGCCGATGGCACCCACGCGGAGCCATCGTCCGCATTCAACGCGATTCCCGTCCGCGCAGCATCTTGAGCGCATTCCGCCGACACTCCATCGAAACCGTTACCTGGTTCCAATGCAGTATAAGCTGGTATTGGAGCGCAACAGTAGACGGCCAGACTGGACCGCCGGACTGGCATTGAAATCGGTCTTGTCCGAAAACTTGTTCCATGCCAGCTGCTCGAACTTGGGACCTGCCTTCAGTACAAACGTCCCGTTGCGCCGCGTTACGGCGAAAAGCTTGCCATCGGCCATCACCACCGAAGCATAGATCGAACCGGCGTTGGCTAATCTCTCCCGGTAAACCTCGTCCCCCGTCTCCGCCTTCAGGCAAAACGCAACCCCCTGGTTGTTCACCCAGTAGACGTGGCCGTCCGCCACGACCGCGGACGGTACGTAGGAACCGACCTGTTTTCGCCATAGAACATGCGCCGTGGAAACGTCGTCCGTACCGCCGGCCTTCACCGCCATTGCCGAAAACGATCCGGGAGACCCCAGAATGACATAGACCACGCCCTTATCCGTCACCGCACTGGTATTCGCCGGCCCGGACATCTGCGTTTCGCAGTACCACTGCAATCCTCCATCCTTGGGGTTCAGGCCCCAGATCTCGCCCGGCATGCAGACCACCAGCTCTTTTCTGCCGTCCGCCAACTCCACGACAATCGGCGTGCTCCAGGAGCCCTTGTACCCTTTGGCTTCGGTCCGCCAGACTTCCTTGCCGGTGGCTTTGTCGAGCGCAATCAGGCAGTCGTTCTCCGCGTCCGCATTGACAACCAACAGATTGTCGACCAGCACCAGACTGGTGGCGGAACCCCAGTTGTTAAAGCTGTTGTCCGAGCCCAATTGGAATTTCCAGAGTTCCTTACCTTGGTGATCGTAGGCGCGTACCCCGGAGCGTCCGAACATCGCATAGACCCGTTCCGCATCGATTGTCGGCGTGTTGGATGCATAGCCATGTTCGGAGAGGAAACCATCAAATTGTTCTTCCGGACCCGCGGATTGCACGGCCACGTCCCATACTTTTTTTCCGGTCGACAATTCGTAGCAGCCCAGGTGGCGCACCAGATCCTGCGGCTTGCCGACCTGGTCCTGGCTGGCCCCGTAACCCGAGTAGCTGGTCACGTAAATCCGGTTGCTGAACACGATCGGACTGGATGAACCCAGGCCGGGAAGGTCCGTTTTCCAGAGCACGCTTTCCTTGTCGGACCATTTCGCGGGCAGTCCCACGGCGTCGGAAACACCCGATCCGTTCGGTCCGCGGAATCGAACCCAGTCGGCTGCGGTTGCCGTACCGGCAATCGCGATCAAACCGACGATCATGCCTGAAACTCGTATCACCCCGCTGCGCCTCATTTCGATCGCCTTACAACAGAACTTCCGTGCTCAGGCTTTGTTCTTCTTTTCCGGCCGCTTGCGTTCGCCGCCACCGCCGCCCGGTCCACCGAATCCGCCACCGCGACCCGGATTCTCGGGGAATTTGAACTCCTTGCCTTTCATCTGTGCGAACTGTTCCTTCTGACCGTCGGTCAGCACGCCGAGGATATCGGATTCGGTTTTCTGTTGCTGTTCGCGCATCTTGGCCATGGCCTGCTGGCGTTCTTCATCGGACATTTCGAAGAAGTTGGCACCGCCGCCGGTAAAAGCGCTGCGGGCGTCGGCCTGAATCTTGGCGATCTTCTCTTTCTGCTCGGCGGTGATGCCAAGCTTCTCCGCGACCTCCGTGCGACTCAAGGCAGCCGCGTTCTCGCGCTGAATACGCAATTGCTGAACACGCTCCATCTGTTCGGGCTTGAGAATCGTCGCCAAACCCTCGGTAACATTCTTTTCCATCTCCTGGGCCCGTTTCATCGCTTCTTCGCGCAGCTTCTCCAAATCGACGTCGCCACCACCACCCGGACCTCCGGCGCCGCCGCCGGGACCACCACGTCGGCCACCACCAAACTGGGGTCGGTTCTTTTCCAGCAATTCGCCGATCGCTTTCTTCTGCTCGTCGGTAACCCCGATCTCTTTCTGCACTTCGTCCATGGCCATGATCATCAGCGAGTTTCCGCCGCGGCCCATGCCGAATCCGCCACCGAAGCCGCCGCCGAAGCCGCCACCGAAACCACCTCGTCCTCGCCCGCCGCCGGGGCCGCCTTGACCGCCGCCGGGACCTTTACGCTGTCCCTCCTGCGCGACGACCGCCGAGGCCAGTCCGACGATCAAACACATCGCCAACGCCACCATTCGCTTGGACATCTTGAAACTCCTCATATGTTACAACTGAACCGAAATTCAAATTCCCCGTGTGCCGCCTTATCCCAGGAGCTCTACCCCAGGAGCACTGCCCCCCCAACGACCGGCCTATCCTAACAGACGCTCGAATACGCCTTCAACAAGAACATGGCCAGATCAAGCTCGAAATTGTTAAACACGCCGCAGGCCCCAAAGTTTCTGGGAGGCGGTTCAATCGAGCCAGAAACGGGGCCGCGGCACGGTCATTCCAGGAAGTGAATTCCCCGATCCGAGCAATTCATGGATCGGGGATCAGGCGCACGAAACGAGCCGGTACGCCGACCACGAGGGAGCGTGGCGGCACATCCTTGATGACCACGGCCCCGGCCCCCACCACCGCACCCGCGCCGATCGAAACGCCCTGAATCACGGTCGCCCCGGCGCCGATGTGAGCCCCGGTGCCAACGCTGACGTTCCCGCAAATGCGGGCCCCGATCGCCAGATGGACGTGGCTGCCGATTTGACCATCATGGTCCACGATCGCCCCGTGATTGATCAATACATTGTCGCCCAAAACGGCACGAGGCCCGACAATCGCACCGGCAAGGAGCTGCAGCCCGGATCCTCGCCGGCTGTTCGGCGAGCAGATGGCCGCGGGGTGCAACAGTTCGCAAGGGGTTAATTCCCAGGTCAGAGCTTGGGAAAATATGCGGGCACGGGATATCGTGCTAGATGCCGATCCAACACCCACCAGAAACCGGCGCGCTCCGCGCGCGATCCAATCGGGGACCAGCTCATCACCACCGATAATCGGAACTCCCAGCAGCTCGCCGCCGTGACGTTCGGGATTGGTGTCGATCGCTACCAGCGGCCGCGGCTGCCCGGACGCCACAAGCGCCTCGATCAGCACCGCCGCATGTCCCCCGGCGCCGAACAGGATGATGTCATAACCGGCTGCCGTTACGCTCATCGGTTCACGCCTCCCCAGGTTGCTTCAGGCGGCTTCCCGCCAGTCCATGAACCGCTTGTTGATCAGCCGATCGTCGCAGGTTATCGATTCCAGAACGGCCACGATTCGCGGTGCGGAATTTCCGTCACCGTAGACGTTGGTCATTCCCTGAAGACCGCGACGGAATTCGTCCGAGCAGGCGATCGCCAGCGCGCGGCGCATCGGGGAAAGTTCGCAATCGGCGTCGAGTACATTCGCCGATCGGGACCTCCCCGCCTGCCGATCGCCGACGTTGATCACCGGGAGCTCGAACGAGGCCGCTTCCACAATCCCGCTGGACGAATTGCCCAGCATGGCGACCGCGTGCCGCATGAGGTTGAAGTACGGTTCCGTGCCAAGATTATCCACAAACCGGACGTTGGTTCGATCGGCGGCAAGAGCCTGAAAGCGCTGCACGATCCGCCGGTTGGCCGCATCGGCGTTCGGTCGCGTAATGATCACCGGCCGCCCCCGGTCGGCGACCTCCGACACCACGGTCGCGAGCGCGTCGAGTTGGGATTCGGTCCGTTCGAGCTGGACGGTAACCGGATGAAATGTGACCAGCAGCGGAGGTAACGGCAATGCCAGCTGCAAGTGCCGTTCGAGCCGATCTCTGTCCCAGGCCTCGATCTGGCGGACATGGTCGAGTCCCGGCGCACCCGATACATGCACGCGCCACGATTCCTCGCCCAGCTGCCGCACGCGTCGACCATGTTCTTCGGTCGAGACGAAATGCAAGTGACTCAGTTTCGTGATGGAATGCCGCATCGCGTCGTCCCATGCTCCCAGGGAAAGTTCGCCGCCGTGGATATGGGCCAGCGGCAGTCCGGCGAACGTTGCGGCCAGGGCCGCCGCATGCATTTCAAATCGGTCACCCAGCACCAGCACCAGGTCCGGCGCGATGCGCGGGAAGGCTGCGCTGAAACCCACCAGCCCTTGGCCGGCGGAAAGGGCGATATCCGATCGCGAGTCGCCGCCGCTGGTCATCGGCACGCTGGCGTCAATTTCGAATCCGTGCCGCTCGATCTCCCGGGCGGTCCAGCCGTGTTCGTCGTTCAGGTGGGCGGCGGCAGCGACGATCCGGGGCCGCAGTAATTGAGAACGTTGCATGGCGCGCAGCACAGGCAAGTAGATACCGAAATCCGAGCGTGCGACGGTCACGACCGCGATCGATTTCATGCCACCATTCCCAATCGCAATACCGTGCCGGCAGGAATATCATGGCAGGCGGTGCGATGCAGAAGCTGCTCCTTCATCGCGGGGGGCAGCCCCGTCCCGGGCCGACGGAAGGCGATCAGATCGGCGGTGATCCGCGTGCCGGCGGCGATGTCACGAGCCGCCACCAGGCTGCGGCGGGCCACGGCGGCGGTTCCCTGTTCCGCCGCCGTCGCCGACTTGCGTCCGCTGCCCATCGCTCGCTCGATGTCGCGGATGCCTTGCACAAATTGTCGAAGCTGTTCCGGATCGAGCGACGCCTGATGGTCCGGACCCGGCAAGGAACGATCCAGCGTGAAGTGCTTTTCAATCATGCGGGCGCCGAGCGCCACGGCGGCCCAACCAATTTCCAGACCCAGCGTGTGATCGCTGTAGCCGACCGGTACTTGGAACGCAGCGCGCAGCGTGCGCATCGCGCGGAGATTAACCTCCGCCGCCGCGGCCGGGTAGTTACTGACACAATGCAGCAGCACAAACCGGTGGTTTCCGGTCCGTTCCACCGTCTGCACCGCTTGTTCCACTTCGCTGAGATTTGCCATTCCGGTCGAGATGATCAGCGGATGGCCTTTTCTCGCGATGTGGTCGATGAGCGGCAGATTGGTCAGCTCCCCGGACGGAATTTTGAATGCGGCCACGCCCAGTTCTTCCAGAAAGTCGGCGCTGGTTTCGTCGAACGGAGTGGAGAGGAACTCGATGCGGCGCTCGTGACACCGTTCGACGACGGCCCGGTGAGCGACGCGGGACAGTTCGAGTTTCTTGAGCATTTCGAACTGGGTCTCGCCGGCCCCGGTGGCGCGGGCCTGGTATTCGCATTTGGGCGCGTCGAGCGTCACCAGGCTTTCCGCCTCGAATGTCTGGAATTTCACCGCGTCGGCGCCGGCGTCGGCTGCGGCATCCACCAGCGCCAGCGCCAATGGCAACTGCCCGTTGTGGTTGACACCTGCCTCGGCGATCACGTAACAACCGTGCCCCGCGCCGACAGGCCGCCCCGCAATCGCGATCTTGTTGGTCTGCTCGTTCTGCATGGCGTTCACCCCTTACGCGGCGATGCGGAACCCGTGCGTGAGGATCCGCTCCGCAAGTTCGAATTCCCAAAGCGTATCGATATCGAGCGATTTCCAGGCCGGCATCACGAAGGGGACGGCGCCGGGAGGCGTCATGGCAGGCAGACGCTCCAGCTGCGATCGCTGATTTAGATAGATCGCGCCGTTCAAAGCGTAGGCCGGAACCAGCGACTGCCTGCGCAAATCGGGCGGCGTGTCAGGAAAATAGTTCGCCAACGTGCCGTCCGCGCCGATCTGTTTGGCCCAATAGGGATGCGGATGGAGTTCGTAGACACTCACGACGGCGACGGCGGAACGCGCGCGGACCAGTTCGATCGCACCGTCAATTTCATCGGCCGAACGCAGCGGCGAAGTCGGTTGCAGCGTCATTACGTAGTCGGGCAGGTACCGCTCTTCGGCGCGCAGCCAGTCCATGGCATGGTGCACGGCCGCGATGTGGGGTGAGTCGTCGCGGGCGAGCGATTCCGGGCGCCGGAATGGAACTTCGGCGCCATAACGCCGCGCCACCTGGGCAATTTCCTGATCGTCGGTGGAGACGATGACGCGATCCAGTCCGCTCTGTCGGGCCGCGTCGATGGTCCAGGCGATCAGCGGTTTGCCCGCCAGCGGCCGCACATTCTTCCCCGGGATCCCCTTCGAGCCTCCGCGAGCCGTGATCAGTCCCAAAACCTGCATCGTGCGATCTCCTCCTGGTGACGGCTCACGCCACGTTGCGCAGCGCGGCCCCGAGCTCCGTCATCCGGTATTTCACTTGCCAGGGGGCGCCGAGCGACTGGTTGGTCACTAATACGTGCGCCTGCCGCAGCCCGCGCGGCGGCGCGCGATACCCGTCAGGCAGTATCAAAATGTTGCAATCGGCGCGTCCCGAAAACTCGCCCGGTTCGTCCCCCACGATCATTTCCACTTCCGCCTCGCCCGCCAGAGAGCGACGCGATACGGGCGCCATCTCGGCCGACACCGGCTCACGCGCCAACAGTCGATCGCCCAGTCGACCAAGGTCACCCCATTCGCCGACCAAGCCGGCCGTCGCTGCGGTGTCGCTCAACAACTCCAGTCGCAAATCGCCGTCCGACCGTTTGACGAGTCCGTTGCGGCAGCGCGTCAACCGCACCGGCCGCGTCAGGTACGAGACATTGCTTCCGGCGCGCCACGACATCGGAGCGGTCGTGGTCGGCGGATGCCACAGATGATAGGTGCGCGTCCAACGCAGTATCGACGCGATCCGCGTTCCCGAACGACGCAAGCGAATCCGCAGATCGTCGTCCTCGCAGCCCCAGCCTACAAAATTCTCGTCGTAACCGTTCACTCGCTCGAAATCGGCGCGGGATATCCCGACATTCCCACCGAACAGTCGCGGCTTGAGCGGGTGCCGCAGGGCGTAGTAGAAGCGACTCTTCCAATCCAGCTTGGCCAGCTTCCATCGCTCGCGCCAACCGCCCCAACGCAGGAAGTCGCCGCGGCGGATTACATCCCCTGTCACCCGCTCACTTGTCGGTTGATCCAGGCAGACGCAATAGCCGGCGTAGGCCACGCGATCGCGCCGTCTGGCGAGATGTTGATAGACATGGTCTGGAGGAAGAATGCAGTCTCCGTCCAGAAAGATCAGGTACTCCGCGCTCGATGCCGCCACGCCTTCGTTGCGACATCGGGCCAGCTGAAAGGAAGCGTGCGGATGCGTCGTCAACCGAACCGGAAACTCGGCCACCGCCGCGAATCCGCGAACCAGATCGTGGGTTTCGTCGGTCGAACCGTCGTCGGTGACCACCACTTCCATACGACCCGTTACGCCACGCTGCAGCGCAATCGACAACAGGCAACGCTCCAAGTGTCGGGGACGCTGATAAGTGGAGACGAGTATGGCGACTTCCGCTGTCTGTGTATGGGCCATTGCTGGCGACCCTGGGCCTGGACTCCTTCCGGCACTGCAGCCGAATTAAGGCCGAAATCGGCCGCCAAGTCAACAGCAGTCGACAGCTAGCGTCGCGACAGCCATGGCGTCCGACCCGCCACGGTCTGCGCCGCCGACTGGGCCGCCTGAATCGTATCCAGTTCACCGGTCGCCGCCGAAAGCTCGTCATGGACGCTGCCCGACTGAATGCCGCCAACACCGAGAATATTCCAGTTCTTATGGTTGGCGCGGGCCAGAGCGTAGCCCTCGTTGATCACCGGCTGGCGTGATTTGGAGTCGTAAGCAACCACCACCAGCTTGGCCGTTCACCCGTCCGCGAAGTGTCGGATTCCTTGAGTGTCGCGCAGCCCGTTCCGCCGACGCAAATTGCCAGTACCAAGAGTACGAAAAACAACCGGAGGTATCGTTCGCTACAGTCTTGATCGTCGTCGTGGCACGGAAATCGACAAGGGACATGGATACAGCGCATCTGGGCACCTGGTACAGAATCTATGTACAGAAATGAGAAAATCGATGAAAACGGATAAGTCGCCCGGTCAGGTCGTTTGACATCGATTAGGCCGTTCGAACCGCGCCGCTGATTACGCGGATCGACGACTGGCAAGCGAAAGGCGGCGAATCGTAGCGGCAATCGCAAGCCGCGATCAAGACGAATTGTATTCTCGCGATCCAGTGCTAGCTAAAGCTATAAGTAGGACGGGGCTCCTGCCCCGTCCCGCGGCGCCCCGTAATCACGCTTCGCTTCGGTACGGCTGCGCTACATCGCACTTCCGGACGGGTCTGGAGACGGCTCCCCCCCCGTCCCGCGGCGCCCCGTAATCACACTTCGCTTCGGTAAGCCTGCGCTCCATCGCACTTCCGGACGGGTCTGGAGACGGCTCCCACCCCGTCCCGCGGCGCCCCGTAATCACGCTTCGCTTCGGTAAGCCTGCGCTCCATCGCACTTCCGGACGGGTCTGGAGACGGCTCCCACCCCGTCCCGCGGCGCCCCGTAATCACGCTTCGCTTCGGTAAGCCTGCGCTCCATCGCACTTCCGGACAGGTCTGGAGACGGCTCCCACCCCGTCCCGCGGCGCCCCGTAATCACACTTCGCTTCGGTAAGGCTGCGCTCCATCGCACTTCCGGACGGGTCGGGAGACCCGTCCTACGGTCCTACGGTTCCCTGTTCCCCGTTCCCCGTTCCCCGTTCCCTGTTCCCCGTTCCCTGTTCCCCGTTCCCCGTTCCCCGTTCCCCGTTCCCCTCTTCACCGTCCTCCGGCACGGAACGCTGGCTTCGACAACAGAATCTGGGCGACGCCGATTTGGCGTTCATGGAAACCGGCTTCGCAATAACAGAGGTAATAGTGCCAGGTTCGGATGAACCGTTTATCGAATCCGAGCGCCTTCACTTTCGGAATCTCGCGCCAGAAATTATGCCGCCAACGCGCCAGTGTTTCGGCGTAATCCGGCCCAAAATCCTCGAGTTGCAGAAAGCGGAAATCGGTTCGATCGCCGACGCAGCGAGCGATCGCTCCGACACTCGGCAGAAATCCACCCGGAAAAATGTACTGCTGGATAAAATCGACCGACCTGCGATAGCTCGCATAGCGATGATCAGGGATCGTGATCGCCTGCAGGCAGAAAAGTCCGTCGGGCTTGAGCAATCGCGAGCATTTTTCGAAATAGCCGGGCAAAAACGATTCGCCGACCGCCTCGATCATCTCAATCGAAACCAGTTTGTCGAACGTCCCCGACAAATCTCTATAATCCTGCCGCAGGAGATTGATACGGCGTCCGATTCCCGCCGCGCGGAATCTCTGGGCGGCATAGGCGTACTGCTCCTCGGAAATTGTCGTGGTTGTAACCCGGCAGCCATAGTTCCTGACGGCGTGCTCGGCGAACCCACCCCATCCGGTGCCAATCTCCAACAGGTGATCGCCGGGCCGCAGATCAATTCTCCTGCAGATGCGGTCGTACTTCTCGATGGATGCCTGTTCGAGCGTCATGCCGGGCCGATCGAAGATGCCGCTCGAATAGGTCATCGTCGGATCGAGCATCAAGGAAAAGAACTCGTTGCTCAGGTCGTAATGAGCCGCGATATTCCGTTTGCTGCCCGCGCGGGTGTTACGGCGACACCAGTGGGCCGCGGCGCGCAGCATGCGCAACGGTTGCAACAGTCCCCATCGCGCGGTGGCAAGCAATCCCGTTGGCTCCGTCTGACCGGGCCGACCCAATGCTCCTTGGTCGATTCGCGTCAACAGTTCCATATTCTGAGCCAAGACGCGCATGGCGGCGGTCAGATCGGGCGAGTCCCAATCGCCGCGAATGTACGATTCGGCAGCTGCCAGTGCCCCACCGAGTGCGACCGATCGATAGAAACGACGATGATGAACGTGGATCGTTGCCGCAAGCTCCGAAGGGCCTTCCTGCCCAAATTCGTGGGTGCCGGTCGCATCGAACAGCGTAAGTCTTCCTGCCTTGAGCGATTGCAGTCGCTGCAGGAGAGCCTTACGGAACAGGCAACTGGCGTCGAGCCAATCCTTCCCTCGCCTGATCAGCGACGATTGCCGCGATTTGGAACGGGAACGGTGGCCGGCAAGATCGTCGTAGAGTATGTCGTGGGACTCGGCTGGCTGCGCCGACGGGGGTGTGCATAAAAGGGACATTTCTTCCACCAGAGTCGTAGGGCTTGGAGATAAATCGCCGCGCTGATCTGCGCGGTCATTACGGGAAATCGCAGGCTCATGCGCCGCAAAGTCGATCTGCTCAGCGCGCGGCGTTCCAGGTTCATCGAGGCAGTAAAAACAGTTTTGCCGGCACGCCGGTTCGCCAGACACGCCTTCAAGGACGCCTCCGGTTGCGATAGGCGCCAGTCGTACTCCAGATCCATGTCCATGAAGGGTGAGACATGGAAGTCTTTGCGATGAGTAAACCGCAGGTCGGAAGCTCCGTGTTCCCGGTTTCCATCCCAGAGCAGGTAGCAATGGCGCTCGTTCCAGGGCGTATTGTTGACTTCCGCCACCACCGCTTCGACGAGCGTTCCGCATTCGCTGTAACAGTAAAACAGGTTCAGCGGACTCATGTAGTAACCCAGGTATCGCAGTTGGGTCAGAAGCCGTATCGGGCCGCGACACGCTATTCCCGTCTCCCGCGCGACCAGCTCGCGCGCCTCGTCGGCCAGCGGACGATCGGCGTCGAACAAGTGGTCGCTGCGCAGGAACGACGCGGAGCCAAACCGCGACGATGAAATCGTCCTGCCACGGCCGACAAGCGCCGGCAGCTCGTCGAGATCCAGGTACAGCATGAACAGCTTGTAGCTGAATCGATGCGTTACCGGTTCGACGCGCTGATGAGCGACCGTTCCGTGATAGATGCAGCTTTGCATGCGTCAAGTCCCAATCCGAAATGAGCGGCTACTGACAACGCGCTGCGGACTCCATCTTCGTGGAATCCGTAGCCCCAGTAAGCGCCGCAAAAATGCGTGCGGTTCCTGCCGCTGATCTCGCGATGCCGCGACTGGGCCGCGATCGACGCGCGGGTGAACGCCGGATGCGCGTAGTCGAAAACTCGGAGAATCCGCGACTCGTCGATCGGTCGAGTCGGGTTCAGGGTCAGCAGGATCGGTGTGCTGGAACGGTGATTTTGCAGCCGGCTGAGGTCGTAGGTCACCGAGGCCGCCTGTTCGTCCGAATCCGGGATCCGATAATTCCAGCTCGCCCAGGCTCGGCGCCGTCGCGGCAGCATCCGGATGTCAGTATGCAGCACGGCCTGATTGGGCTGATAAGGGAATGCTTGAAGGATCTGTTGCTCGGCAAGAGTCGCATCCCCCAACATCCGTAACGTCTGATCGGCGTGCGACGCGAACACGACTTCGTCGTAGTCGTCGATCCGACCGCTGGCCTCCGTGACGCTCACGTACCGGTCCGATCGCTTGACCGATGTCACCGGGGAACGCAGCCGAACTTGATCGCGAATCGGTTCGAGCAACGCGGTGACGTAACGTCGCGAACCGCCAAGGATCGTCCGCCATTGCGGTCGATCACGCAATTGCATCAGGCCATGATTGGCGAAAAATCCGATCATGAATCGAGCGGGAAAGTCGAGAATCGCTCGGGGGTCACTCGACCAGATCGCCGCGGCCATCGGCACCAGGTAATGACGCACAAACCGGTGGCCCACGCCGCATTCCTGTAAAAAATCGTTCACGGTGCGGCCGTCCTGCAGACGATCGCTTGCGGCAGCGAGCATGCCCCGGCGGTTAAACCGCAGAATGTCACTGAGCATTCTCCAGAACGAGGGCCGCAACAGATTTCCGCGCTGAGCGAACAGGCCATTCAGTGAACTGCCCTGGTACTCCAGTCCGCTGCGCTGGCATCCCACGCTGAAGCTCATGTCGCTATCCTGCGAGGCGATTTCGAGCAGCTCAAGCAGGCGGCAAAACTGCGGATAAGTCCGCCGATTGAAGACCATGAAACCGGTGTCGACCGGATACGTGCGACCGTCCAACTCGACGTCAACCGTGTTCGCATGCCCCCCCGGATAGCCGTTCGACTCGTAGACCGTAACGTGATGCCGAGAGGCAAGCAACCGGGCAACTAGACTGCCACTGATTCCCGTTCCGATGATGGCGATTCGCATGCGATTTTCCTGAACCTTCCCGGCATGACGCGTCGTCCATCCACCGGAACTTCCGGCGATCTGCGGATCCTAAATGGGGAGCCATACCTTACCCGATGAATTTACCCGGCGTTACCACCGTCGTTGCGCACTATAGGACCGCTCAGGTATATGACAAGGGTTGGGACTGAACGACGACGCCAGCGCGCCGCAAACCATTCCCGGCCCTCTCGCAAAGGCGCAAAGCCACCTGGGAATCGGTCACGCAGCACGGCGCCAGGGCTGATAAAAATTTGAGTTTTTGACCCCGTTCCCCGTTCCCCGTTCCCCGTTCCCCGTAACCCGTAACCCCCCCGTTACCTATTCCCCATTTCCCTTGCCAGGCGGCCAGGGGATGAAGGAGCTGGTGCGAGCGACGTAGTCTTCGTAGC
>Ga0233425_10004121_pt1 | contig 24926 bp, 20 predicted proteins | sample Watercolumn_Towu_2_FD_181712 | JGI IMG/M metagenome (GOLD analysis project Ga0233425, IMG submission 181712) | Freshwater microbial communities from Lake Towuti, South Sulawesi, Indonesia - Watercolumn_Towuti2014_140_MG | ecosystem: Environmental > Aquatic > Freshwater > Lake | place... | reverse complement strand
TCCCGTTTTCTTTCTCTTAGCCCTTCCAGAATCTTCGCATCTGAGTAACGGTTCATAACGTGTTTCCCGGACATTAATCCGGGAAACAAGGAAAAGGTTATACGTGGTTGAAAACTTTTTTCAGGATAAATCAACTGACCGGATCGTTTCCTTCAGAATGACAGAGAAGGCCGCGAAAAAGTTGGATAATCCGAAAAAATCCGTGAAAATCAGGTATAATCCGCGTCATCAGCATTCGGGTTCCCGAGACGCGGATTACACCGATTTAATCAGAAGGTGTGGATAACTCAGGTTCCCATCAGAATTTTGGGTTCATCCCCAGGTTCCAGAAGAGGAACGACCACACGTCGCCGTATTCATCGATGATTTTGGACGTGGGCTTTCCACCCCCATGACCTGCCTTGGTCTCAATGCGGACCAGGACCGGGTTCGGTCCGGCATTGGCAGCTTGCAGGGCAGCGATGAACTTAAAGGTGTGCGCGGGAACCACCCGGTCGTCGTGATCGGCCGACACGGCGATGGTTGCGGGGTAACTCACCCCCGGCCGGATATTGTGGAGAGGAGAGTATTTGATGAGATAGTCGAATCCCTCTTTCGTCTCGCTGGTTCCGTAATCGGTCGCCCAGGCCCAGCCGATGGTGAATTTGTGATATCTCAGCATGTCCATCACACCGACCTGCGGGATAGCCACTTTGAATAATTCCGGTCGCTGGGTCATACAGGCGCCCACCAGCAATCCCCCGTTGGAAGCTCCCATGATAGCGAGTTTCCGTGAGGAGGTGTATTTCTCCCTGATCAGGTATTCCGCTGCCGCGATGAAGTCGTCGAAAACATTCTGTTTTCGTTCCAGTGTACCTGCCTTATGCCAGTCCTCACCGTATTCTCCGCCACCCCGCAGGTTTGGTACCGCATACACCCCCCCTTGCTCAATAAAGGCCAGCCGGGATATGCTGAACGCGGGTGTTATGGAAACGTTAAAGCCGCCATAGCCGTATAAAAGAGCGGGATTATCGCCATTCAGATGAAGCCCTTTCCGGTGTACGATGAACATGGTGATCAACGTCCCGTCTTTCGACGGGTATTCGACCTGTTTCACCTCGAATTTCCCGGGATCAAAGTCAAGTTCAGGACTGATGTAAACCTCCGACTGGTTTGAGAATACCTGGTATTTATACAGGGTATTGGGGAAAGTAAAGGAGGTGAAACCATAGAATGCCACGGAATCGCCTTTTTTTCCATTAAATCCGGAGAGGGTGCCAACGGCCGGAAGAGCCATCTCACCGACAGGTTTTCCGTCGTAATCATAGGCCATTGCTTTGCTGGCTGCCTTGTGCATGCTGACGGCTATGATCCGGTCGCCGGCCAGGTTCACACCCTGGAGCACATCTTCCTGTTCGGGGATAATTACTTTCCAGTTGCCGGAGTCAGGTTTTGCCGGATCTATCAGCACCAGTTGCTGCTTCGGAGCATTGCAGTTGGTAAGCACCAGCAGGAGGCCGCCCAGGTTATCGATCACGCCGTAGTCGTTTTCAAATCCTGTGACAAGAGGCAGGAAGGGAGCTCCCTTTTTTGTCAGGTCCTTACAATACATTGCATTGCCGCTGGTTGATTCGGTTTCGTAGAGGATCAGGAAATGCTCATCCTCCGTCACGGAGGCAGTGTAGTTCCGTAAAGGATACGCGGGATTCCGGTAAACAAGGACATCTTCTTCCTGCCTGGTTCCCACTTTGTGATAGAATACCTTATGGAATTCGTTCTTCCCTGAGTATTCCTGCCCTTTGGCCGGTTCATCATAACGGCTGTAGTAAAAACCATCCTTCTGCCATGCCATCCCCGAAAACTTCACCCACTTCAGGATATCCGGCAACTCTTTCTTCCCGTCGATTTCCAGGATATGGATCTCGTTCCAGTCTGATCCGCTCCGGGCAATAGTATAGGCCATGTATCTGGCGTCGTGCGATACCGAGAGGTCCGACAGGGCCACCGTGCCGTCTTCGCTGAAGGTGTTGGGATCGAGGAGCACTTCTGGTGCACCCCCGATGCCTTTCCGGATATAGAGCACCGATTGGTTCTGAAGGCCGTCATTCTTGAAGAAATAGTAATACTCCCCTTCACGGAAAGGCACCCCGTATTTGGGGAAATTCCATATCTTTTCCAGCCGGGCACGCACCTTTTCCCGGTAGGGGATCTGCGAAAGATATTCATTGGTGACTGCGTTCTCGGCAATCACCCAGGCGCCGGTCCCGGCAGAGGTGTCATTCTCCAGCCAACGATACGGGTCGGCCACCCGGATGCCGAAATAATCGGTCACTGTATCCACCGTAGCCGTTTCGGGATAGGTAACTCTTATATCGCGTTGACAGCCAACGAGAGAGATAAACGCCAGTGTGGTAAAAACGAGAGATAATTTTTTCATGATTTTACGTTTTATTTGGTACAGAATGGATTTTATACGCTAATTCGCAGTAAATTTATGCCTTAATCCGGAAACCCAAAACTTCTCAAGCTATGGTTCATCGAGTAAAATCTGCCGGTCAACTAATTTTCGGAAAGCTTGTTTCCATCGGTTCCATTGTTTTCCTCATGGTCTTCCTCTCTCAGCTCCTGTCCTCCTGTAAAAAAGAGTCGGGATTTGACCCTAAGTCAGTCACCATGAATCAGCTGAAAGGAACCTGGCGCGGGCGGATGACCACGTTCAAGAACAACCAGCGGATAGAAAAATCGGGAGATATTACCCTGTTCGAGACACTGGCCGGAAACATGCTCGACGGGATTTTTGAACTGGGACAGATCAATTTTCTGGAAGGGTTCATGTTCCAGAACGGGACGCTGTATTTCAGTCTGATCCTGAGCGATTCAACCAACCCGGAATGTTCAAACTGGAACCTTGGCGGATACGTCTATCTCCAGGAAGACAACCTGATGGTTCTGAGGATTGCAGGAAATGAATGCGGCCTCCTGGGGGAACAGTTCGTCACCTACGAAGGATCCCTGATCCTGGTGAATCCGAACATGGACCCCTCGGTCTATTACAGCTTCGCCGGAATCGGGCATACCTGGGGGTACAACACTACGCTGTGGAACACAAATACCTGTACGGTTACCAATGAGATCCTTTCGGAACCTTTACCCACCTTCTTTACGGTCAGGGAGACAAACGACTGCGGCTGGCCTTTCGGAACCCGGCAGTTCAACTGGCAGGTGGAGCCGTTCCGGTTTTCTGTCTGCTCAGGGACATCAACCACCGATATTCTGTACACATTCTATCTTGATGCTATCATCGGGAAACCTTACCGGTTCGTCTGTCTTACCGACACAACCTGGCTGACCCTTGCCGCTGTGGATGTCCCGGTCAATGTCCCGGCCGGCTCATTCAGGTGCGGGAGGTATGTCATCGAATCGCATCTCCACAGCAGCGGGACCGGCACCGTGATCGGTACCCTGTGGCTCAGCAAGCAGCATGGCTTCGTGAAAACAGAGTATTCCGCACCCGGCGACTCTGCCAACATCCAGTCCCAGGTGCTGAATACACTGAACATGCCGTGACCTTTTCTGACCCTTAATTCAACATGAAAGATATGAAAACAGTTTACATCTACCTGATCATGCTTGCAGTAAGCATGACAGTCATTGCGGGAGGGTGTAAGAAAAAGAACACCGAACCTGCCGACAACCGTGCACAGTTCGTGGGGACATGGCAGGGAACGATCACATTTACCGGTGGAACCGGTTGGACCGACCAGGGAATCCTTTCGGTCAGACTGAGCGGTGATAATCTTATCGGTTATGTAACCCGTGTCAGTGAACCTGTTGTGATGCGGCTGCGGATGATCAGCTTCGCCAATGGGATTTACTCGTTTGAAATGGTTTGTGCCAATCCCGATGATCCCGATTGCCAGACCTGGAATGTCACCGGTACGCTAACTATTTCAGGGACCACGATCCTTCAGCTTTCTGCATCGGGAACTTTCTGCGGGCCAGGCGGAGGGATCCAGGGGACAGTCACCGGAGACCTGACACGCACCAGTCCGAATCCGGATGACTCCAACTATATCACCTTTGCACAGGCGGGCCGGGAATGGCATCTCCGCATCACGGATTACAGCGGAAACCAATGTACTTATATATTGCACCTGGACCAGGATCTGGGTAACGGGATCTTCTCAGGGACCGGGACCACCGATTGTAACTGGCCAACGCAGCTGACAACGTTTTACTGGTACGTTCAACCCGGCATATGGTGCGATATGCGTACCGCTTCCCTCGACAGCCGGATCCTGAACATCCGATCCGATGCCCAGGTGGGAGATACGTACCAGAGCATCGTAGGGAACGATACCATCACTGTGACGATCCTGTCCCTGAATGATCAGGTGGTCATTGACGGGAAAACCTATGATTGCATCAAGGGGCGGAAATACGGGCACCAGTGGCTTGGATATTCCGACGGGTATTTCTGGATGCAGTTCAGCACCGGTTTGATCAAATACGAAGCGCTCCAGCCGAACGGCCCTACAGATGTGCACTATGAAGAACTCGTCTGGAGAAATTTCTGAATCCCGGCAGGTTTAGCGACTATTGCCCCGGCTTTTCACATTTTGAACACTCAGAAAAGCCGGTCCAGGAGGTTTCCTTCGACCTGGTTAGGCAGTGTGATCCTGAGTTTCGGCTCCTCTTGTATGGCCCGGGAAATGGCAAATATAGCCTCATTGTTCCTGGCCCAGGCGCGCCGGGCGATCCCGTTGTTCACATCCCAGTGCAACATCGTCCGCAGTCGCCTGTCGGCATCCCTGGTTCCATCCAGCACCATCCCGAAGCCACCGTTGATCACTTCGCCCCATCCAACGCCGCCACCGTTGTGGATCGACACCCAGGTCGCTCCACGGAAGCTGTCCCCGATCACATTCTGGACAGCCATATCGGCAGTAAAGGATGATCCGTCGTAAATGTTGGAGGTTTCCCGGAATGGCGAATCGGTGCCTGATACATCGTGATGATCCCTTCCCAGCACCACCGGGCCCGAGATCTTTCTTTTCCGGATGGCCTCGTTGAACGCCGCAGCGATCTTTATGCGTCCTTCGCAATCGGCATAAAGGATCCGGGCCTGAGATCCAACTACCAGGTTGTTTTTTCCGGCTTCCCGGATCCAGTGAATATTATCATGCATCTGGAGAGCGATCTCCGGCGGGGATTTTCTGGCAATCTGTTCCAGGACGCCGATGGCGATCCGGTCGGTCATGGCCAGGTCTTCCGTCATTCCCGAGGCACATACCCACCGGAACGGGCCGAATCCGTAATCAAAAAACAGCGGGCCCATGATATCCTGCACGTAGGAAGGATAAAGGAACGAGCCGTCGGGGCGGAGAATTTCGGCGCCGGCCCGGGAAGCCTCCAGGAGGAACGCGTTGCCGTAATCCCAGAAATACATACCCCTGCGGGCAACCTGGTTGACGGCAATGACCTGCCGGCGCAGCGACTTTTGCACCTCCTCCCGGAAAGTGCCGGGATGAGAAATCATGAGCTCGTTGGACTCCCTGAAGGTCAGTCCGGCCGGGTAATACCCCCCTGCCCAGGGATTATGCAGCGAGGTTTGATCGGAGCCGAGCTCAACGGAGACCTCATCCTGCGCCAGGCGTTCCCACAGGTCCACCACATTGCCCTTGTAGGCAATTGATACGGCTTCCCGGTTCTTCCTGGCTTCCGTCAGGCGGGTCATCACCCGGTCCAGATCCGGATACACCTCATCCACCCAGCCCTGGGAGTGGCGCTTTTCCACTGCTTTCGGGTTGATCTCCGCCACTACCGCGATAGCACCCGCGATCACGGCTGCTTTGGCCTGAGCCCCCGACATCCCGCCAAGACCTGAGGAGACAAAGATCTGCCCGTGAATGTCGGCTGACGGGCGGACAGGCGGACGGGCGGATTGGGGTGTGTCAATTACTGATTTTCTTCTTGCTGCGTTGAGGATTGTGATCGTGGTTCCATGCACAATTCCCTGTGGCCCGATATACATATACGAGCCGGCAGTCATTTGACCGTATTGAGTAACGCCAAGAGCATTGTACCGTTCCCAGTCGTCGGGACGGGAATAGTTGGGGATCATCATCCCGTTGGTGATCACGGCACGGGGAGCTTCCCTGTGCGACGGGAAAAGGCCCATCGGGTGGCCGGAGTACATGACCAGGGTTTGTTCGTCGGTCATCTCCGCGAGGTATTTCATCGTAAGCAGGTATTGTGCCCAGTTCTGGAAAACCGCACCGTTCCCGCCATAGGTGATGAGCTCGTGCGGATGCTGGGCTACAGCAGGATCGAGGTTGTTCTGGATCATCAGCATGATGGCGGCTGCCTGGATGGATCTGTGCGGGTATTCCGCAATGGGACGAGCTGCCATCCGGTAATTGGGCCGGAACCGGTACATATAGATCCGTCCGTATTTCTTCAGTTCTTCCGCAAACTCCGGTGCCAGTACCGCGTGATATTCCGGATCGAAATAGCGCAGGGCATTCCTTACGGCCAGCTTCTTTTCGTCAGCCGTCAGGATATCTTTCCGCACCGGGGCATGATTCACTTCCGGATCCCAGGGTTGTGGCTCGGGGAGGCCTTTTGGGATCCCATGCAGGATCTCTTCTTGAAAGGTCATGAGGTTAAATCTTCTCTTCATCGTGTTTCAGGATCTGGTAGAGGAATTCCCGGGAGCGGAAAAGCTGCGCCTTCACCGTTCCCAGCGGAAGGTTCAGCGCCGTTGCAATCTCTTCATATGACCACTCCTTGAAATAGCGCAGCTCGATCAGGGTGCGGTAATGCGGCTTGAGCTTTTCCACCACCTCCCGCATCAGGCGGATCTTTTGCTTTTCGATCACCCGTTCTACCGGGTCGGGTGCAGAGGCGGGAATATCCACCGGGTAGGGTTCCATGCCGTTGCCTTCATTGACTGCAGAATCGGCAAACGCGATCCGCTTCGAGCGCCGCAGAAAGTCGATGCAGTTATTGGCAGCGATCCGGAACAGCCAGGTACTGAAAGCATATTCCGATGTATATTGATGCAGGTTCCTGAAGGCTTTTCCGAAGGCCTCGATGGTCAGGTCCTCGGCATCGGTGGCATTGTTGGTCATCTTCAGGAGAAGAAAATAGAGCGAATCCCGGTAGTTGTTCAGTAGCCCGGCGTAGGCCTTCTGGTCGCCCTGCTCGCGGGCACGGAGAACGAGCCGGTAATCACGCTGGGCCTTTTCGGTGAGATGAGTGATCACTTCCATTTCCGGGGTTTTCTGACAAGGTTCGCAACCATGATACCGGTATTTAGGAGGAGCAGGCATACCGGGAGGATCGGGATAAAAACGATCAGGTCGGTTTCCCGGAGCCGGGACATGCCTCTTCCGAGAACGACATACTGGGTGATCCAGTGAAGGAGCATGGCTCCCACCGGGATCCACCAGTCGAACTTCAGGATAAGCAGCACGGCCAGCAGGGCCCAGAAACCCAGGTGTGTTCCGGCGTACATGCCCAGCAGGAGCTTATGGTGGAAGCGGTACCGGGCGGCAGTGGTAAGATGACGTCGCTTCTGGGTGATCCATTTCCCCAGGGATTCCTTTGGTTCCGACCAGGTAAATGAGTCGGGGTCGATGCAAACCGCAGTGTTCCGTTTCCGGGCTACGCGGTTTATGAAGAGGTCATCATCACCTCCGGGAATCCGGTAATGGGAAATAAATCCTTTTTCCCTGAAGAACAGTGATTTCCTGTATGCCAGGTTGCGCCCGACGCCCATATACGGAATGCCGGCCCGTGCGAACGAGAGGTAATGAATGGCGATCTGAACGGTATCAAACCGGATCATTCTGTTCAGAATCCCCGGCCTGCGTTCATAGGGGCCATATCCCAGGGTGATATCTGTGTTTCCTGCAAATGGCCGGCTCATCGAACGGATCCATTGGTTCCCGGTCGGACGGCAATCGGCGTCGGTCAGCAGAACAATGTCGTATCGGGCCGAACGGATGCCGATTGACAACGGGAATTTTTTTCCGGTGAAGAAGTTCAGATCTTCCCTGATATCCACCACTTTCAGGTGCGGATATGGTTTGGTCAGCCCGGCAAGCATATAGCCGGTTTCATCATCCGAGGCATGGTTCACCAGGATCACCTCGTATTCGGGATAATCCTGCCCGAGAAACAGTTGCAACGTTTTTTCCAGGTGATGCTGGGCATTATGCGCACAGATGACTACGGAGATGCCCGGGGAGGATTGTTGTGCGGGGAGAATGTCTGCGGGATGATCAGGGGAGCTCATCTGAAGGCCTGGTGAGCCCGGGGCCATCCTGATAAAAAACACCCAGTAAAACATAATCTGAACAAGCAAACAGAATCCAAAACCGATCAGCAGGGCCAGAATAAGCGGATCGGGATTGATCAAGGCTTCCGGCATTTAACAAGATTTAACAGGTGGCACGGCAAATTTATTCATATTCCCATAAATAAATCTACCTTTGTCGAAAAATAGGGATAACCTTTATTCTCAGCATTTCCCGGGGATTCGCGAGCCGGGTTTTCGTTCTTCATGACCTTCACCGTCACCCATAAAGATTCCGGATCTTCGGCACGGGCCGGATTGGTGGAAACCGCTCACGGGATCGCCGAGTCTCCGTTCTTCATGCCGGTCGGCACCGTTGGCGCTGTGAAAGCATTGCACATGCGGGAACTGAGGGAAGATGTGCATGCGCAGGTGTTGCTTGCCAATACGTACCATCTCTACCTGCGTCCGGGCACAGAGATCATTGCCGGAGCCGGCGGCCTGCACAGGTTTATCGGGTGGCAGCATCCGATCCTGACCGATAGCGGCGGGTATCAGGTATATTCATTATCGGGTCTGCGGAAGTTCAGGGAAGACGGCGTTGTGTTCCAGTCTCACATCGACGGATCGAAACATACCTTCACTCCTGAATCGGCCATCGACATCCAGCGCACTCTGGGAGCCGATGTAGTGATGGCGTTTGACGAATGCACCCCTTACCCCTGTGCGGTTGACGATGCCACCCGTTCCATGAAACGCACCCATCGCTGGCTGAAACGATGCCTCGACCGGTTTGCCGAAACCACTTGTCCGTACGGCTACTCCCAATCCCTGTTTCCCGTCGTGCAGGGAAGTGTGTACAAGGACCTGCGCATCCGCTCGGCTGAACTGGTCGCCCTTTGCGAAGCCGAAGGCAATGCCATCGGGGGTCTCTCGGTCGGTGAGCCGGCCGACACGATGTATGCCATGACCGAAGCAGTTACCGGAATTCTTCCTGAAGACCGGCCACGATACCTGATGGGCGTGGGAACACCGGCCAACATACTGGAAAGCATTGCCCTTGGGATCGATATGTTCGATTGCGTGATCCCTACGCGGAACGGCCGGAACGGGATGCTTTTCACCCGGCAGGGCATCCTGAACATCAAGAATGAAAAATGGAAGGATGACTTTTCACCGCTGGATCCGGAAGGAGAGAGTTTCACCGATCAACAGTGCTCCCGGGCGTTTCTCAGGCATCTTTTCACCGCCAGGGAGATCCTCGCTGCGATGACGGCCTCGGTGCACAATCTCGGATTTTATTCCTGGCTCCTGCGGGAAGCGCGCAGCCAGATCATCCTGGGGACTTTCCGGGCCTGGAAAGAGAAAATGACCGTTCAACTGATGCAGCGACTCTGACATGATCAGAACCCTCGATATATATATCATCCGGAAATTCCTGGGAACGTTCTTTTTCACGCTCCTCCTCCTGATCTTTATCGTGATCGTGTTCGATATCTCAGAGAAGATCGATGATTTTCTGAAACACGATGCCCCGCTGCGGGAAATCATCTTCGATTATTACCTGAGCTTCATCCCCTATTTCGTCAACCTGTTCAGCTACCTGCTCACCTTTATCGCTGTGATCTTTTTTACTTCACGGATGGCATCCCGCAGCGAGATCGTTGCCATCCTCAGCAGCGGGATCAGTTTCTGGCGAATGCTGGTTCCCTTTCTCTTCTCATCCGTTGTACTGGGTTTGCTTTCGTTTGTCCTGGCCAACTTCGTCATCCCGGTTACCAACCGTACGATGTTCACATTCGAGTCCAAATACTGCCGTGATCCGAAGGCCTTCAGCGACATGAATGTGCATAAGCAGATCAGTCCGGGCACCTTCATATATATGGAGAATTTCAATCTGAAAAACAATTCAGGGTGGAAATTCTCCCTCGAAAAATTCGATGGCCAGACTCTGGTCTATAAGCTGAAGGCCGAAAAGGCCACTTATGATACGGCAAAGGGGTGCTGGCGGATCGACAACTACTACACACGTAACATCGACGGCACCAGGGAAGTCCTGGTCAAGGGGATCAGGAAGGACACAGTGCTGCCGATCATTCCCACCGATTTCATTGAAGATGTGGAGGAGATCAAGGTGATGGGCTACGGGAAACTGCGCCAGGTGACACTCAACAAGCTGCTGAGGGGGGATCCGGATGTGATCCATTACCAGGTGAAACGGTACGAGCGGATCGCACACCCGTTCGCCACCATCATCCTGACCCTGATCGCGGTCGCTGTATCCTCACGCAAGGTACGGGGCGGGATCGGGTACCATCTTGGCCTGGGACTTGCCCTGACCTTCCTGTACATCCTCTTCATGCAGATCGCAGCCGTTTTCGGGATCTTCGGGAACATTCCCCCGCTCCTGGCTGTTTGGATGCCGAATATCTTTTTTGCTATCGTGGCCGGCCTGCTCCTTTGGAAAACACCACGCTGACAGGGCCGGTACTTATTTTCCGAATAAACCAAACACCGCCGAGCCGCTTCCGCTCATGGCTGCGTAGACCGCACCCTGGTGGTATAACTTCTCTCTGACTTCTCGGATTACCGGATACCGGTTCATGACCGGTTCCTCGAAGTCGTTGATCAGTTTCCCTTTCCAGGCTTCCACCGGCAGTTTAATGATCTCCCTGAGCGGCGTTTCCGGTTTCCGGGGAGTGACCAGGGAATAAGCTTCCGCAGTATTCACATGCACGGGAGGGATCTCCACAACGATCTTCCAGGCGGAAAGATCGACGGGAACCGGCTCCAGTATCTCACCCCTTCCGGTGGCAAAAGCCGGCTTGCTGATGATGAAAAAAGGGCAATCGCTTCCCAGGAGGGCCGCCATCCGGTGCAACTCCGTCAGCGGCAGGTTCAGCCCCGACCATTCATTCAGCATATTCAGCGTGGCTGCCCCGTCGGATGATCCTCCTCCAAGCCCCGAGCCAGGAGGGATAATCTTGTGAAGATGTATCTGAAGTCCGTGGGCGGTATCCCGGCGATGCCCATCGGTTTTCGGGAAGGAGCTGGAAGCGGGATCAAATCCGGCTTCTTTCCACACGGTCACCGCTTTCATCACCAGGTTGGATCCCGGATCGCCGGCGAGAGGGATCCCGGAAACGGCAAGCCGGACCCCCGGTTCCTCCGACGGGACCATCTCCAGGATGTCGGACAGAGAAACCGGGTGGAAAACAGTTTCGATGCTGTGGAAGCCGTCGGGCCGTTTCTCCATTACATGCAGGCCCAGGTTGATTTTAGCGTTAGGGAAGCAGATCACCGGAACAGAGATTAGTGTACAATGCGAATTGAGAATGCAGAAATCAAAATTAATAAATTCGGAGATCGGTAAATCTTGAACTGCGGAAGCCGGGCTGTCGGGCCTGAACCGCCACATGGGCAATTGGTATGAGATTGCCCGGTCGCGTGAGGCCAGTGGGATCGCCTGACCGGAACATACTGGTTCAAGGCAGTTCCGGGGGGCCGAAGGCAGGATTCGTCACGAATGAACTGTCGGTAAGCGTCAGGAGGAATGCTTTGAGGTCGGCCTTTTCTCCTGCTGTCAGTTGATTCCCGTGGGTGCCGATATGATGCATCAGAGGATTGATATAGGGAGACCAGACCAGTCCCGAACTGTAGAAATCGAGGACCTGGTCGAGTGTCGTGAACCTGCCGTCGTGCATATAGGGGGCGGTGAAGGCCAGGTTGCGTAAGGTGGGGGCCTTATAGGCCCCGATGTCGGAAGGATCTCCTGTGACTGCATACCGGTCGCGCGGATCGGAAAACACCGAATCCTTTCCGTTGTTATAGAAGAGGTGCGTGGTAAAGAGGGGATTTCCGTCTCCCCCGTGGCAGTGAAAGCAGTCACCCCCGGTTTCCGTGGTGAAGAGGATATATCCGTGGAGCTCAGCCGGTGTGAGCTGTACCAGTCCTTTGAGATACCGGTCGAATCTGGAATTGGCCGAGATGAGGGTGCGCACAAACTGGGCCACAGCACGGCCAATGTTTTTCACGGTCACGGTGCGGCTTCCGAAGGCCCGTTCAAATCGTTCAGGGTACCCCGGGATGCTCTGGATCAGGGCCCGTGCGCTGCCGGTGTCGGAATGCATCTCGTGCGGCGCAACTATAGCCATCCATACGATATCTTCCAGATGCCGGTTACCGGTTGCCGGATTATCCGGGTACACTTTGCCGTTCCAGAGATAGCCCGTTTGAGTCCAAACGAGGTTGATCAGAGGCATCATGACATGGGGCGTGGGGATGCCGGTCACTCCGGAAGGATGACCGCCGGTGTACCGGGGGTGATCGATCCCGCATTCGAAGGAACGGGATTGCAGATGGCAGGTGGCGCAACTCATCATGGAATCGGGATCGGTGCGCCCGGAGATCCGGCCGTCATAAAAAAGCATCCGGCCGAGTTCGATCCCTTCCACCGTCATCGGATTATCTCCCGGGATGTTCATCAGGGCCGGAAACAGGAACGGAATCTCAATCTGGCAGGGGGTTGGCGGTGGGACTGGATTGCCGGTATCCTTTTTTTTACATGAGTTGAGTGATAATATGAGGGCCGGTGCAATGCAACAGGCAGAAAAGTATGTTATTTCACGAATCGCCACGTTTTACTCCAGTTTTCCCGAAAATGCTCCTCTACCGTTCTGACAAACCTGATGCATCAATGGTTGGTTCTGCATGATCCCCTGCGGCAGGGAAGCCAGGTTAAGAGGATTAGGCGGACCGTTGAACCACCGGTCGAGGTGCATTGTCAGGACCAGGGTTTTCAACTGCCCTGCCCCGATGGTGAAAAAGGTGTTTTCCAGCCGGACGGAAAAATAGTTCTGCACATACGCCACGATGGAGTCCGGCTGAACCGGGTCATATATCTGGCCGATCCCCAGATGCATCATGAAGGGCTGAAGCCCCAGGATCGTATCGTTCCTCCACCGGGAATTGAGTTTCATGTAATGGTATCCCCCGCCCAGGACCTCAGGCCAGAACATATCGCGTTCGGGTGGGTCGGGGAAACGGTTGGACTGGTTCTTCACCGCATTCAGCCCGAAGGTGAAGGTGACGGAGTCGTATGTAGCGGGAGGGATCCGGTCGACCGGGTACCACTGGTGCGACTCGGGAATGCGTGCGTCGACATAGTGTATCCCGTCCTGGGAGCCGATCTGGTAAGCACCTCCGTCATGAAGATGCAACCGGATATCGGAAATAAAATACTGAAGTTCGTTGATTTCAAATATATTGCCGAAGGAATCGGTCCATCCGAGTGAGTCCAGGGCCAACCGGGTTCCGTCGTACATGTGAACGAAACGGAAATGCAGCGTGCCGGTGGGAGGCATCGGGGCAGGATCATTGGAGAATTTTCTGCATCCGCCCGAGAGCAGGACAGGTAACAGGCACATGGTTATCAGGGCATGGGAGCAGTATCTGGTATAAGGTTGCATAGTTGGTGATATGTTTAATCCTTGCAGATCATGACTATTACCAATGGATCTCTTCTTTCCCCATCTGTCTCAGGAACTTATTGGCCTGTGAGAAATGCCGGCAGCCGAAAAAGCCCCGTGCAGCCGAGAGCGGGGAAGGGTGAGGGGCGGTCAGGATGAAATGCCGCGAGAGGTCGATCAGTTCTCTTTTAGCGATGGCGTAATTACCCCACAATAGAAAGATCAGCCCTTCCCTCTTCCCCGACAGGGCGGTGATGGCAGCATCGGTGAATTGTTCCCATCCTTTTCCCTGGTGAGATCCGGCCTGGTTTTCCCTCACCGTCAAAGTGGCATTGAGCAGAAGCACTCCCTGGTCGGCCCACCGGGTCAGGTTCCCGTGAGGTGGTGGGTCTATCCCCAGGTCGTCGCGAATCTCCCTGAAGATATTCTGCAGCGATGGCGGCTGAGGCACTCCGTCGGGCACGGAGAAGCAAAGTCCATGTGCCTGTCCGTATCCGTGGTAGGGATCCTGCCCCAGCAGGATCACCTTCACCTGATGGAACGGAGTGTGGTTGAATGCATTGAATATGAGCTGACCGGGAGGGAAGATCCGGAACCGCTGCTTTTCCTCCAGCAAGAACTGCTTCAGAGCGGAGAAATACGGTTTGGAGAATTCCTGTTCCAGGGCCTCTTTCCAACTGGCTTCGATCACGGGGCGGATCTTCTCCATAGGTATTTATGAACGTCCGGGCGTTAATAACTTTAAGCTATACCCGGTGAAAAATATTGCTAATCTCTGTGAATTGTGTATTTTTGTATCCAAATCGACCGGTATGATTCCATCCTTCAAAAATATGAAAAAAGTCGTGTTCCTGGTAGCAGTGGTTCTTCTCGTAAGTATCCTGGTTTCCTCCTGTACCACCGGTCAGCGGTGCGCTGCTTACGGTGAACGGAGCCGATACCAGGTAGAGCGGCATTAACATACTGCAGGACCGTTTGGAAGAGGCTGTCATCTCAACATCAGACAGCCTCTTTTTATTTTTCTTTCGTATCTTTGTAAAGCCCGTCACCTTCCCCCTTCATGACCCGTGGAAAAGTACTCGTGTGCTCCCTGGTTTTACTGCTTCAGGGCTTCAATGTTCAGGCACAGTTCATTCCAGAACCGGATTCGCTTCCCGACAATGTTTTACTGGAAAAACAATGGGGCCTGGGCGCCCTGATCCATACCAACGGGTGGGGATTGAGGTTCCGGATCGGGAAGAACCGGACTGCCCTCCGTGCCTGGATGTGGGAAGCGGAGTACGCGACCTACAAATCGGCCAAGGAGATCCGTGTGCTGAATCCTTATTTCGCCGATGCCAAAAGCTACTTCTACGGAAAACTGAATTCGGTTTCCTTTATCCGGTTAGGCACCGGACAGCAGCACATCCTTAACCGCAAACCGTACTGGGGAGGTGTTCAACTCAGTGTCCATTATTACGGGGGGCTTTCGGTAGGGATCGGGAAACCGGTGTACCTCTATATCATTCATTTCAACTCGGGATTCACCGATTACGAAATCACGGAGGAGAAGTACAATCCCGAGGTCCATTACATTGATAACATTTACGGGCGGGCTTCCATCCTGTCGGGGATCCTCGAGCTGAATTTTCACCCGGGGATTTATTTACGCAGCGGACTTGAATTCGAGTTCGGCAACAAGAACAAACGGCCCAAGGCCTTTGAGCTGGGCGGCTGCCTGGATATCTCCCCTCTGGGCATTCCCATCATGGCTTACAATCCCAAACAGAGTTTTTTCTTCACACTGTATCTCAGCTTTCAGTTCGGAAAGAGGTATAACTGAGGTAGCCAGGCAGGAGAATGTCAGAAGAGGATGTCCATCTTCTTTTATTATCAACCGCCAAGGACGCGAAGGAAAGGTCTTTTTTGCGGTTCGAATCGTTTTACAGAACAACCAATTTCCCCCTGGCCAGAACCAGCCCATCTTGTTCTGCCACAACCAGGTAGATTCCCGCATTCAGCCTTCCCGCCTCCAGAGAGGTTTCGGTCACAAAATCCTTTTCCATCACCATCCTTCCGAACAAATCGAACAGGATCACCTTATTCCATTCCCGATTCTCGTTCCCCACAAGGTCATTCAACCGGATCTGCACCTTCTCCGCTGCCGGATTGGGATACAAAATCAATGTTCCTTTATCGACAATTTGAACTTTCGGTTCCTGAATCACAGTCCAGCAAAATGCCGGCGATTCGCAACCGATACTATCCACTTTGATCACCCAGGTGTCCTGTGTACCGGTGTCGGGCGGCGCCGGATAGATATACCCGCAGGCAACAAAGCCACTGTCATTTGCCTGAGCGATATCATATAAAAAGTTATCGCTATTCTGTCCTGTTAGAAAGATATATTCTCTGTACCACAGACTATCTCCTTCAGAATTGGTACAAAGTATCCAGCTAATTCGGTCTGGGATTTCAGGATATTTTCTCAATCTTGATCCGGTAGAAACAATATTTCCATTATCCAGAGCATGTATCGCCCATAATTCGTTCCAGATCTGAGCGACTCCATATTTCTTTTCCCAGACTTGATTCCCTTCATTATCCAATTTCAAATAATATATTCGGCCACAATACAGAGAGCTACCATAATTTGAATCACTGATGATCGTGCCTATTATAATATTTCCATCAGTTGTGGTATCGCAAAAGGGATAATAATCCATAAACGGGCTCCCGATGTTCTGAACCCATTCCTGGTTCCCCAGGCTGTCAAGCTTGAATATCACAGGATCAAGGCTTTGTATCCCTGAAGTGTAATGAATTCCGGTGATAACAAATCCATGGTCCGACGTGGCAGAAATATGATAGGGGTAATATAATCCTAAAGTATCTTCGATCCATTTATTCCACAGGATATTTCCCAGGCTATCGGTGCGTGCCACATAAATCTGGGGCCGCCATTCTATGGAATTCATAAAATCTCCGATAATGGCATAGCCATGATCTTTCAACCGGATTAATTGTCTGAATATGTAAGCGCTGTCGCAAGGTTCAACCTTGTCACCATATAATCTGCTCCAGATCGTGTCCAGATTCCCATTTAATCTCATCATCAAGCCTTGATCGCGTGTCCAGCCAGGATAAGGAGAACCTTTAACCCCTGAAAGGGCATACAATCCATCTCCTGTGGGAATCAGTGATCCCGGGTATCCTAAGGCATAGTGAATCCCGGGTTCTCCATATGTTTTTATCCATTTTTGATCCCCCGTCAAATCAATTTTAACGATTGCGATGCGGCGTCGGTGAATATTATCTTTTGATCCCGTTTCTGCTCCCAGGAGATATCCATCTTGCATTGGAATGACTGTTGTTGAGTAATCCCATAACCATTGATTGGTTATATTATACCTTTTATTGAAATACTCCTGGCTCCAGGAGATTACGGACAACATTAAAGGAATAAACGAAAATATTATTGTCTTATACATCTCAGGATAAGAAAAGTCATTTTCACAACCCGAAACATTTAACCCGGGTAAAGATAATACAGCTACGAGGGAAAGTCAAGCAACGGCGGACAAGGGATTACGCAAGATTGCGCAAGATTGCACAAGATTGCACAGGATTGCACAGGATTGCACAGGATTAACGCGTGCGCTGATACATTTCCATCAGTTTCACCACTAAAGCCGCATTTGCGCCGGTCACCGGATCGGGATCTTTTTGCAGCGCTGAGGCGATCGTAAAAAATGCGGAGTCCAGCTGCGATACCCGGGTATAGTTCAGCAGGATCAGGCAGGCGTAACTCTCAAGGAATTTTGTTTTTTGAGCTGATGTCATGGATGGGGATAACATGTTTTGTTGCTTCGCTCCGCCAGCAATTAGATGAATGCCGGATTCCAGATGACCGGATAATTCCTGCGGAGACAGGGTCAGGATCCCTGGAGTCTGGAGGATATGAACAAATCCGGGCTTGTACGCCGGCAGGAGGCGTTGGCTACCCTGCGACGGAATGTAAAAGAGAATGGCTCCCTGGTCAAACCTGACGTACGGCTCGTTCTGATCCTGCGCCCGGAGCAGCAGAGGAATTATAAGTAATAACACTAATCCTTTTTTCATACTGGTATTTTTCCTGCGAAGGGCTCAATGGTTATCACAGGTGTGCCTAATGTGGTGATAAATTAGATATAAAAGTACGCATCTTTGCGAAGAACCATTTCTTTTAAAAAACAACCAATTTCCCCCTGGCCAGAACCAGCCCATCTTGTTCTGCCACAACCAGGTAGATTCCCGCATTCAGCCTTCCCGCCTCCAGAGAGGTTTCGGTCACAAAATCCTTTTCCATCACCCTCCTTCCGAACAAATCGAACAGGATCACCTTTTTCCATTCCCGATTCTCGTTCCCCACAAGGTCATTCAACCGGATCTGCACCTTTTCCGTTGCCGGATTGGGATAGATTTCCACCCGGTACCGCTCCGCAACGGGAACCGGTTCGCCATAACCCGTGATCAGGTCGCAGTCGCAATCGACGGTATCTGTCGGAATCGGGAAAGGGCACAGGCTGTCATACACAAAAGGGAAGGAATACAGGGAATCATATTCCAGGTTCTCATTCACCTTCATCGCCCAGGCGTCCAACTGAGTAAATGAGGTATAGTCATAGGGGGCATATCCTGAGATCAAATATTTATTATCGATGGAATTCGAAAAGGCGCCAATATTTGGCGATCCGTTTTTATTCTGAAGACTTTTAAGTAATATCCCCATGGTGTCTGTTTTAAAAACTCCTGTGAATTCATTCATATCGTTCGAGTAAAAGCACTGGCCCTCCTGATAGAAAAAATCATTCTCCTCACGCAAACCAAAAATGATCGTAAACAATGTATCGGGATGCATAGTATGTTCGTAGAGCAACTGGCCGGTATGACTGTATCTGCCCAGGTATGGATGCCAGACAGGCGCTTCTTCTCTGGTGAAACCCGCTATGTAATATGATGACCCTTGATCGAGTGCGGAATTCAAAATCCCAGTATGATCTAGGTTTAATGTATCGGGAATCACCCATTCCTCATTTCCGAGAGAATCGGTTTTAATCAATAAATGTTGCAAACAGCTTATTCCCTGTGGATTTGTAGTGTCTTCCGGAAAATAACAGTAGCCTGAAAGTAAAAATCCACTATCCTGGGTTAAATATAAATCATAAGAAGTCGGTCCAAGAAGATTTGTGTAGGAGTATGTTGGTATAATCTGATTACAAAATAGAATATTCCCGGAAGTGTCTATTTTCCAAAGTTGTATCCATTCTTCTATCCACGTATTTGATGCTCGCCATGTCAACAAAATATAATTTCCATTGAGTAAATGTTTCACCCGCCACCCAAAATTTGACTGTGGAAAATGCATATACTTGCACCAGATCTTTTCTCCACAGGAATTCAATCTCATGATCATTGGGTCTCCTGCTATATCAAACTCACGGGTATCTCCCGTAATTATTATATCGCCACTTTCATCTTCATCAATATGAGTTATGATAAATGAGAAATCATTAGAAAAAAAATTCTTTGACCAGATCGGAAATCCGTTTATATCCGTCTTCAGTAGCCATGAGCCATACTGATTTGGCACCTGTCCCTGAACCAGAATACCATAGAGAAAACCGTTATCATAAGTTTTTATAACCACGTATGTCCTTTCCCCTCTGTTTGGCAAACCATATAAACGTTCCCAATTTGTCTGAGAGTAAGAATTATTGAATAGTGCAAAGAGGAAGGGGATAATAAGCCCCTTCCATGATACAGTATGCCGTTTCATTACTTAGAAAGTATAACTATGGAAGATGCTTTTAAGTGTTTCCCTACCCATATTTCACACTGGTATGATCCTGCTGCCAGGTTTCCGGTTCTGACAAGTATCTGGTCATAGGATTTGTTGCTGCGAAATACCTGCATCTGTTTACCACTATTATCGATGAGCTTTATCAGGATGCTTTGGTTTTCCTCCACCGTTTTCGCATCAAACTCGATGATGAAATAATTCCCTGCCGGATTCGGAAAAATCCTGATATACACTTCGTTGGTATCCTGGGTCTGGGCATTATCATTTTCAGGACTGATACCTCCGGAAGGATTTATCGAATTTGTATCATCCAGGATTTTGCTTCATTGCGTTCGCAATGACAGGTAAAGTTGTTTTCATAACCCGAAACATTTAATCCGGGTAAAGATAATACAATTACCAGGTAAAGTCAAGCAACGGCGGACAAGGGATTACGCAAGATTGCGCAAGATTGCGCAAGATTGGCAGGATTGCCAGGATTGACGATTGAGGATTATAGAAAAACAATTTCCCTGTGGCTGAATGATTGCAGTTCGCCTTCCGGCAGCTCGACCAGCAACCGGCCTTCTGCATCCACTCCGCGGATGATCCCCTGGAAGGTTTGATTATCCGACCGGTACAAACGCGGGATTCCAAAGCCCATCAGCGCCTGGTTGTATTCATCATCGGGCGGTTGATCTGGGTTATCCTTTAACCGGCGATACCGGATATCTAAAAACCGGAGAACCTGTGTCAACGCTTCCTCCAACACCACTTCCCGGTTCAGGAGATGGATCAGGGAAACTGGATCGGGCAGAGAAGGATGGAACCGGGCCTGATTGATATTGATCCCGATCCCCACCAGGGAGGCTTCAATCGCATCACCGCAAATTCGGTGCTGAAGAAGAATCCCACCGGCTTTCCGGCCGCCCAGGTATAGATCGTTCGGCCACTTGATGGAAACTGCCTCTGTATGGCTGTGCAAAAAATCATACACTCCGAGCGAAACAGCTTTGTTCAGGAGAAATTGCCGGGCCGGTGGAAGGAATGCCGGGTAAAGGATCACGGTGAAGGTCAGGTTCATGCCGGCCTCGCTGTCCCATGTGTTGTCGCCCTGGCCCCTGCCGGCGGTCTGATTGCGGGCGGTCACAACCGTCCCTTCTTCCGCTTGTTCACGCTGCAACAAGAGCCCGGCATAAGCGTTCGTCGAGCCGGTCTCTTCGAGTTCAATGATCCTGGCTCCGATTATCTGCATGGCCGGTTTTTTTTAATCCGACTTATAACCTTTCCCCCCTTAAGCCGATTAACGGGAAAACTAATGAAAAAGTACCTGAAACAATTTCCGATACGGCAATGGGCCGAGGAAGACCGCCCCCGGGAAAAGCTGATGCTCAAGGGGAAGCATATCCTGAGTGATGCGGAGCTCCTGGCGATCCTGATCGGATCGGGCACGGTGGAGGATTCGGCTGTGGACATCGCTCAGAAAATCCTGGCCGATGTACAGGAAAACCTGTCGGAGCTGGGTCGGCTCAGTTTATCCGATCTGCAGCAATACAAGGGAGTGGGGCCGGTGCGTGCGGTGACCGTTCTGGCAGCGCTCGAGCTGGGACGACGAAGGAACGAATCGGTGTCGGTGGAGAAAGGTATGGTAAAGAAAAGCGCCGATGCCTACCAGATCTTTAAAACCCTGATGAGCGACAAGGTTTATGAAGAGTTCTGGATCCTGTTACTCAATCGCGGGAACCGTCTCCTGCGGCGCTGCTGTATCAGTGAAGGGGGCATCTCCGGCACCGTGGTGGATCCGAAAAAGATCTTCCAGATCGCACTGGAAAATCATGCCTCTTCGATCATCCTGGGGCACAACCACCCATCGGGGAATCCCGAGCCCAGCGAAGCCGACCGGCGCATCACCGGTAAAATCATCGCCGCAGGGAATTTCCTGGAGGTAGCCGTCCTGGATCACATCATACTGGGGGATGATACCTTTTTCAGCTTTGCCGATAGCGGAATACTAATACGAGGGTGACAAGGAAAAAAGAAAAGAGGAACTTCAGAAAAAAGACGTTGAACAGGATCGTCAGATCCTTCTGATCTTCGAGTATCACCGAATGACCAGTGATCTCCCGGCTTTCTAACCATCCACTCCACCCAAACTCCTGAATATGTACCCTTTTTCCAGCATCGCATCGAGGAACCCGGGCAGGGCGTAAAGGAGGTTTTTCTGTGCTTTGATGCTGTCGTGGAATACGATTATGGAACCCGGTTGCGTATACCGGACCGCCAGTTCCAGGCACCGCTCTTTCGAGACTCTCCGGTGGAAGTCATAGGTCAGCACACTCCAGAGAACAAAGAGATAGCGCTTCCGCAACAAGAGGTATTGCGAGGGGGTGAATTTCCCGTAGGGCGGTCTGAACAGCCGGGTCCGGAACAGGGATTCACACCGGGTCACGTCCTCGACGTAAGCGGCCGGTGGAGTCTTCCATCCGTTGAGATGATGAAAGGTATGGTTCCCGATCGCATGGCCGGCTTCCTTCACCTGAGCAAGTATTTCCGGGTATTTCAAGGCCTGGCTGCCCAGACAGAAAAAGGTAGCAGGGATTTTCCGGGCCGACAGGATCTCCAGTACCGCCGGGGTAACTTCCGGTACCGGTCCGTCATCAAAGGTCAGGTACAGGTCCTTTTCCGTTCCGGGAAGCCGGAATACCAGGTGATCGGGACTGAAAAACCTGAAAAAGAAAGGAGGAGCTATCCGGCCGGGAAGGATCACGGTTTGTACACTTTTCGCAGGTACTGGTCATAGAAAAGGTTCATGGTACTGTCGGCCTTCTGCGAGAGGTACGGTTGATTTGCCGTAAGGGCCACCTCTTTCAGCCGGTTCATCGTGAACATGGCTTCCGTGATGCCCATTTCAAGATTCCGGAGATCGCCGTCGGGAAATGAGAAATGGTAGGCCAGCTCACGGGATTTGTTCCGGTAGATCTGTTCCACGATCTCGCCGGCCACACGTTTCTCTCCCAGCAGCGAATAGGCTTCCGCCGTGGGCAGGAGGAAATAATCGTACGGGACTTTGCTTCCGGGCATCTTCTCAAGGGAAAGGTCCAGCACCACCCGCGCCGAGTCTCTTTTTCCTTCCTGGATCAACGCCATCGCCAGCCGGCTCAGCAGGTTGCGGAAGTTCATGATCATCCGCGTATTGTTGTCATCGAGCCACACGCCCGGTTTCTCCATGTTCCCCCAGGCAAACTTGTTGACCACGTGATCGTACATCAGTCCTGTATTCACTTCTCCTACCTGCCCGTCGGGATCCTTCCGGGCCCGTACCGGGAGCAACCGGTACGTCAGCCCTTCCAGGAAGAAGTGGTTCTCCAGGCCAAGGAACGTGCTGTTCCCGGTGGTCATAACGAAATAGACGGGCCGTTCCCAGTTGTTGGTAGCCAGCAGGTCGAGGATCATCAGGTCGTTCTTTTCAATGGCCTGCCGGTTGATCTCCCAACGGATCGTATCCATTCGTGGCGCCAGGAAGGGCGGGATCTGTTTCCGGCTGATCATTACGGCCGGATCGTAAGTGACCATGAACTTCCGGGTGGGGAAGAAATCCACCGCGCCGAACTGGGTCCTCATCTTCAACCGTTTCTCATTGTGATTGATCACCTCGAACAGGTCCTTTACGTCGATGTACTGATCCCGGAAAGCCGGGTCGTCCATAAGGTAGGTGACATCGTGGTTCCCGGTGCGGTACTTATCCCTGGTGAGGGAAAAAGGAACCGGGTCGGATTCATAGGCTTTCCTCTTCATCTGGTCGATATACCATCCGGTGTTCAGGAGGCTCAGGTTCACCACCCGTACGTCCCTGCGGATCCCTTCCACCTCCTGGGCATACCAGAGCGGGAAGGTGTCGTTGTCGCCGTTGGCAAACAGGATGGCGTTTGGCTCACAGGAGTTGAGGTAATTGATGGCCACGGCGAGCGCGGTGTACCGTCCCGACCGGTCATGGTCGTTCCAACCCTGCTGCGCCAGGATGCCGGGAACCAGGATCAGGCAAGCCACTGTTGTGAGGATGGCCGACCGTTTCCGGCCGAGCTTTTTCGCGATAAGGTTTGCAAGGGGGATCACTCCCAGTCCGATCCAGATGGCAAAGGCATAAAACGACGCGGCATAGGCATAGTCCCGTTCCCGGGGTTGCGGGGCATACTGGTTCAGGTAGAACACGATCGCCAGCCCGGTCATGAAAAAAAGCAATCCGATCACGATCGCGTTCCGGTAATCCTTTCGTATAGTAAACACCAATCCGATCAGGCCAAGAATGAGTGGCAGAAAATAGAAGCGGTTGTCCGCCTTGCTCCGCAGGCTTTCGGGAATATCCTGGGAACCGAGCCTCCACCGGTCCAGGAACGGGATCCCGCTTTTCCAGTTCCCGCTGACCTTATCCCCGAATCCCTGGGAGTCGTTCTGGCGGCCGGCAAAATTCCACATGAAGTACCGGTAATACATGTGCACAAGCTGGTAATTCCAGAAGAACCTCAGGTTCTCGGTGAAGGTGGGACGATAGCGGGTCTCCTTTTTATTCCCTTCATCCACCTGCACAGGGACGCCTTTGATCCGGGCCCATTTTTTATACTCTTCGGCATACCTCGATTCCATATTGGCCCACATCCTGGGAAATATCGTCGTGAACCTTGGATCGTACTCGGGTATGGCTCCCTTCCGGTCATCGACCACCACATATTTCCCGTTCGCCCGGTCCTTCTCGTAAACCGGGTTCCCGTCGGCACGGCCGGTCACCGGGGCATTGTAATACTGACCTTTCCACAGCGGCCAGTCGCCGTACTGTTCCCGGTTGAGATAGGCCAGCAGGTACATGGCGTTTTCGGGATTGTTCTCATCAATGGGGGTGTCGGCATTGCTGCGGATGATCAGGAGGAAAAAGGAGGAATACCCGATCAGGATAAAGGAGAACGACAGCAGGATGGCATTGAGGATGGGTTTTGCCTTTCTGTGTGTATAATGCAGCCCAAAAATGATCGCCCCGATCAACAGGAGGAAATAAAGGATCGTCCCCAGGTTGAAGGGCAAACCGGTTACGTTCACGAAAAAGAGCTCGAACCACCCGGCGAGTTTTACCACAAAGGGGATAATAACGTACATCACCACTGCAAGGATCACCACGGAGACCCCGAAAGCAGCAAGGATCCCCTTCCAGTTCGGGCGGGGATATTTTTTAAAATACCAGACCAGGGTAATGGCCGGGATGGCCAGCAGGTTCAGCATATGCACGCCCACAGAGAGCCCCATCAGGTAGGCGATCAGGATCAGCCACCGGTAAGCGTGTTTTTCATCGGCATGCTCTTCCCATTTCAGGATGGCCCAGAAGACTATA
>Ga0233425_10004120_pt1 | contig 24934 bp, 19 predicted proteins | sample Watercolumn_Towu_2_FD_181712 | JGI IMG/M metagenome (GOLD analysis project Ga0233425, IMG submission 181712) | Freshwater microbial communities from Lake Towuti, South Sulawesi, Indonesia - Watercolumn_Towuti2014_140_MG | ecosystem: Environmental > Aquatic > Freshwater > Lake | place... | reverse complement strand
CGCCTCGGGCGCCGCGACGCATGGCCCATCTACCCGTGGCGCCGCTCGGAGATGGCCGCCGTCGGCCTCGCGGACCTCGAGACCGCGATCCGCAGGCCTCTGCCCCCGGGACGCCGCCACCGCCGCCCCCACCCCCGCCGCTCTCCAGGACGCCTGTGGTGTCCTTGATCCTTACTCGAAGTGAAGTGCGCGGATGAAGTCGCTGGGGTTGGTCGCGGCGGCCTTGGCCTCGTCGAGTGTGATGAGGCCGCCTCTGTAGAGGTCGATCAACGCCTGATCGAAGGTCTGCATGCCGTACTGGCTCTGGCCCTTCTCGACGATGTCCCGGATGGTCGACGGGTTGTTGTCTTCCGCCATCCACTCCCTGACCGTGCCGGTCACGATCATGATCTCGCACGCCGGCACGCGGCCCTTGCCGTCGGCCCTCGGCAGGAGCCGCTGCGACACGGTCGCCCTGAGGTTGTCGGCCAGCCGTTGCCGCGCGAGGTCCTGCTCCTCCTGCGGGAAGATCGCCAGCAGGCGTCCGACGGTCTTCGCGCAGTCCGGCGTGTGGATGGTCGAGAACACCAGGTGCCCGGTCTCCGCGGCCTTCAACGCGATGTCGACCGTCTGGTAGTCCCGCATCTCGCCGACCAGGATGACGTCCGGGTCCTGCCGGAGCGCGGCCCGGAGCGCGACCGAGAAGTCCTTTGTGTCCGGTCCGACCTCGCGCTGGCACACTGAAGCTCGCTTGTCCTTGTGCACGTACTCGATGGGATCCTCGATCGTGATGATGTGGTACGGGTGACGCTCGTTGAGGAAGTCGATCATCGCCGCCAGCGTGGACGACTTCCCCGATCCCGTGGCCCCGGTCAGCAGGATGAGCCCTCGCTGGACGTCCACCACGTCGGAGAGCTGGGGCGGGAGCATGAGCTGCTCGAACGTGGGCACCTCGAGCTTGATGATCCGCAGGACCGCGGCCAGCGCGCCGCGTTGCCTGAAGATGTTGACCCGGAACCGCGCCGTGAGCCCCTCGGCCGAGTAGGCCCCGTCGTAGTCCCTGAGGTCTTCCACGTGCTCCCGGAGCTCGGGGTCGCTGATGAGCTGCCGCGCGATCTCCAGGGTGTGCTTTGGTTGCAGCGCGTCCATCCGCAGCGGCCGGAGCACGCCGTCGATTCGATAGATCGGCGGCGCCCACGGCTTGAGGTGGACGTCGCTCGCTCCCTGGTTGATGGCCGCGCCGAGCAGACGTATCAATGCTTCCTGACTCATCTCGCGTTTTCCATCTCTCGTCCCGAGAGCTGTTTATACACCCAGGCAACGGGATCGGGCGAGGAGGTTCGCACCGGCGGCTTCGCGCGCCGGGCTTGACATCGCCCGCGTCCAGAGAATAGGCCGTGAAGGACCATGCGGATCTACCTCGACACGGCCGACATCGAGACAGTCCGGCGTCTGACGGCGTGGGGAGCGTTCGCCGGGGTCACGACGAACCCCGTCATCCTGGCCCGCGCGGGCCTCGGCTCCGCCGAGGCGGTCTCCGCGATCTGCGGCGCCCAGCCCGGCGACGTATTCGTCCAGGTCGACGGCGACGACCCCGACGAGATGGAGCGTCGCGTCCGGGAGCTCAACGCCATCGTCCCGGCCCGGACCATGATCAAGCTGCCGCCGACGCCCGCCGGACTGACGGTCATGCACCGGCTCCGTGACGAGAGGATCTGGACGGCCGCGACGGCGCTGTTCTCCCTGGGTCAGGCGCTCCTCGCGGCCAGCGCCGGCGCCGACGTCGTCATCCCCTTCCATCACCGGATCGCCGAGCGCGGCCACGACGCCGACCGCGTCGTGCGCGACATGGTCGAGCTCTCCGCCCGCCGCGGCGGGAAGCCGAAGGTCCTCGTCGCGAGCCTCAAGCGCGTCGAGGACGTGCTGTCGGTCGCCCGGATCGGCGCCTGGGGCGCGACGATCCCTCCAGGCCTGGCCGACGACCTGATCCGCAACGACGGGACCGCCGAGGTGCTCGCGCGCTTCGCCGCCGCCTCGTCCGGAGCGGTGCGCGAGACGGAGTAGGGCGGCGACCGACGATGGCGCGGCGTGGGAACAACCGACTGGGGCCGGCCGAGGTGCTCGTCTCGGACACGATGGGCCGCCTGGCCGAGTTCTGGGGGTTCCGCCGCAACATCGGCCGGACCTGGGCGGTCCTGTACCTGGAGGGGAGACCCCTCACGGCGACGGACCTCCAGCACCGCCTCCGGCTCTCGACCGGCGCCGTGAGCATGACGCTCACCGAGCTCCAGCGCTGGGGTCTGATCCGGCGCGAGTGGGAGCCCGGCGAGCGGCGCAAGCTCTACGTCGCCGAGGTGGACGTCTGGCGCGTGGTCAGCCGGATGCTCCGCGGGCGCGAGCAGGCCGAGATCGACTCGGCCGTCGATTCGATGGAACGGGCCCTCGACGGGTTCCGCGACGAGCTGGCCAGGAGCTCGGGCGAGGACCGGGACGCGCTCATACGGAAGATCCACCGGGTCGAGGGCCTGCTCGACCTCATGCGCATCGCCTCCAGCATCCTCCGTCTGTTCGTCACGACCGGCCGCCTCGACGCCTCGGCCCTCGCCGGCCTCCGCCTCGGCAAGGGACCCAGCCCGGAAGATTCGTGAGCGTGAGCGTGAGCGTGAGCGTGAGCGTGAGCGAAGTCCGGTGGATGTTCAACACCCCGAGGAGGAGGTCAACAACCTCTCCAGAACAATGGACCGCACTTCGTTTGCGAGATGATGGGTGCGGTCGAGTAGCAGGCAAGCCCGGTTATTCAATTCGTCGGCTTCGACCTGGTCGGCGAAGCCGGGCAGGTTGACGAGGACGTTGTAGTGGGCGCCTTCGGCCGCGGCGGCGGCCTCGAGCGCCGCGACCCCCGCGTCCGAGAGACTGCTCTCCAGCCCGTCGTCGATGAGCTGCCTCGACATCTCGAGGAGCTCGACGGTCCGCTCGAGCACGGAGAACGGGACGCGGGCCGCGTGCGCCGTGGCCCGGGCCAGAGCCGCTGACCGCGCGTCCTTGTCCGCGTCGCTCTTCCTGGGCATCCGGCCCGCCTTGACGACCTCATCGTATGCCCTCGAGTCCTGGTCCACCGCCGCGAGCATCCACTCACGCAGGACCTGGGCTCGTTCGGCGACCCGGCCGAGCCTGGCGCGCCGCCCCGCCGGCGTCTTCCGGCTCTCGGCGGCGAGGTTGGCGACCATGGCCACCAGGCTCGCGGAGAGGGCGCCCGAGACCGCGGCCGCGCTGCCGCCGCCCGGGACCGGCGTGCCCGCCGACGTCGCCTCGGTGAACGAAGACAGGCGCCGCTCGACGAGCGCTCCCGGGTCGATCAGCACGTCCTCGATGACCTTGCGCGCGGGATCGAACGGCGCGACGTCCGAGAGCCCGAGGCTCCGCACCGCCACCCGGATCACTTCGCCCGCGGGCGCGCCGGGGCTGAGCCCCTGGCGGCGCAGGTAGTGGGCGCCGGCCGCGAGCAGCGGACCGCGCGGGACGAGGCCAACGATCTCGCTTCCGGTCACCCGCGCACCCTGCTCCTCCGCGAGCTCGCAGCAGGCGTCGAACACGGCGTGGATCGGCGTGACCTCCCAGTCCGTGAGGTTCATCGTCACCTGCGCGCAGCCGTATTCCTCGATGGTCCAGCCCGTGGCCTTGCAGTGCTCGAAGCGACCGGGTGCCTTGACGAGCGTGCCTGCCTCGTCCCGCACCAGCGTCCTGTCCGGACCACGGATCGGGCCCTCGCTGTCACGGATGCGCCAGGCGATGGCCCGGGCGATGCGCACGTCGCGGGTATTCAAGTTGATGTTGTACGCGATGAGGAACTTCCGCGCGCCGACGGCCGTGGCGCCGCTCCGGGCGTTGAACGCCGCGGGGCCGAAGTCGGGTGCGCCCTCCGGCGTGGCGAGCTTCTCCGCCAGCCCCTCGTACTCGCCGGCCCGGACGACCTGCAGCGAACGCCGCTCCGGCCTGGTCGCCGCCTGCTCATAAAGATAAACGGGGATCCCGAGCTGGCCGCCGACCCGCGCGCCGAGCTCCCGGGCCAGGGCCACGCACTCGTCCATGCCGACCTCGGCAACCGGGACGAACGGGCACACGTCGGTCGCCCCCTGCCGCGCATGAGCGCCCGTGTGAGAGCGCATGTCGATGAGGCGCGCGGCCGCCTCGATCGCGGCGAATGCCGCCTCCGACACGGCGGCCGGCGGTCCGACGAATGTCATGACGGTCCGGTTCGTCGCTTCTCCGGGGTCGACGTCGAGCAACCGCACGCCCGCGACCCGGGCGATGCTCCCGGCGATGGCATCGATGACCCCGCGGTCTCGCCCTTCCGAGAAGTTCGGCACGCACTCCACGATCTGCATCCCCGCCTCCTCGAGCCCGACTCTACACCATGGACCACCGGCCCGGGACCAGCTAACCTCCCCAACATGCCACGCGTCGCCGTCCTGACGATAGGTGACGAGCTCACGAGCGGCAGGGTCGTCGATCGGAACGCTTCGACCCTGGCGACACGCCTGCGGGACGCGGGGATCGAGACGCCGATCCACCTGACCTGCGGCGACGACGAGGACGTCATCGTCCGCTGGCTCCGGACCGCCCACGAGGCGGCGGACGTCGTCGTCACCACCGGCGGTCTCGGACCGACCGACGACGACGTGACCCACGCGGCCGTCGCACGCTGGGCGGGCGTCGAGCTCGAGCTCCACGACGACGTGCTCGAGACCATCCGGCACAGGTTCACGGACCGCGGCATCGTCATGCCCGAGCCGAACCGGCGCCAGGCCATGCTCCCCGCCGGGGCCACCGTCGTCCCGAACCCGCTCGGCACCGCGCCGGGAGTCGTCCTCGAGCGCGAGGGGAAGTGGGTCGTCACGCTCCCCGGCGTCCCGCGCGAGCTCGCGCCGATGCTGGAAGAGACCGTCGTCCCGTTCCTGCGGACCCACTTCCGTATCGAGTCGGTGGTGAAGGTCCGGATACTGAAGACCTTCGGGTTCACCGAGAGCCGGCTCGCCGAGATCCTGGCCGGTGTCTCTGTTCCGGCGCACGGCGGCCTGCGGATCGGCTACCGGCCGATCTTCCCCGAGATCCACCTCTCGCTGACCGCGTCCGCCGCCGACGAGGCCACGGCCGTGGCCTGGATCTCGGAGTACGAGGAACGCGTGCGGCCGCTGCTCGGGCACAGGCTCTGGGGGGTCGACGACGACGAGCTCGCCGGCGTCGTTCTCGACGGCCTGCGCCGCGGGGGGCTCCGCCTCGCCACGGCGGAGAGCTGCACCGGAGGTCTCGTCGGCAAGCTGCTGACCGACGTCGCCGGGAGCTCGGACGTCTATGAACGCGGGTTCATCACGTACACCAACGAGGCGAAACAGGACCTGCTGGGCGTACCGCCCGACCTCTTCGCCCCCGGAGGTGCGGGCGCGGTCAGCGAGGCGTGCGCATGCGCCATGGCTCTCGGCGCCCGCGAGCGCTCGGCCGCGGACGTCGCGGTCTCGGTGACCGGCGTCGCCGGTCCGAGCGGAGGGACGGCCGACAAGCCGGTCGGCACGGTCTGGATCGGCGTTTCGACCCGCGACGGGACGTCTGCCCGGATGCACTTCTACCCCGGACCGCGCTCCTGGGTCCGGACGCTGTCGGCCTACACCGCGATCGACAGCATCCGACGCGTCGTGCTCCAGCTCCCCGATCTCGATCCCCTGGCCCGCCCGCCCCGACGCTGAGGCAGGCGGCCGCTGAAAACATGCCTTGTCCCCCGCGGCGGCGATAATGGTCACGGCGGGGGAAGGTGGACCCCTGGGATGTGGGGAAAGAACGGCAGAGTGTTTCCGGTCGCTTCGTGGATCGTCCTCCTCTTGACGGCGTGCGGCGGAGTGCTTCTCGCCGGCCACGTCGGCGAGGCGGAGCAGGGGTCGCGGGCCGACGCGCTCGTGTCGCGGGTCATGAGCGCGGCGCTCGTGGTCAGTCGGATCAGGGAGCTGCCGGTGCGGGAGCCGTTGTGCGTCAGGCCCGCCACCCCGTCGATGATGCGTGAGCTGATCAGGGACCGAGTCCGGCGCGAGTACAGCTCCGAGGAGATCGGCGCCGAGGGACGCATGCTCGGGCTCCTCGGGCTCGTGGATCGGCCCGAATCGTATGAAAGCCAGGTCCTCGACGCCCTGGCCGGAGACGTCACCGGCTTCTACGACCCGGATGGCCGGTGCCTCTTCCTCACCGAAGATGCGTCCTTCGAGGATGATGTATCGACCATCTACCACGAGGTCGCACACGCGCTGCAAGACCAGACCTTCGACCTCCGGAGCCTGCGCCGCCACGTTGCCGGCGAGTCGGACCGCGAGGCGGCCATCGCGGCCGTGACCGAGGGCGACGCGACGGCCGTGTCGATCGCCGCGACCGAGGATCGGCCCTGGACGAGCCTGAGGTGGCCGCGTGAGATCCGCAGGGGACTGCCCCGCGGCCACCGGCGCCCCGGCGATCCGCTCGCTGCTCACCTCGAGCACACGCTCCGGTTCACCTACGCCGACGGACTCGCCCTCGTCCAGCGGCGGTATCGCGCTGGCGGGTGGAACGCGGTGAACGAGCTGTTGCGGAGCCCTCCGCGCTCGACCGAGGAGGTGCTCCGCCTGGGCTCGGACGGCGCCGATCTGACCCCTGACCGGGTCCGTGTCTCACGACCGGGAGCTCTCGAGTCCTCGTGCCGTCTCGCTCACGAGGACACCCTCGGGCGAGTGGTGCTCGAATCGGCGATGACGCGCTGGGCGACACCCGAGGACGCCCGGACCGCGACGACCGGGTGGGGTGGAGACCGCGCGCTGCTCTACGAAAATTGTCCCGTGGTCGGACTGCGGATGCTGCTCGTCGCAACGGTGTGGCGAGGAGTGGAATCGACCGGCACGGCCTCGGGCGGACGGTTCGCACGCGGGATGGCTCGTGCCCTCGAACGCCGTCACCGCGGTCCGGCCCGGCCGACCAGGAATGGAGTCGCCGTCCGCTCGGTTGACGGGAGGTGCAGCGTCGTCGCACACGAAGGCCGGGTCGTGATCTACCTCGAGGGGGCCTCGTGCGACGCGGGAGAGGAGATCGCATACGCGGTCCTTCGAGAGCTCGAAACCCCGACACCCCCCGCCGGGTCGTGAGCTTCGGTCCCGGTCGATGCCCGCGCGAAGACGATTGCCTCTTTTTTCGATATGCGCTAAAGCGTCATGTCTCGCCGGGGGCCTGGAGTCCCTCCGCGCGGAGAGTAGAAAGAAAAAGAGGGTAGGAAATATGCAAAAATATGCAGCGCCTGCAGCAGTCGGAGCCGCGCTGGTCCTGGTCGCGGTCCTCGCGTTCTGGCCGTCCGAGTCGTCCGACACGGGAGACGAGGAAGAATCGGCCGGGGCCGCTGCCGGTGAAAGAGGAGCTGAAAGCGGCGACCAGGTCGAGATGAGCTTCCACATCATGTCGAAGTGCCCGTACGGCGTGAAGGTCGCCCAGGCCATCACGCCCGTGGCCCGGAAGCTCGGAAACCGCTTCAAGCTCAACATCGAGTACATCGGCAACGAGGAGAACGGCGAGCTGAGCTCGATGCACGGAGAGGCCGAGGTCAACGGCGACAAGATCCAGCTCTGCGTGCACGAGCACGGGTCGAACGACGCGTGGCTCAACTTCCTCGATTGCCAGAACGAGAACTGGCGCAGCATCCCGGAAGGCTGGGAACGGTGCGCCACCCAGGCTGACCTGAACGTGGAGGAGCTCCGTGAGTGCTACACCGGAGAGGAAGGCACACGGCTGCTCCGGGCGTCGTTCCGCGCGTCCGAGAAGGCCGGCGCGAGCGGGAGCCCGACCATGTTCCTTGCCGGCAACGAGTACAGCGGCGGCCGGACCGAGGACGCGTTCGGGCGGGCGATCTGCTCCCAGTACGGCGAGAATCGCCCGGCCTTCTGCACCGATATCCCGCCGCCCCCGGTCGTCCCCGTCACGGTGCTCTTGGACAACCGGTGCGATCGCCCGGAGTGTAATGTCAAAGGCCGGATCAAGGCCCTCCAGTCCAGGATCCCGGGCGCCAAGATCAGGGAGATCGAGTACAGCTCCGACGAGGGTCGCGAGCTCTTCGAGCAGGCCCAGCTCAAGATGCTGCCGGCCGTGCTGATCGGGCGCGAGGTCCAGCAGGACCGCGACGCCTTCCGCTCGCTCCAGGGCATGAAGCGCAGCGGCGACATGTATATCGACCAGATCGGCCGGTTCGATCCAGTCAAGGGTGAGTGGATCGAGCGTCCCGAGGTCCCGGTCCGCTTCCTCGTCGATGCCCGTTGCAAGTCCCGCGAGTGCGAGAGCCTGCCACGGTTCCAGGGCTTCATCGAGCGCCAGGTGCCGGGTCTCAAGGCCAGCACGGTCGATTACTCCGACGCGGAAGGAGCGGCGCTCTGGAAGCGGCTCTCCGCGGTATGGGCGGATAGTCCGGCCACCGACGAGCCACGCGCCAAGGCGATGCCTCTCGGACTGCCCATCGCCCTCTTCGGCAAGTCCATCGAGCTCGAGGAGGAGATGTTCTCCCGGCTCGAGCGGCGCTTCAAGCTGGTCGGCGACGAGTATGCCTTCCAGCTCGGCGGCTGGGACCCGACGGCCGAGATCTGCGACAACGACGTGGACGACGACGGCGACCGCCGGGTCGACTGCCTGGACTCCGACTGCGCCGAACAGATGGTTTGCCGCACCGAGGCCCCGGGCAAGCTCCAGCTCTTCGTCATGAGCCAGTGCCCCTACGGTGTTCAGGCACTCAACGCCATGCCCGAGGTGCTCACGAACTTCGGAAACAACCGCGCCAAGATCGACTTCCGCGTGGAGTTCATCGGCCAGGTGTCCGAGGACGGCGAGCTGAGCTCGATGCACGGCCAGGGCGAGGTGGACGAGAACATCCGCGAGGCCTGCGCCCAGGCGCACTATGCCAAGAACTACGAGTTCATGGACTACGTCATCTGCCGCAACAAGAACATCCGCTCCGCCGAGTGGGAAGAGTGTGCAACAGGCCCGATCAAGGCCGACGTGATCCGGGCGTGCGCAGAGGGTGACGAAGGTCGGACGCTCGTTCGTACGAGCTTCGAGCTCGCCAAGTCGCTCGGGATCGGCGGGAGCCCGTCCTGGCTGCTGAACAACCGCTACGAGATGAACGGCCGCTCCCCCGAGGACATCAAGGTCGCGTTCTGCGAACGGAACGAGCGGCCCGAGTGCTCGAACCCCCTCACCAAGGGTCCTGCCGGCGGGGCTGGCCGGCCAGCCGGAGGCTGTGGCGAGTAGCCTGCGCCGAGCTCTGACCCACACTCCCCACCGGTTTTCCGATTTGCGCTGACACATCCCGCTGTTGACGCCCTCCCTGAAGGCAGCGCACCATGACGTCCACGAATGTCGAGGCCGCCCCGTTCATCAGTTGTCGTCCTCTTCCTCATCGCCGGTGCGACAGGTCAACGAGGGTGCGGAACGAGGTACGACCGGGGGAGCTCGGTGTCGCCAGAGCGTGCCCACTGCCCTGAAGATGCCGGCGGGGAGCTCGCGGTTTGCGATCCGGGTGGCGGCGAACCCGACGGCGGACATCACGATGGCGGCGCGGCCGGTGTCGAAACCGATCCTCGGCATCAGGGCGGCGACCCGACACCTTGCCGGGCTGGGAGCGGTGAATCGTGCGCCGTCGTGAGCGAAGTCACCGCCGGATGGCAGCACTCCTGCGCGCGATGGTCGTCGGGCCATGTCACGTGCTGGGGCGGCAACGGACAGGGCCAGCTCGGCGACGGATCGCGGACCAGCCGCGCGACGCCCGCATCCGTGACCGGCCTCGTCGATGCCCTCGAGATCACCGCTGGGCGAGCGCACACCTGCGCTCGCCGCACCGATGGGCGTGTCGCATGCTGGGGCGACAACGAGCGGGGACAGCTCGGCGTGAGCCCGGACCGACACCCGGTCCCCACTCCGACCGAGGTCCCCGGGCTCGCGGACGTCGTGGAGATCGTGGCCGGCTGGCGCCACACCTGTGCGCGGCTCGTGAGCGGAGACGTCTGGTGCTGGGGCGACAACGAGTGGGGCCAGGTCGGTGACGGCACCTCGAAGAACGATCGGCCCGCACCGGCGCACGTCAGTGACGTGACGGACGCGCTCACCATCGCCCTGACCGAGGATCGGACCTGCGCGCTTCGTCCGCGCGGCGAGATCTGGTGCTGGGGACGCGATCCCACGCGGGTCGCGGAACCCTCGGCCACGGACGACGATCCGGCGCAACCGGCGCTCCTCGTCACGTTGCCCGGAACAGTCGCTCTGTCCGCAGGACGTGGTCACGTCTGCGCCACCACCGATGATGGGAGAGTCTGGTGCTGGGGCGCCAACCGGGACGGCCAGGCTGGTGGGCCGCGATCGCCCTTTGTCGGAGCACCGAGGGCGGTCCCCGGGATCGAATCGGCCCTCGAGGTCGCCGGGGGCTGGCGCCACGCATGCGCCCGGACCAGGGAAGGCACGGTGGTCTGCTGGGGCGACAACCGGCACGGGCAGCTCGGACGTCCGGCGCGAGCGCCACGTCAGCCCCCGCGAGCCGTGGCTTGGAGTGACATCCTGGGCACCGTGGCCTCCGTCGCTGCGGGAGGACGACACACCTGCGTCGTGACGTCGGACGGCGGAGTCATGTGCTGGGGTGACAACTTGAGCGGGCAGCTCGGTGACGGCGCCACTAGATCACGACCCGCGCCCCGGGAGCTCACCGGGCTGCACGACGTGGTGCAGGTCGCGGCTGGCGGGTGGCACACCTGCGCGCGATCGTCGCACGGACATGTCTCGTGCTGGGGCGAGGGACGGAACGGCCGCCTCGGGCGGGGTTCGTCGTGGGCAGCCCCGGTCCCCGTCGCGGTACACGGGGTCGCGGATGCGGTCGAGATCGCATCCGGAGAGGGACACTCGTGTATGCGGCTTTCGTCGGGCCAGGTCGCATGCTGGGGCCAGAACGACCACGGCCAGGCGAGCCCCGGAGCGCCGAGCAATGTCATGGAGCCACGGCCAGTGCCATCGGTCACCCGCGCCGTCGACCTCGCCCTGGGGACGGCGCACTCGTGCGCCGTGCTCGATGGTGGCCGCGTCGTGTGCTGGGGCGATGACCGGTTCTCCCAGCTCGGCGCCGGCGCCGGCTTCTCGAGCGTTGGCCTGGTCGAGGTCGCGGACCTCACAGATGTGGTCGAGGCCGAGGCCGGGGCGTTCCACACCTGTGCCAGGCGGTCGAGCGGGGACGTCGTGTGCTGGGGTCGGGGAGACCGGGGACAGCTCGGCGACGGAACCGGCGCGACCTCGGCCCACCCCGTGGCCGTCGTGGGGCTCTCTGGCGCAACCTCGATCGCGGTCGGTCGCGATCAATCGTGCGCGATCGATGCTGCCGGCCTCGTCTCCTGCTGGGGAAGCAACCTCAGAGGCGAGGCCGGCGGCGCGCTGCAACCGATCCGGATCAGGCCTGCGCCGGTCTCCGGGATCGTGGGCGCGGTCGGCCTTGCCCTCGGCGACCACCACGGGTGCGTCTGGATGCGCGAGGGTGCCCCCCGATGCTGGGGGCTCAACGCCGACGGCCAGCTCGGCGACGGGAGCCGGCGGAGCAGGGACGTTCCGGTCCCCACGTCAGGAGACGTACGAACCATCGGGATGACGGCCGGTGTTCTCCACACCTGCGCGCTCCTCGATGGGGGGCGAGTCGAGTGCTGGGGCGGGAACGGCGAAGGTCAGCTCGGCGACGGCTCCTGCTTCTTGCCGAGACCGGAACCTACGCTGGTCGTCGGGCTCCGTTGATCATCTGCTACTCCTCGGCGTCCCGTTTCCTCCGCCCCCCGGTGGCGAGATTGATGAGGAGCACGACCCCCCCGAGCCCTGCGACGATGCGCCAGCTCCACGCCGCCTGGGCATGGATATCGCCGCGGAGCGACGGGATCAGGTCCAGGAGTGGGATGACCAGAGCCGAGTCGGTATGTGAGCTGTTGTAGTACCACACGGCGCCCGCGGTCACGAAGAGGATGAGAGGGACAGCGGTCTTGAGCATCGTTCACCAGACCTTTCCGCAACATCTGCCGCAGCTATTCATGAACCGGGGTTCCTTCGTTCTCGGTGCATCTTCGGAGTAGCTCGGACTGATGATCGAGGTCAACCGCTGTTTGATCCTCGCCTTGACATCGCTCGGCACCGGGACTATACGGCGCGACATCCCGGCAGGTGCCGGGGAAGCTCGACCGCGTCGGGAAGGGTCGGGGAATCGCCACGATGAAGACGCTGCGTCACCTCCTCGAGGGCAGCCGCCAAACCATCATGGCATCGTGGCACGAGACAGTTTTTCGTGTTTATTTAGCAGATACTGCGCGTTTCCTGAAGCACGAGCCCGACCCCTTCGCAAACCCCGTCGGACAGACGACTTCGCGCGCTCTCGAGCCATTGTGGGATCACCTCGTCACCGGCTCGGACCGCTCGGACGCCATGCCCTTCATCGACGATCTCATGCGAATCCGAGCGGTCCAGCGGATCGAGCCCTCCGAGGCATTGAGCTTCCTCTTCTCGCTCAAGCAGATCGTCCGCGAGCAACTCGGAGTCCACTCGCTCGACAGGGGCCTCCTCGAGGAGGTCCTCACCTTCGAGACGCGAATCGATGATCTCGCACTGTCCGCCTTCAACTCCTATCTCGCATGCCGCGAGAGGCTCTCCGAGATCAGGGCGATGGAGCTGCGCGGGAGGTCGGAACGTGTCCTGGCGGAGCTGAACCGGAGGCTCGCCCGGAAGTCCGACGAAGCCCCGTCCGATCCCCCCGACCTCGAAGGTGACCGCAGCGAAAGAGGTGACACCACATGAATGTCCTGATCGCCCTCGCAGCAACGGTTGTGCTGGCCGCGATCGCATACTTGGTCTCGACCGCGGGCGCCCAGATCGTCTTCGGGATCATCGTGCCCTACGTGGCCCTCGTCCTCTTCCTGGGTGGTGTCCTCTGGCGGATCTTCACGTGGGCGCGAGTGCCCGTTCCCTTCAAGATCCCCACGACCTGCGGCCAGCAGGTCTCGCTCCCGTGGATCAAGTCGGCCACGATCGAAAGCCCTCACACGTGGTGGGGCGTCGTCGCCCGGATGGCCCTCGAGGTCTTCTTCTTCCGCTCGCTGTTCCGGAACACGCGGACCGAGCTCCACAGGGCGATGGGAAAGGGTGATGTCTCGAAGCTGGCCTACGCATCGAACGAGTGGCTCTGGCTCTTCGCCTTGATATTCCACTACTCGTTCCTCCTCATCTTCCTGAGGCACTTCAGACTGTTCACCCATCCGGTGCCCGAGTGGATCAACGGGATTGCATACCTCGACGGGTTCCTCCAGATCGGCGTGCCCGTCCTCTATCTCACCGACATGGGCATCGTGGTCGCGGCCACGTTCCTCTTCGTCCGCCGGCTCTGGCACCCCCACCTCCGGTTCATCTCGCTGGTCCAGGACTACTTCCCTCTGTTCCTGATCCTCGGTGTTGCCATCACCGGCATCCTGCTCCGTTACTGGGTCAGGGTGGATGTTGTGTACGTCAAAGAGCTCGCGCTCGGTCTGTTGAGCTTCAACCCGCCAACGGACGCCGACGTGCTTGGCTCGATCAACGCGATGTTCTTCACGCACCTCTTCCTGGTGTCCGTGCTCATCGCGTATCTCCCCTTCTCGAAGCTGTCCCACATGGCAGGTGTGTTCTTCAGCCCGACCCGGAACATGACAAACGACAACAGGATGCGCCGTCACGTGAACCCCTGGAGCCCGAAGGTGAAGTTCCACACCTACGATGAGTGGGAGAACGAGTTCCGCAAGAAGATGAAAGCCGCTGGTCTCCCGGTCGACAGGGACGAGCCCGCCCAGAGCGAGAAGGAGTAGCGATGTCTGACGCCATCCGGAAACCAGAGGAGCTGAGCGACGTCGATTACGACCTCCCCGCGACGGGGTGGATGGACACCAAGACGGAGATCAAGGAAGGGAACTTCTGCTACGCGGCCAAGCCTGCGTCACTCGCCAAGCTGGGCATGCCCAGCCCGAGGGACTGGCGCACCAAGGAAGATGGCGACTGGCGGCCGCAGGACGAGGACTGGAAGCTCCCCAAGGGGTGGAAGGAGACCATCCACGACGGAATGAAGGACCGGCTCAGCCGGTTCCGGTCGTTCCAACTCTTCATGGACATCTGCGTGCGGTGCGGTGCCTGCGCCGATAAGTGTCACTTCTTCATCGGCGGCGGCGATCCCAAGAACATGCCCGTGCTTCGGGCCGAGCTCATGCGGTCGATCTATCGCCACGACCACACGAGCCTCGGCAAGGTCCTCGGCAAGTTTACGGGAGGTCGCCCCCTGACCGAGGAGGTGATCAAGGAGTGGTTCATCTACTTCTACCAGTGCACCGAATGCCGGCGCTGCTCCGTGTTCTGCCCTTACGGGATCGACACCGCCGAGATCACCATGATGGGCCGCGAGCTCCTCAACCTCGTGGGCCTCAACACCGACTGGATCCACACGCCGATCGCGAACTGCTACCGCGTCGGCAACCACCTCGGGATCGAGCCGCATACCTTCAAGGACACCCTCGAGTTCTTCGCCGAGGAGATCGAGGGCGTCTGCGGCGTCGCCCCCTACTTGCCCATCAACAAGAAAGGCGCCGACGTGCTCTTCGTCACGCCGTCGGGCGACTACTTTGCCGACCCGGGCACCTACACCCTGATGGGCTACCTCATGCTCTTCCACTACCTCCACGAGAAGTACGGGTTCAACTACACGTGGAGCACCTACGCCTCGGAGGGAGGGAACTTCGGCCTCTTCAGCTCCAATGAGACCATGAAGCGGCTGAACCGGAAGATCTACGCAGAGGCCGAGCGCCTCCGCATCAAGAAGTTCATCTTGGGCGGTGAGTGCGGCCACATGTGGCGAGTCCTGCACCAGTACATGGACACGCTCAACGGACCAGCTCCCAGCAACCTCATCGATGTGCCCACGAGCTCCATCACCAACACGACCTTCGATAACGCCAGATCCACCAAGATGGTGCACATCACCGAGTTCACCGCGGACCTCATCAAGCACGATAAGCTCGAGCTCGACCCGAGCCGCAACGACAAGTTCAGGGTCACGTTCCACGACTCGTGCAACCCTGCTCGTGGGATGGGGCTCTTCGAGGAACCGCGCTACGTGCTCAGGAACGTCTGCAACAACTTCTGGGACATGCCGCCCAACACCATCCGTGAGCAGACCTTCTGCTGCGGCGCCGGCTCCGGGCTGAACACCGACGAGATCCTCGAGCTGCGCATGCAGGGCGGCTTCCCCCGGGCCAACGCGGTCAAGCACGTCCGTGACCTCCACGGCGTCAACACCCTGGCCTGCATCTGTGCCATCGACCGCGCAACCCTGTCGGCGCTCATGGAGTACTGGAGTCCGGATGTCGGTGTCTGCGGCATCCACGAGCTTGTCGGCAACGCGCTGATCATGCCTGGCGAGAGCGAGCGGACCACCGACCTGCGCGGTAACGACCTCCAGCCGGAGCAGGAGGAGGACGAGTGATGCAGAAAGATGCCTGGAAGGTCGCCATCGGCGTCGCGGTCTTCCTCGGGTTCTTCACGTTCCCGATCTGGTACAACGTGGCCTTCGGACATCAGGACTGGGAACAGCCCGTCATCGCCGATGCCGCGGGCAACGAGTGCGTGATGTCGAGGGCCCAGATCCGGCTCGACCACATGACCCTCCTCGACCAGTGGCGAAACGAAGTCGTCCGTGACGAGCTCCGCTTCCGCCCCGGAGTCGAGGGGGACCTCCGGACGAAGAGCATCACCCGGACGTGCATGGGGTGTCATACCGATCGCAACGAGTTCTGTGGTCGGTGCCACCAGTTCGTCGGGGTGGAGGGCCAGGTCTTCAGCGAGGTGTTCTGCTGGGACTGCCACGTGGACACCGTCGAGGTCGCGCGGAGGGACGAGCCATGACCAGCAGACGAGAGTTCCTCAAAGCCGCCAGCCTCACTCTCGGCGGCGTCGGAGTCGGGCTCGCCGGTCTCCGGCTCGCTCGAGCCGAGGAGCACGAGATCGAGGTCGCTGCGAGCACGCTGCGCTGGGCCATGGTGGTCGATCTCCCCCGGTGGATCGACCTCCAGGACCACGAGCAGGTCTTCCAGGTGTGCCATCGGGCCCACAACGTGCCCGACTTCTCGGGGCTCGCCGATCCCGAGGAGCGGATCAGACACGCCATCAAGTGGATCTGGGACGAGCCGTTCGCCAACGCATTCCCGGGACAGCACCACGAGGTCATGACCGAACGGTATCGCGAGGCGGCTGCGCCGGTGCTCTGCAACCACTGCGAATCGCCGTCCTGCGTTCGCGTGTGCCCCACGCAGGCCACGTGGAAACGCGACGACGGCATCGTGATGATGGACATGCACAGGTGCATCGGGTGCAGGTACTGCATCATCGCCTGCCCCTACGGCTCTCGCAGCTTCAACTTCCGCGACCCCGTGCAGGGCCTCGACCCCGGTTCGATCACTCCGAGCTACCCGAGGCGCATGCGAGGTGTGGTGGAGAAATGCACCTTCTGCTCGGAGCTGAGTGACGGTTCAGGAGGCGCATGGGAGCCCGAGTGCGTGCGCGCGTCGCAGGGCGCCCTGTCGTTCGGCAATCTCCGCGATCCCAGGTCGGAGGTCCGGCGGTTGCTGTCCGAGCGCTTCAGCATCCGGCGTAAACCCGACCTTGGAACCAACCCTTACGTTTTCTACCTGATCTGAGGTGACCATGTTCGAGCATGTCTTCAGAGGTGGGTATCGTTACTGGTTGCTGGTCGGTTCGCTGCTGGCACTGATCACTGCGGGTGTCATCGCGTATCTCGTCCAGTACAACCAAGGCCTGATGATCACGGGGATGAGCCGCAGCGTCGCCTGGGGACTCTACATCGCTCAGTTCACGTTCCTCGTCGGCGTCGCGGCCTCGGCGGTGATGGTTGTGCTCCCCCACTACCTCCACGACTACCACGAGTTCGGGAAGATCACGATCCTCGGTGAGTTCCTCGCGATCGGCGCAGTGACCATGTGCCCTCTCTTCATCCTCGTCGATCTCGGCCAGCCCCGCCGCATCATGAACGTGTTCCTCCACCCGACGCCCAACTCCCTGATGTTCTGGGACACGGTCGTGGTCTTCGGCTACCTGATCATCAACATCGTGATCAGCCGGGTGATGTACGAGTCGGAGCGCAAGTCCGTGGCGCCGCCGAAGTGGATCAAGCCGCTCATCTACCTGTCGATCCCCTGGGCCGTCAGCATCCACACCGTCACGGCCTTCCTCTACTGTGGCCTCGCGGGGCGGCCGTTCTGGCTCACGGCCATCCTGGCTCCGCGCTTCCTGGCGTCGGCCTTCTCGGCCGGTCCGGCGATGCTCATCATCCTCTGCCTCATCATGCGCGCGTACACCAGGTTCGACGCGGGCGAGAAGGCCATCGGGAAGCTCGCCGAGATCGTGACCTACGCGATGGTGATCAACGTCTTCTTCGTGCTGCTCGAGCTCTTCACCGGACTCTATAGCGACATGCCGCACCACATGCACCACTTCGAGTACATGTACTTCGGGCTGCACGAGGGCGGAGAGGTCCACGCGAACCTCGCACCCTGGATGTGGACCTCGGCCGTCCTGTCCGTCGTCGCGGTCGTGGTGTTGCTCATCCCGAAGGCCCGGAGGGACCTGCGGATCCTCGGCCCCACGGCAGGGGTCGTCGTGCTCGCGCTGTGGATCGAGAAGGGTCTGGGCCTCGTGGTCACGGGACAGACTCCCGACGAGCTGGGCCACGTTGTGGTGTACTCACCCCAGCCGCTCGAGATCCTCATCACCCTCGGGGTCTACGGGATCGGCTTCCTCATCATCACCGTGCTGTACAAGATTGCCCTCTCCATCCGAGAGGTCGAGACAGGTTGACCGTGCCGAGAGTTTTCTCCTTGACTGTGTTGTGTCGCGTCGGTAAAAAACGGCACGACTGTGCCGGGGAAGGTTTGAAGAAGCGACCTTATTGGCAGACAGCAATTCGGGAAGTCGGGCCCGAGCACAATCTGGGCCCTTGAGCAACGCGGAGGAGTCCGCAACACGGGAGGCACAATGCCAAGTTACGTGATGAAGGAGAAGTGCGATGGGTGCAAAGGGCAGGATAGGACCGCCTGCATGCACATCTGTCCCCAGGACCTCATGTTCATGGAGACAGTCGATTCTGAAGGCAAGAAGCTGCCACAGGAGAAGCTGAAGGCCTACAACCGGGACCCGTCCCTGTGCTGGGAGTGCTACAACTGCGTGAAGATCTGTCCCCAGCAGGCGGTCGATGTCCGCGGCTACGCGGACTTCATCCCGCTCGGAGCGAGCTGCACGCCGTTGCGCGGCTCCGACACGATCATGTGGACGGTCAAGTTCCGCGACCCCGAGATCAAGCCCAAGCGCTTCAAGTTCCCCATCCGGACGACCGCCGAAGGTACGGCCCAGCCGCAAGGTGGATTCGAAAGCGGCCCGTCTGTTCTGGGCGATCAGTTGCTGGCAACCGAGCCCGTCTCCCTTCGGCTGAGCGCGCTCCCCACGGCGAAGAGGTGAAGCCATGGCATACGAAACTATTGAAGTCAACACCGACATCTTGATCCTGGGCGGCGGGATGGCGGCCTGCGGAGCGGCCGTCGAGGCAGCGTACTGGGCGGCGAAGAACGGCCTCAAGGTCACCGTCGTGGACAAGGCCGTCATGGACCGTTCCGGCGCCGTGGCCATGGGCCTCTCCGCGCTCAACCAGTACATCGGCCTCCACGAGGGCGAGAACACGTGCGAGGACTACGTCAAGTACGTGCGCAACGACCTCATGGGCATCGCGCGCGACGACCTCGTGTACAACATCGCTCGCCACGTCGATTCCACCGTGCACCTCTACGAGAAGTGGGGTCTGCCGATCTGGAAAGACGAGAACGGCCGGTACGTCCACGAGGGCCGGTGGCAGCTCATGATCAACGGCGAGTCGTACAAGGTCGTCATCGCCGAGGCAGCCAAGAACGCCATGGCAGCGCTGGGCGCCAACGGACAGATCTTCGAGCGCGTCTTCATCGTGGCCCCGCTCGTGAGCGAGGACGGGAAGTCCATCGCGGGCGCCGTGGGCTTCGGAACGCGTGACGAGAAGTTCTACGTGTTCCGCGCGCGTGCTGTCCTCGCCGCCATGGGCGGTGCGGTCCACGTCTTCAAGCCGCGGAGCTCGGGCGAGGGCCTCGGCCGCGCCTGGTATCCGCCGTTCAACAGCGGCTCGAGCCTGTACTTCACCCTCATGGCCGGCGCCGAGCAGACCTGCCAGGAAGTGCGGTTCATCCCGGTGCGCTTCAAGGACGCGTACGGCCCGGTCGGCGCGTGGTTCCTCCTCTTCAAGTCCCGCGCAACCAGCGCCGTGGGCGGCGAGTACATGGTCACGCACAAGGCCGAGCTCGAGAACTGGGCTCCCTACGGCCTCGTGAAGCCCATCCCCGCCAACCTGCGCAACTACCTGGGCATGATGGACGTGGATGCAGGCAAGGGCCCGATCTACATGGAGACAGCGGAAGCCATCCAGAAGATCGCCCAGGCCGAAGGCGACGAGAAGAAGGCCAAGAAGAAGCTCAAGCACCTCGAGGAGGAGGCATGGGAAGACTTCCTCGACATGACCATCTCGCAGGCGCTCCTCTGGGCCGCGACCAACATCGAGCCCGACAAGAGCCGGAGCGAGATCGCAGCAGCCGAACCGTACTTCATCGGTTCGCACTCCGGCGCCTCCGGTGCCTGGGTCAGCGGTCCGCAGGACCTCGCGCCCCCCGAGCACTTCTGGGGCTACACGAACATGTCCACGATCAAGGGCCTCTTCTGCGCGGGTGACGCTTCCGGCGCCTCCAGCCACAAGTTCTCTTCCGGCTCGCACGCCGAGGGCCGCATCGCCGGCAAGTCGATGGTCAAGTTCGCCGCGGAGAACAAGGCCACGCCAGCCGTGTCCGCCGAGACCATCGCCGCGATGAAGGACGCCATCCTCAAGCCGCTGAAGCTCTACGACGAGAACAAGAACTACACCACCGATCCCAACATCAACCCCGCCTACATCAAGCCGTACATGTTCATGTTCCGTTTGCAGAAGATCATGGACGAGTACGCCGGCGGCGTCACCGCGGCGTTCAAGACCAACAAGCCGCTCCTCGAGCGGGGCCTCGAGCTGCTCGGCTACCTCAAGGAGGACGCTGGGAAGCTGGCCGCCGCCAACGTGTACGAGCTCGAGCGTTGCTGGGAGAACACGCAGCGGATGTACCAGGCCGAGGCCCACGTCCGGACCGTCCTCTTCCGCGAGGAGACCCGGTGGCCCGGCTACTACTTCCGAGCCGACTTCCCCAAGATGAACCCCGAGTGGGAGTGCTTCGTGAACTGCACGTACTGCATGAAGACGAACCAGTGGACCATGAAGAAGGTCCCGATCAAGCGCATCGGCTAGTCACGCACTTCTCGTCATTCTCGAGCCCCGCTCTGGTCCACCGGAGCGGGGCTCTGTTTTTTTTTATCTCCCCCTGACGGGGTTGCCGTCGGGAGGGACACACTGTTCGGGCACCCCGAGACGAATATCTTCGTGGACGTGGACGTGGACGTGGACGTGGTCGCGGGCCTGTCCTTGGGTCGTGATCGTGTGCTCAGTCGGTTCTTCCCGGTCAGACGTGCTCCCCGGCACCAAGATGAGCATCGTCTGCGGATGCAGTCGCCAAGGGCGCGGCCTTCTCGGCCAGGACCTTCCAGCGATCGACCTGGTGGGCCCGGATCAACGCGAAGGTGCGATAGACCATGTGGGCGAACTTCGAGAAGGGGAGGTAGGCGAGCAGGAACCAGACGCTGACGAGATGGACGAAGTAGACCGCCACGGCGACCTTCGGGAGCGCGGAAGTCTGGTTGACGATGGCAGCGGCCTCCTGTGCGTCGGGACTGGCGAGCCGGAGCAGATAGGCGCCGACTCCGCTCAGGGCCACGACGATGAGGACGCCGATGAAGAGCGTGTCCTGGTACGAAGTCGTGCCCGCGCCGTCGGGGTCGTTGACGCGGTTGTTCCAGAGCATCGCGAGCCCGGCGCAGAACGCGACCGCGCTCCCGATCCCGAGCAGTTTGACCGGGTTGTACACCTGCATCGGGATCTCCAGATGGAGGAAGTAGAGCCCGAAAAATACGCACGTCGTGGTCACGAAGAGCAGGATCATGCCCCAGAACGTGAGCAGGTGTCCGAGCCGGCGCGGCGCGGCCTTTTCGCACTTGTCGAACCGTTCGTGCTTCAGGATCTCGAGGATTGTCACGGTTGCCGCCTGGACGAAGGTCCTGACTGGCCTCCCCGGCATGGTTGCGACCAGGTCCTTCCAGAACCGGTTGAGGCTGGTCAACATGAGCAGCGCCATGGCGGCCACCGTGCCCAGGAAGAGCGTGTCCACCGCGAGCAACGGGAAGAAGTGCCCGTACCAGCTCTCGTGCTGGAGCATCTCTGGCATCGCGGCATTGTAGGCCTCGCCCTTCCAGAGGATGAGCCCGATCAGCGCGATGGGCACGAGCATGAGCGGGAGGAGGGCGCCAGGCGATCCAACCGCCTTGCCCAGGAACGAAGGTGTCGCGTAGTGCTCGAAGGCGCATTTGCGCGCGGCGGCGAGCACATCGCCCGGTCTCGCACCGCGGGGGCACCTGGTGCTGCAGTCGTTGCACTGGTGACAGAGCCAGATGTCAGGGTCCGTGCTGAGCCTGTCCCGGAGCCCCCAGCTCGCCCAGATCATCTCCTTCCGAGGGAAGGAATGCTGGTCGGGTGAGATGGGACAGACCATGGAACAGGTAGCGCACTGCATGCATTTCTTGGCCGAGTCGCCCCCAGCTTCCTTGATCTCCCGGACGAACTCGAGGTCCGGCTCGATCCGTACTGCCTTGGCATTCCCCATGGTCGTACCTCTCCTGCCCCGTCTACCCCTTGTAGGGGTTGGGCGCCATCGCGGAGACCTGCTTGGCGAACTCGTTGATCAGATCGGGCAGCTTGTGGAAGTCGGAGATCTGAACCTGCTCGAAGCGGATGCGCTCGGACTCGAGCGCGAGCCGCTGGAGCGTCTCCTGCACCTTGCTCAACCGGATCGAACAGAGCTCGCTGCCCTTGACGAAGTGGCACTGGTAGTCCTCGCCGTGCTTGCAGCCCAGCATGAGGATGCCGTCGATGCCCCGCGAGAGCGCGTCGGCGATCCAGACGAGGTTCACCGAGCCCATGCACCGGAGCGGGATGAACCGCACGAAGGGGTGGAGCTTCTTCCGAGCCATCCCCGCCATATCGAGAGCGGGATAGGCGTCGTTCTCGCACGCCAGGCAGATGATCCGCGCCTTGTAGTCGTCCTCGTCGAAGACCTCCGGAACGCCGCACGACTTGATCATCGAGCCGATCATCCCGACGCCGTAGTTCTTGAAAGAGATGATTCGCTCTGGGCATGCGCCCATGCAGGTGCCGCAGCGCCGGCAGCGCGTGGGGTTCGGAAGCGGGTTCGCTTTCTCGTCTTCGTTGATGGCGCCGAAGGGACATTCCTCCGTGCAGCGCTTGCACTGGGTGCATCGCTGCATGAAGAACTCGGGGTAACTCGCGTCACCCGATCTCGGGTGGAGCGCGACACCTCGGATCGTGGCCTCGATGCACTGGATCGCCTTGAGAGCGGCGCCTGCCGCGTCCTCGGCGCACTTGCCCGAGTCCATGGGCTGCCGGACCGTGCCGGCCGCGTAGATCCCGGTGCGCCGGGTCTCGTACGGGAAGCAGATGAAGTGGGAGTCGGGGAACCCGTACTCGAGGTTGGGCAGCTCCGGCCCCTGACGGTACTCCAGGTGCAATACTGTGGCGGGTGGTCTAGGAGAAGGTTTCTTCTCCTCGCCCTTCTTCTCTTCTGTAACGACCGGAGCAGCCACGGTCAGGGTGTTGTCGAACTCCTTTGTACCGGTATTCGTCGAGGGCACGAGCCCCGTGGCCAACACGACCAGGTCCGCCTCGAGCTCGATTTTCTCGCCGAGGAGAGTGTTGTCCGCCGCGACGATGACCTTCCCGTTCTTCTGAGTGACTGAGGTGACGTCACCCTTCGTCAGGAAGACGCCCTCGTCGTCTTGTGCGTGCCGGTAGAACTCCTCGAACAGGCCGGGCGTCCTCATGTCCTTGTAGATGATGTAAGCCCTGGCATCCTTGTCGGTCTCGCGCAGGTAGTGAGCTTGCTTGAGCGAGGTCATGCAGCAATGCGCCGAGCAGTACGGGAGATGGCTCTGGTCGCGTGATCCCGCGCACTGGACGAACGCCACGCTCTTCGGCTGCTTCCCGTCCGAAGGTCGCGCGATCTTCCCCGCGGCGGCCATCTCCTCGAGCTGCATGCTGGTGATGACGTCCTTGGCCTTGCCGTAGCCCAAGGTTTCGAGCTTCGAAGCGTCGTACGGGACAGCGCCGGTGGCGAGGATGATCGCACCGACCCTGGTCGTCGTGGGCTCGCCATGAGAGTCGATGGTGACGTCGAAGAGCCCGGGCCCTCCGGTGACCTTCTGGATCGTCGCGCCCGTGTGGACGGTGATGCCCTTCGCCTTCCCGATCGCCTTCACGAGCCCCGGCACCGTGTTCGCCTGGAGCTCGTCGAAGGGCATGGCTGTCGGGAACTGCTTGTAGAGCTTCCCCACGATCCCGCCAAGATTCGCGTCCTTCTCGACGAGGACCGCTTCATAACCAGCCTCGGTGACGTCGAGGGCCGCGGTCATGCCGGTGATCCCACCGCCGACCACGAGGATACGCTTGGAGAAGCCATCGGCCTTGTACGGTTCGAGCGGCTTGGTCTGGTGGAGTCGGGTGAGCCCGATGCGGATCGCGTCGGCGAAGAGCATCGAGGCGTCGGACCCGTTGTCATCGTCCACCTCCTCGTCCGGGTCATGGGTGAAGCTCCAGGCTCCCAGCTCGCGGACGTTGATCCGCTCGACGATGGTTTCACCGAAGGTGAGCTCTTTCTGAAGTACCCGTGGAGAGCAGGCCGCGATCGCGACCGCCTCGAGGCCCTTTTCCGCGATGGCATCGCGGACGAGCTTGAGCCCCTCCTCGCTGCAGAGGCGCTCGTGCGTCTCCCAGACCGCGGCCGAAGCCTGGAGGTTGTCGTCGTCCTCGATGATGTCTTTGACCTTGTCCAGATCGAGGTTGCCGGTCTTGCCGATGTCACAACTCGTACAAATGAAGAGTCCCAGCTTGTCCATCAGGCAACCCTCCCTGCTGCGATCGTTCGAATCGCCTTGAGCGCTGCCGCGGTGGCGTCCTGAACTGACGTCGCCACGTCAACGGGGTTCTTCGCGCATCCGGCCGAGAAGACACCATTCCCTTTCGCGTTGGCTGCCAGGAACCCGTAATCGTCGCACTCCAGGTCTCCCGGAAGCGCCGAACTGGCGTGGCTCGGTTGCATGCCGGTGGCCAGGACGACGAGGTCAACGGTCTCGCTGGTCTTCTGGTTGCTCGCCGTGTCCTCGGCCTCGACGAGGAGCGTGCCGTCGCTCTTCCTCGTGACCTTCGCCACCTTGCCCCTGCGCAAGGTCAGCTTCTCGTCTCTGGCGACCTGGGCATAGAAGTCCTCGTTCCGTCCTGGCGCCCTGATGTCGATGTAGAAGAAATAGATCCGCGCATCGGGGTGCTGGCTGCGCACGTACGTGGCCTGCTTGAGCGCGGCAAGGCAGCAGACGCCGGAGCAGTAGGGCAGATGGTTCTCGTCCCGCGATCCGGCACACTGCACGAATGCAATGCTGGAGATCGGTTTGCCGTCGGACGGGCGAGCGATCGTCCCGCCGGTCGGACCGTTCGGGCTGGCCAACCGCTCCATGACCACGTTGGTGATCACGTCGGGCTCACTGGCCCCGCCGAGGTGCTCGAGCCTGGCCGCGTCGTATGGTTGCCAGCCTGTGGCGA
>Ga0233425_10004119_pt1 | contig 24937 bp, 22 predicted proteins | sample Watercolumn_Towu_2_FD_181712 | JGI IMG/M metagenome (GOLD analysis project Ga0233425, IMG submission 181712) | Freshwater microbial communities from Lake Towuti, South Sulawesi, Indonesia - Watercolumn_Towuti2014_140_MG | ecosystem: Environmental > Aquatic > Freshwater > Lake | place... | reverse complement strand
GGGGCGCGCGTCGAGGTCGGGGAACGCGTGCTTCACCCCGCGCCCGGGGATGAGATTTGGATCCCGGCGCGGGTGCGCCACCGATTGGCCAGCACCGGGGCGCGAGTGCGTGTGCTCGAGGTGGCCTTTGGGGATTGGCAGCAGTCGGACATCACTCGTTACGAGGACGACTACGCGCGTCCGGCGCAAGGGGAGTGATGCCGAGCCGGCCTCACATCTGGCGCAAGACCACGCAGTTGCTGGCTCCGGCTCTCTGGACCCCTGGTTCCGAAGGCGCTTACGAAATCTACCCGGCGCACGAGTTGGCGACCGGGATGATCGGCCTGGGGTGGGCCGCCCTGGCCGAAGCCCTCGCGCCGCAGCGCCAGGTGATTCTCGACGGGTATGCCGGTGTGTTCTGGGAGGATTTGCGCGAACACCTCGAGGTGGAACTGCGGCGGTTGGGGGCTCGCACGCATTGGGTGGACGTGAGTGCCGCGCTCCGCGACGAGCCCGCGATCGAGGGGCTGGTTGGCCCGTTTCTGGGCGGCGATGATCCGTTGTTCGGCCGGCGGTTCACCGGATGCCTCTCTGATTTCTTCGAGCCCGGCAAGTTCGGGATATTGCGTCCCGAGCCGCGGGCCGCGCTGAACATCCTGTACGGCTGCGGCGCGGCGCTGGCGGGGTGGGAAGGTTTCCTGGTCTATGTCGATCTGCCCAAGAACGAAGTCCAATTCCGCTCGCGCGCGGGGGCGGCCACAAATCTCGGCTCAAGCCGCGCTACCGACTCCAAGGCGATGTACAAACGCTCGTACTTCGTTGATTGGCCGGCGCTCAACCGCCACAAGGCGGGGCTGCTGCAGCGACTCGACCTGATCGTGGACGGCCAGCGCCCGGATGAACCCACGTTCATGGCGGGGGCGGTGCTGCGGTCGGCCTTGACCACGCTGAGTCGATCGTGTTTTCGTGCGCGGCCATGGTTTGAGCCCGGGGCGTGGGGAGGCCAGTGGATCAAGCAACAGGTTCCACAACTGCCCCGCGAGGCTCCCAACTACGCCTGGTCCTTCGAGCTGATCAGCCCCGAGAACGGGCTGCTCTTTCGCGACGCGGCCCGGCTCTGCGAGGTGACGTTCGATTGGCTCATGTTTCATGACCATCGCGCCGTGCTGGGCGACGCCGCGGACCGGTTCGGGTTCGAATTCCCGATTCGGTTCGATTGGCTCGACACTTTCGCCGGGGGCAACCTCTCCGTTCAGTGTCATCCACACCCGGACTACGCGTCGCGGCATTTCGGCGAGCGGTTTACCCAGGACGAGACCTATTACATTCTCGACTGCCGTCCGGGCGCCGAGGTGTATCTCGGTTTTCGCCGGGGCCTCGAGCCGGGCGCGTTTCGCGCCGCGCTCGAACGCAGCAGCCGGGAAGGCACGGAACTGGACGTGCGCCGCTACATTCACACCGAACCGGCCAGCCGCCACGATCTGTTCCTTATCCCGCACGGCACGGTCCATTGCGCTGGCGTCAACAACCTGGTCCTCGAGATCAGCGCCACACCCTACATTTTCACCTTCAAGATGTACGACTGGCTGCGTATGGACCTGGACGGCACGCCCCGTCCGCTGAACCTCGAGCGCGCCTTTGACAACCTGCGGTTCGACCGGCAGGGCAGCCGCGTGAGCGAGGAATTAGTAGCCCGGCCGCGAGTGCTCGAGCGCGCCCCTGGTGGCCGGCTCGTGCACCTGCCGACGCACCCCGACCACTTCTACGACGTGCATCGGTTCGAGTTCGATCGCGAGACGGACGCGGCGACCGCCGGCTCGGCCCAGGTCCTCAGCCTGGTCGAAGGCGAGGCTGTGCTCGTCGAGACCCCCGCCGGCGGGTCCCGGAGGTTTCATTACGCCGAGACGTTCGTGATTCCTGCCGCTGCCGAGCGGTTCCGGTTGATCAACGCCGGCCGGGGCCGCGCGAAGGTCATCAGGGCCTTCGTCAAGCCGGAGCCGCACCCAGCCTGACTTGCCGCCTCGTGGCCGCTTCGAACACCGGACGGCCAGAGTCCCTGGACGGAAGGAGACGGCGCTCGCCGCTCGGGATTCGTTTGACGCTGCGCTCCGCGGTTGTTACAAAAGCCGCCGTGATGCTACAGGCTGCGCCAGACCGATCGACCCGCCGCCGCCTCCCTTCTTCCGCGTTCCAGATCGGAAGCGATCCAGTCCCGGCCCGGCCGTGCGTGGCGTGTTCACCTCGATGAGCGACACTGTCGTCCCCAAGTACCGTCGAATCCTGCTCAAGCTCAGCGGCGAAGCCCTGGGTGGCGAGGCCGGGGTCGGTATTTGCCCCGAAGTGATCCACCAGTTGGCGGCGCAGATCAAAGAGGTCCGCGACCTGGGCGTGCAAGTGGTCATTGTGGTTGGGGGTGGCAACATCTTCCGAGGCCTCAAAGGCAGCGAGCGCGGCATCGAGCGCGCCACCGGGGACTACATGGGCATGCTGGCCACGGTGATCAACGCGCTGGCGCTGCAGGACGCCCTCGAAAAGATCGGCGCCGCCACGCGCGTTCAAAGCGCCATCTCGATGTCCCAGGTGGCCGAGCCATTCATCCGCCGCCGCGCCGTGCGCCATCTCGAGCGGGGCCGGATCGTCATCTTCGGCGGGGGCACGGGCAACCCCTATTTCTCGACCGACACCGCCGCGGCCTTGCGTGCCAATGAGATCGGGGCCGAGGTGATCCTCAAGGCCACCAAGGTGGACGGCGTGTACGACAGCGACCCCCACCAGAACCCGAACGCGAAACGCTTCGAGCAGATCACTTACCAGGAAGCACTCCTGCGCCGCCTTGCCGTGATGGACGCCACCGCGTTCTCCCTCTGCATGGACAATCGCATGCCCATTGTCGTTTTCAACCTGTTCGCCCCGCACGTCATCAAGCGCGTCGTTCTCGGGGAGAAACTGGGCACGGTTGTTACCGGTTGACGGCAGCCACCCGGTTGTTTCTACCCTCATCCAACAATCAACCTCCCGACCTATGGACCTCGATGAAATCCTGCTCACCGCGGAAGAGAAGATGGAGAAAACCGAACAAGTGGTCTTGCACGAGTTTGCCGGGGTTCGGACGGGCAAGGCCTCGCCAGGCCTGGTCGAGAATGTCGTGGTCGAGGCCTACGGCGCCCAAATGCGCATCCGCGAACTGGCGGGCATTACCACTCCCGAGGCCCGTGTGCTGCTGATCACGCCGTGGGACGCCAACACGATTCACCCCATCGAGAAGGCCATCCAAAAGGCCAACCTGGGCCTCAACCCGCAGGTGGACAAGAAATGCCTGCGCATCATCCTGCCGGAACTGAGCACCGAGCGCCGCCAGGAATTCACCCGGATCGTGCGGAAGATGTCGGAGGATGGCCGCGTGGCGGTCCGCCATGTGCGCCGCGACGCGATGGAGTTGCTCAAGAAGTCCGCGAAGCAGGGCGGCGTTACGGAGGACGAGGAGAAGCACGCCGAGAAAGAACTCCAGAAGCTCACCGATCAGTACGTCGCGAAGATCGACGAGCACCTCGCCCACAAAGAGAAGGAGATTATGACGGTCTAACGGGCGCCCTTGCCGCGCCAGCTTCGCTACGGCTTGGCGCGCACGACGTTCGTGGCCGGCGCTTCGAAGTGAACGACAGTTTCGCCCGTCTTGGCCACTCCCAGCGTCTCCCGGGCCAGCCGTTCGATGGTCTTAGGGTCGTTCCGCAGGCCCTCGATCGCCGCCTTCTTCTGGCGCACCACTTCTTCCTGCTTTCGGAGTTCGCCGTCGAGGCGGAGGTCCTCCTTGCGCATGCTCTCGTTTTGTCGGATCAGGGGCAGATACCAGACCCCAATGGCCAGCACAGCCGCAATGCCCAGCAGCCAGAGCACCACGCGTGTGAGCCGGTTCCAAATGGTCTCGACGGTCATTGGGCGAACTTCTTCCAGGCCTTCAACTTGCCGGCGGGCTCGAACGTCAGACGCAGGTAGTAGTCCGGCGAAGGCGAGTCGTAGAAGGAATGCACCCCGAAACCCACGATGGGTGTGAAGTAACCGCCGCGCGCGTAGCCACGCTGCGTGAGCCAGTCGCACACCTGCGTGCCGTCCGTGAGCTTGGCTGACTTGTCGGGAGGGCCGTAATCCAGGACCGCCTGGTCGAACGTGTATTCGCCCACCCGCGCATTCCAGTTGATTTTGGTGGACGCGCAGCCGGCCACCAGGAGCGCTAACCCGAGCGCCGGCAACGACCGCCGGAGCAGGTTTGGCAAGGACGCGCGCATCGTCACGAATCTAGGGCGGCACCCTTGGATTGCAAGCCCATCGCGCCCTCGGGCCCGCGGCAGCGTCGGCCTCAACCGCTCCGTGTCGAGACCGCGCTCTCCGACACTCCGGGCCCCAGCTCGACCAGTCTCGTGGCGCCGCTGAGGTCATTGTCGAGCAGGCGGATCCTCTCGCTCCTTGCCCCTTCGACCCGCACGAAACCCGGCGCGCCGCGCGGGCAAACACAGCCGTGCAGCCGCGCATCCCGCACATCGATCAGCCGGACCTGTGGATTGGCCCTTGGCACGGCTTTGGCATGGCACTCGAGCAAGTCGAGTCCTTCCACATCCTCGGCGACAAACGAGGGACGCTCGTCGGGCCGTTCACAAGCAAGGCGCACGTTGGTGAAGCGAACGTCGCGCGCGTGCCGGCAGTAGAAGCCGCAGGCAGGCAACGGGCCAAACATCGAATACTCCGGGTAATCCGCGGTTCGTTCCGCGATGGCCCGGCGCGCCTGGTCCTCGCCACCGCCCCCGGCGAGGCCAATCTGGATGTCGCTCAGCGTGAGGCCTTCCACGAACGCCTCGGGAAGCCCCGTGATCGAGCAGCCAATCCCGTTGGCGCCCGAGGCCTGCACGTGGCTGATGCTCACGTGTCGCAGCCTTCCCAGGCCGGGGCGGGCCCGGCCTTCCTGGAACGGACGCGCCCGGTTCCCCAAGCGGACGAAGATCGGGCCGTTGACGTTTCGCATGGTCACGTTCGAGATCGCGACCCGTTCGAGGCTTCCGCCGTCCACCAGTTCGAGCGCGATCCCGGCCAGTTCGGTGTCGTGCATCGCGCAGTTGCTGAGGGTGATGTCCTCGAAGCCGCCGTTCGATTCCGTGCCCAGCTTGAAGGCGTTGCACGCGCTGCTGAGCACACAGTTGGTGATCACCACTTTTTGGCACGGACGGTCCAACGTGCTCTTGAGCACGATGGCGTCATCGCCCGAACTGATGTCGCAATTGGCGATGCGAACCCGCTGACAACCGTCGATGTCGATCCCGTCGTTGTTCGCGTTGCACCGGCTCTCGACGCGCAGCCCGTCGAGCCAAAGCCGGTCGCACGCCAGGTAGTGCTGCACCCACATCGGCGAGTTTCGCAGCCGCAGCCCGCGCACGGTCACCTCCTCGCAGGCCACCATCCGGATCAGGTACGGTCGCACCTTGTACGGTCCCTTGAATGCCGCGCCCTGGCCGTCGATCGTCCCGCCCCCCTCGAGGCCGATCTCCTTCACGCCCTCGGCGTAGATCAGGCTGCGTTCGGTATAGTTGTCCGTGTACGAGCGCACACGGGCGACGGTGGGTGGATAATCCGCCAGGTCCCGGCTCCCGAGCAGGACGGCGCCCGGTTCGAGGTGCAGAGTCACGCGGTCGCGCAGGAACAAGGTGCCCGACAAGTAGGCGCCCGCGGGGAACCAAACGGTTCCGCCGCCGCCTGCGGCACAACGGTCGATCGCGCTCTGCAACGCGCGTGTGTCCAACCTCGCGCCGTCTCCTCGCGCGCCCGCCACCCGTACGTTTATGGGGGTGGCCGCCGGGCCCTCGTCTCCCGCGGCGGCATTCCCCGGTCCAAGGGCCATGGCCATGCCCCCCAGACCCAATGCCCCCTTCAGGAAGTGCCGCCGGCGTTGATTCGATTTCATGGTGCGGTTCATCAGATTGCTTGCTCGCAGCGTGCTGCCGCGCGAGCGTTCCGAACCTTGATGCGAGTCAAACCAAGCGACAGGTACGACCACATCCCTCCACTCGCCACCGATCCTGGAAAACGGGATGACGGGTATATGAGACGCGCCGGAAGTACCTCCAGAGTGAACTGTGTGCGCTGGTGTTGTACCCGCCCACGCGGCTCGCCATTATGCGAATTGCAAACGGCGTCGCTTTGGGGCATCGTTGAGGCGCCATGCCAATGCGTCGCACGTTTGTCGGTTCGCGGGCCTTCACGCTGATCGAGCTTCTGGTGGTCATCGCCATCATTGCCATCCTGGCGGGCATGTTGTTGCCGGCGTTAGCCAAGGCCAAAACCAAGGCGCAAGGGATACAGTGCGTCGATCATCAGCGGCAATTGCAGCTCGCCTGGCAGATGTACGCGGATGACTACAACGGCCGCTTGGTGGCGAACGGCGACGGTGGCGCGGAGGGCTGGGTGGGCGGGTGGATCATGAACAATGCTCAGGACGCCACGAACGTGAACCTTCTCAAACCGCCCAACGGAAAACTCTGGCCCTACAACCAGTCCGTGGGCATCTATCGCTGTCCTGCTGACAAGAGCACCGTGCGCATCAACAACCGCCCGCACCCGCGCACCCGCAGCATCTCGATGAACGGCAACATGAACGGCAACAGTTGGTACACCGCCCTCATTAACGGGAAGTGGTGGACCTACCGCAAGTCCAGCGAGATCGCCACTCCCAGCACGCAGTTTGTGTTCATCGATGAGCGCGAAGAGAGCGTCGATGACGGGTACTTCCTTGTCACGCTCGAGGCGAATCAGCAGTGGGGCAATCTCCCGGCCATCTACCACAACGGCGCCAGCGGCCTTTCCTTTGCCGACGGCCACGCCGAGATTAAGAAGTGGCTTGACCCCGACACGCTCAGGCCGGGGTTGGCGGGCAGCCGCAAGGCCCCGCGCGATGTCCCCTGGATCCAGGAACGCGCCTCGAGGCCCATCAAGTAGTCATGGTCGTGATGCTGACGGGCCTGCAACCGCTGGTGGCGCTCGTCTCGCTCTGCGTGGTGGGTGTTTCTCTCGCGGCACAGGAGGTGTCGTCGCTGCAGGTCCCGCCTGCGCGCCTGCCGCAGGACATGCCCGTCCTGACGCCGTTACTTTCCCAGGGCACGGATGAGCCTTCGCTGGTTGAAGCGGCTCGTCCCGCTTCAGATGGCGCGCCGCGCACGAGAACAGAACGACCGCCATCGCTCGCCCCCGCAACGCGCCCGCGTTCGCCAGTCGCGAGGGAGCGGACCGGGACGGCAGTTCGCGCCTGGGAGCAGCGACGGGCCAGACTCGAACGCGACTGGCAAGAGCTGATGGGGGCCTTTCCTCAAACCAGAGACCCGCTCAAGGCGGAGTTTCTCGAGCGGGAGGAACTCGCCACGTTCACTCGTCAACTCGTACGGTACCAGGTCGAGGAAGGCGTCTATACGGACGGCTGGCTGCTGGTTCCCAAGCCGGCGCCGGCCAGGGCGCCGGCGATGGTCGTGTTTCATCCGACAATCGCGACGCACACCGCCCAAGTGTCCGGCCGCGACAGCGCCAACCCCGAGAAGATGCAGGGTGTGCAACTGGTTTCGCGCGGGTACGTCGTGCTCTGTCCGCGCTGCTTCATTTTCGCTGACGGCGCCGATTACCTCGGCCACGTCAAGGCGATGCAGGCCCGGCACCCAGGCTGGACCGGCATGGCCCGCATGACTTTTGATGGGATTCGCGCGGTGGATTTCCTCGAGTCGCTTCCCTGCGTGGACCGGAACCGGATCGGCGGCATTGGCCATTCCCTTGGAGCCAAGGAAGTTCTCTATGCGGCCGCGTTCGACCCTCGCTACAAGGTCGCCGTGTTCAGCGAAGGCGGCATCGGATTGGGCTTCAGCAATTGGGACGCCGAATGGTATCTCGGGCCGCGGATCAAGCAACCCGGCTTTCGGCATGACAACCATGAGCTCATGGCCCTGATTGCCCCGCGCGCGTTTCTGCTGCTGGCGGGCGAGTCAGCCGACGGCGATCGCAGTTGGGCCTTCGTGACCGCGGCGCGGCCGGTCTATCAGTTACTTGGGGCCGCGGGCGAGCTCGGCTGGTTCAACCATCGCCTGGGTCATCGTTACCCGCCCAACGCCCAAGCCATAGCCGAAGCATTCCTCGACGAGCGCTTGAAACCGCGCTGAGCCTCGTTGGCGGGGCCGCGAGGCGCCGGTCGGCCCCGAGCATGGCTTTCCGTAGGCAACCCCATGCCTTCGGGAGGCGGACCACTCCGGTCACTGCCTCCCGTTCGAGCTCAGACCGCGGCTGCGCTGCGGCCCTCAGGTCTCAACGACGCCTTCGGCCTCGCGAGTGGCGACCAGGTCCTTCTCGGCCAGGACCCAATCCGCCAGCGTTAGTGGATGCTCCGGGAGACGGTCCCGGTAGAGTCGAAACGCATGTTCGCGCACCATCCCTCGCGTCAGACCCGGAGTGACCGGGTCGGGCTGAGGCGCCGGTTTGTCGATGTTCGTTTTCATGGCATTTCCTTTCGCCGCCACTTCAACATAACCCTGGTCAGCCGAATGTGCAAACGGCCGCGCGGCGAAGGAGAATCCGATGGACGGAGGGTGCGTGCTCCGGTAGCGTGCGCGTCAACTCAGACGCACCAACACACCCTCCCACCATGTCAACTTTCACCGCGGAACTCCTCGGCACGATGCTGTTGATCATCCTTGGCGATGGCGTTGTCGCGAACGTGCTGCTCCACAAATCCAAGGGGCACAACTCGGGCTGGATCGTGATCGCCACCGGCTGGGGCCTGGGGGTCGCGGCCGCGGCGTATGCCGTGGGAACCATCAGCGGGGGACACCTTAATCCGGCGGTGACGATCGGCCTGGCCGTCATCGACAAGTTCGAGTGGGCCAAAGTGCCGGCGTATCTGCTGGCACAGTTCCTCGGCGCGTTTATCGGTGCCGTGGTGGTCTGGGCCGCGTATCTGCCGCACTGGCGCGAAACCCCGGACGCCGGGGCGAAGCTGGCCGTTTTCTGCACCGGCCCGGCTATCCGGAGCCCTGGTTGCAACCTTCTCACGGAGATCGTCGGCACCGCCGTGTTGGTACTCGGGGCGCTGGCGATCCCGGCGGAGAGCAACTTGAGCAAGGCTCTGGGCTTCTCCACCGGGCTTGGTCCACTCCTGGTGGGCATGCTGGTGCTGTCGATCGGCGTTTCGCTGGGCGGCCCCACTGGCTACGCCATTAACCCCGCGCGTGACTTTGGCCCGCGCGTGGCCCATGCCCTCCTGCCCATCCACGGCAAGGGCGGCTCCGATTGGGGCTATGCATGGGTGCCAATCCTCGGCCCGATTATCGGCGGGAGTCTGGGCGCGTTGCTTTACCGGGTCGCCTGGGGCGGCTGATTTCCGACGCCGCATCATGAAATACATCCTCGCCCTCGATCAGGGCACGACCAGTTCCCGCGCCATCCTTTTCGATCAGGCCGGCGCGATCCGCGCTGTCGCGCAAAAGGAGTTCCAACAACACTTTCCGCAACCCGGTTGGGTGGAGCACGACCCCAACGAGATTTGGTCGTCGCAGATCGGCGTGGCTGCCGAGGCGCTCGCCCGGGCGGGCGCGACGACGGGCGATCTGGCCGCGATCGGCATCACCAACCAGCGGGAGACCACGGTCCTGTGGGACCGCGCGAGCGGCGAGCCGATTCACAACGCGATTGTCTGGCAGGACCGCCGCACGGCCGCGTTCTGCGATCAACTGGGAGCCGAGGGCCTGAGCGCGCGCATCCAGCAACGGACCGGCCTGGTGGTGGACGCTTATTTTTCGGGCAGCAAGCTGCGGTGGCTCCTCGAGAACGTCCCGGGCGCGCGCCAGCAGGCCGAGGCCGGCCGGCTGGCCTTTGGCACGATTGACACCTGGCTCTGCTGGAAACTCACCGGTGGCCGATGCCATGTCACCGACGCCTCGAACGCCTCGCGCACGATGCTCTTCAACTTGCAGAGCGGCGATTGGGACGACGAGTTGCTCCGCATCTTCGACATCCCCAGGGCGGTGCTGCCGAAAGTCTGCGCCTCGAGCGCGGTCTATGGCGAGGCCGTCGAGTTGCTAGCGGGCGTGCCCATCGCCGGCATCGCCGGGGACCAGCAGGCCGCCCTTTTCGGCCAGGTTTGCACCGAGCCGGGCATGGTGAAGAACACCTATGGCACCGGCTGCTTCATGCTGATGAACACAGGCGAGCGGCCCATCACCTCGCGCAATCAGTTGCTTAGCACGGTGGCTTGGCGCATCGGCAACCGGACCGTGTTCGCCCTCGAGGGCAGCATCTTCATCGCGGGCGCGGTCGTGCAATGGCTGCGCGACGGCCTGGGCATCATTCGGCACTCCGCGGAAGTCGAGGCGCTGGCCGCAAGCGTGCCTGACACGGGCGGGGTTTACCTGGTGCCCGCCTTCGCGGGACTCGGGGCGCCGCATTGGGACCAATACGCCCGCGGCCTGATCGCGGGCCTCACGCGTGGCACCACCACCGCGCACCTGGCGCGCGCGGCCCTCGAAGGCATCGCCTACCAGGTTGCCGACGTTCTTGCCGCCATGGAAGCCGACGCCGGCATCCGGCTCAAGGAACTCCGCGTGGATGGCGGCGCCTGTGGCAACAACCTCTTGATGCAATTCCAGTCGGACCTGCTCGGCGTGCCGGTGGTGCGGCCCCGGATTGCGGAAACCACCGCCCTCGGCGCCGCGTACCTCGCGGGACTGGCCGTCGGTTTCTGGAAAAACCAAGCCGACATCGCGCAACAGTGGGCGGCGGAACGCCGGCTCATCCCTTCCATGCAGCCGGAGCGGCGCAACGCGCTCCTGGCTGGGTGGCACAAGGCGCTCGATCGCGCCCGGGGCTGGGAGAACGCTCCGGGCTGATCGCTCCTCGCTCCTCAGCTCGATGGAGGAGCCTTCGAGCAGCGCTCAAGCGGGCGTCGGCGGCGTGACCGAGTCGTCGCGCACGTATTGTACCCCGGGCCCGGTGAGCAGCCGCTGGAACTCGTCATCGCGCAAGTCGTGCCGCACGGCGGCCACCAGTGGTCGGCCGAAGAATCGGCGGTGGTTGTAGAGATTCACCTGATCGTTGATGCGCCCGTAGAGCTGGGCCACGGACCGGTCCACCACGACTGTGAGTTCGGCCCCGGCGGCGGCGATGAGGCGCACTTCCGGCAAGTGCGAGAGCTTCCGCACCAGGGCTTCGCGCAGACGTTGGGGACGGTTCCGGAAGTGGCGGTAGAGGAAGAGCCCGGCCACGACGAGCATCAACAGACGGCCCCAGCCCAGGGCGGTCGTGCCGAGATAAATGGCCAGTGCCAGGCCAAGAACGCCCGCCCCGAGCCAGGCGTACTCCTTTACCTGGACGTGGCGCAAGCGGTCCAGCATCTCGGCGACCCGGTCGCGGAACGTCACTCCTTGATGCCAGCCTGACTCCATCTCGCGGCGCAGGAACCGCAGGTCTTCGATCAGGCTCGAGGCCGTGGCATAGCGGTCGGCCGGGCGCTTGCGCAGGCATTTCGAAACGATCCGCTGCAAGCCAGGCGGGAGATTCTGGCGCACCGCGTGAATCGACGGCGTCTCGTCGAACGCCACGGCGTGCATCGTTTCCATCATGCTGCCGCGCCGGAACGGGGACTCCCACGTGGCCATCTCGTAGATCATCACCCCGAGCGAGAACAGGTCGCTCCGCGCGTCGATGGCATCGCCTTTGACCTGCTCGGGGCTCATGTAAGCGGCGGTTCCCATGACGGCGCCAATCTGCGTTTGCGTCAGGGTGCTCATGTCCCCGATGCCCGATTGGGAGGCGCCACCGGGGGACGACGGGTCCATCAGTTTGGCCAGCCCGAAGTCAAGCACCTTCGCGTGGCCATCGCCGGTCAGCATCACGTTGGCCGGTTTGATGTCCCGGTGCACGATGCCCGCTTCGTGAGCCTTCGCCAATCCCTCCGCCACCTGGATCGCGATATCGACCGTCCCCAACAAGTCGAGCTCCCGTTTGCGGATCATCTCCTGCACCGTCCTGCCCTGGACCAGTTCCATGGCAATAAAGATCGTCCCGTCCGCCTCGTCCACATCATAGACCTGCGCGATGGCGGGGTGGACGATCCGGGCGGCAGCGCGCGCCTCGAGCAGGAATCGCTTCTTCTTTTCCGGATCGGCGGTCAACGCCGCGGAGAGCACCTTCAGCGCCACGGGCCGCTGGAGCTTGGTATCCAGCGCCCGGTACACCACTCCCATGCCGCCCTCGCCTAGCGGTTGCTCGGCTACGAACTGCTTCAACGCGCGGCCCAGCATCGGCGCCGGCGCCGGTGCCTCGCATGCTTCCTTCCCAGGGAGGTCAGTCATGGATGCTCAACTGCGAAGCGGCTTGCCCACGTTGATGCCGTGCTCGAGATGGTAGGCTGCCAGGGCCGCATACTTCTCCGCCCACGGCTTCAGTTCGGCGCGTTCCTCGGGCCTCAAGGGCCGTGTAACCTTCGCGGGGCTCCCCAGGACCATCGAACCCGGCGGGACGCGCATCCGTTGCGTGACCAGCGCGCCCGCGCCCACGATGCACTGGGCGCCGATCTCCGCCCCGTCCAAGATAATCGCCCCCATGCCGATCAGCACTTCGTCGTGGATGGTGCAAGCGTGGACGATCGCGGAGTGTCCCACGGTGACGTAGTCACCCAGGTAACAGCCAAGCTCGTAAGCAAGGTGCACCACGGCATTGTCCTGGATGTTCGTCGAGCGGCCCACCACGATCTCGTGGATGTCCCCGCGCAAGACTGCATGGTGCCAGACACTCGATCGCTCCCCGAGTTTCACATCACCCACCACCACAGCGCCCTTCGAGATATACGCGCCTTGACCCAGCACAGGCCGCTTCCGGAGGTGGCTCTCGAACTGCTTCCGAAGCTGTTCCATGCGGGGATTTAACCAGAATCCACGCCTGGGACAGCAAGAAAAAAGGCCATCTCCGCACACCTTGGCTCCGGAACCGGCGCGCGGCCCGCGAGTTGGCGGCGTAACCCCGGGCAGCGAGCGTGTGGGGTGGGAGTCGTCTCAGGCCAGCAGCTTCGGCACGACCTCGCCGAACACATCCGTGAGCCGAAAGTCGCGGCCCTGGAATCGATACGTGAGCCGGGTGTGATCGAAGCCCAGCAATTGCAGGATCGTGGCGTGGAGATCGTGAACGTGCACCTTGTCCCGGGTGGCGTTGAAGCCGAATTCGTCCGATTCGCCAAGCGTGAGCCCCGGTTTGACACCGCCGCCTGCCAGCCAGACGGTGAAGCAGTTGGGGTGATGATCCCGTCCGTCGTCGCCACCGCCCTGCACCATGGGGGTGCGGCCGAACTCGCCGCCCCAGATCACGAGCGTGTCCTCGAGTAGGCCCCGCTCTTTGAGGTCTGCCACCAGCGCGGCCGCGGCGCGGTCCGTATCCAGGCAGTTTTTCTTGAGGTCGGCCACCAGGTTGCCGTGCTGGTCCCAGGCCTCGTGGAAGATTTGGACGAAGCGAACGCCGCGTTCCACGAGCCGCCGCGCCAGCAGGCAGGCGGTGGCGAAGTTCGTCTTGCCCGACTCGGCGCCGTAGCGCTCGAGGACATGGGCGGGTTCCTTGCTCAGGTCCATGAGGTCCGGCGCGCTGGACTGCATGCGGTAGGCCATCTCGAAGGACTGGATTCGGGTGGCGATCTCGGGGTCGCCCGTCACCTCGAGGTGCTTCTGGTTGAGCGCTCGCACGGCGTCCAGCGTGTCCCGCTGCATCGCCCGATCCACACCTTTGGGATTGGAAAGGTAAAGCACCGGATCACCCGTGTTCCGGAATAAGACCCCTTGATGCACCGAAGGCAGGAAACCGCTGCCCCAGTTCGACGCCCCGCCACTGGTACCTTTGGTGCCGGTGCTGAACACCACGAAGGCGGGCAGGTCGCTGCTCTCGCTGCCCAGGCCGTAGGTGGCCCAGGCGCCCATGCTCGGCCGCCCGAACTGCGTCGAACCCGTGTTCATGAAGATTTGGCCCGGCGCGTGATTGAAGGCGTCGGTCTGCATGGATTTGACGATGGCAAGGTCGTCCACCACGTTCGCCAGGTGGGGCAGAAGCTCGGACAGCTCGGCGCCTGATTTGCCATGCCGCGCGAACTTGAACTTCGGGCCCAGGAGCTTCGAGTTCGGATCGATGAAAGCCGCGCGATAACCCTTCAGCAGTTCCGCGGGGGGAAGCCGTCCGTTCCACTTCACCAACTCGGGCTTGTTGTCGAAAAGTTCGAGGTGGCTGGGCGCGCCCGCCATGAAAAGGTAAATGACCCGTTTGGCTTTGGGCGCGAAGTGCGGTTTCTTGGGCGCCAGCGGGTTCACTGCCGAGGGCGAAGCCAGCAGGCTGCCGCCCAGCAAATGTTGGAGTGCCATCGCGCCCAGGCCGACGCCGCATTCCCGGAAGAACCAGCGCCGCGTAATGTGCTGGCGGCGCAGGTCCAACCATTGCTCTTGCCGGGTTACACGGTTCATACGTCACTCTTTCGTGATCGTCTCGTCCAGGTTCAGCAGCACGCGTGAGACGACGGTGTAGGCTGCCAGTTGCGTCGGGGTTACGCCCGGCGGCAAGCCGCCTGGAGTTTCGTTCTTCCCGGTCGCGATCTCGCTCGGGTTCGCCCAGCCGTCGGCGAGGCGCTGCTTCTGTTTCTCCAACAGCGTTAGCAGTTCCTGGCGCTCACCCGCGGTCGGCGTCCGGCTCAACGTCCGGCGGAAAGCGTAGTTGACCCGCTCGACATCGGTCGGTCCGCCCCGGGCGAGGGTCTGGCGGGCGAGGGCCTGTGCGCACTCGACGAAGGTTGTCTCGTTCAAGGATGTGAGCGCTTGCAGAGGGGTGTTCGAGCGGAGCCGGCGGACGCAGGAGAAATCGCCGTTCGGCGCGTCGAAGGTCTGGAGGACAGGGTAGGGGGTCGAGCGCCGTCGGAACGTGTAGAGGCCGCGCCGGTAACGATCCGGTCCGGTCTCTTCCTTCCACGGGAAGGGTGCATAACTGGCTGGCGGCAGGAAGAGGAATTCTGGAGCCGGGCTGAAGATGCTCGGGCCGCCGACTTTGGGATTGAGGAGGCCGCTGGCAGCCAGCGCGATGTCGCGCACGATCTCGGCCTCGACGCGCAGGCGTGGCCCTCTCGCGAGCAACCGGTTATAGGGGTCGCGCACCTGGAGCCCGGGGCTTACCCGGCTGCTCTGACGGTAGGTGGCTGAGTTCACGATCAGCCGGTGCAGATGCTTCAAGCCCCACGGCTGCGCGGAAGCCCCGCGATCTTGCACGGTGGGCGCCATAAACTCGCACGCGAGCCAATCAAGCAACGCCGGATGCGAGGGCGGCGGCGACTGCGTGCCGAAGTCCTCCGGGGTCTCGACGATGCCCGTGCCGAAGTATTCCTGCCACATCCGGTTCACGCAGACCCGGGCCGTCGTGGGCGATCGCCGGTCCACGAGCCACCGCGCCAGGGTGAGCCGGCTCGCATCGGCGTCGCCGGGCGCGGGATGCAAGAACGCAGGCGTTCCCGTGGTCACGGGCCGGACGGGCTTGAGCCAGTCGCCCCGCTTGAGGATCGAGGTCGCGCGTGGTTCCTGGCGCGCCATGAGCGTCAGCGCGCTCGAGCCCTTGGGCCATTCCCTCCACAGCGCTTCGATGCGTTCGTTGACGGCCTTGAACTCCGGGACGGTGGTACGCCAGTAGCTGAATACAGTTCCCGCCTCGGCCGGCGTGCGCCGGGCGGGCTCGACCCGCAGCAGTTCGCGCACTTTCTGCGGCAGGGGGTCGGCGGCTGCGTTGGTGCTCGCCGCCACACTCAGCCGGAACCGGCCGAGGTTGTTGTTCATGTGGTCGTCGCTGTTCCACCCGCCGTGGTCTTGCACCAGATGAAACGTGAGGATCGCGCCCGCGGGAAACTCGAGGGTCTTTTCCGGCACGAACACCGCTTTGCGCGGCTGATTGCGCCGACCAGGGCCGGCGTCGATGCCCCAGGCCGTCTCGTCCTTGCCATCGATCGCCCAGCCGACGGGCCCGGTGAGACGCCGCCGGTTCGATTTGTCGTCGTAATTCGGTTCGAGCTCGCGTTCGGGGTTGGCATAATCCGCCGTCGCGGTCGCCAGCTTCACGTTGATCTTGTTCGTCGGGTTGCGCGCGTCGGCCGCTTCGACTTTGAACTCGGTCAGGGCGCAGGTGCCCAGGAACGAGCGGCCCGGGCCGTTGCAGGGCAGGTTCGGGTCGGTCATGAGTTCGAGCCGGAAGGCGCCTATCGTGCTCGAGCTGTTCGTGCCCCGCCAGGTGCTGGTGAACTTGGTCGGAGCATAACCTTCGGCCCGCATCGAACCGTCCGGGTAGTAGGCATAGCGCTGTGAGTTCTCGCCCACGTGGCCCACGGGCACCACCTGCCATTCCGGCTGCCCGGCTTGCGCTGTCCGTTCCCACTCCGCCATGCGTGCCTCCCAGCCCGGGGTGACGTGGCGCAGGCCGGCTTCCAACTCCGCCATTTGGCGCGTGAGGTTGGCCACGCGCATTGTCTCTTCCGCGGTATAGACGACGCGCTGGGCTTCGTGATCGTTGTTGATGAAAGCAAACAGCCGGTAGTACTCCTCCTGGCTCAACGGATCGAACTTGTGCGAGTGGCATTGAGCACACTGGATCGTCAGACCCAGAATGCTCTTCCCGATGCAGTCCATCCGGTCGTACATCGCATCCATGCGGAACTGCTCGGGGTCGATCGCGCCCTCCTCGTTGAGCATCGAGTTGCGCAGGAACCCGGTGGCGACGATTTGGTCCTGCGTCGAGTTCGGGAGTAGGTCTCCGGCGACCTGCTCGAGGACAAAACGGTCATAAGGCAGATCACGATTGAGGGCTTTGATCACCCAATCGCGGTAAAACCACACCGGCCGCGACTTATCCTTCTCATAACCGTCCGAGTCCGCGTACCGCGCCGCGTCGAGCCAACGCCTGCCCCATCGTTCTCCATAATGGGGAGACGCCAGCAATCGCTCGACCACCCGGTCGTATGCCTGCACCGAGCCGTCGGCCAGGAACGCGTCGGTCTCCTCGATCGTCGGTGGCAACCCGATCAAATCCAGGGACAGGCGCCGAAGCAACGTCACCCTGTCCGCCTCCGGGGAGGGCCTCAGCCCCTCGGCCTCGAGGCGGGCGAGGACGAACAGATCCAGGGGCGTGCGCGCCCAGCTTCCGTTCGTCACGACGGGAAATCCGGGTTTGATGGGCGGGTGGAACGCCCAGTGGTCCTTGTCCTTGGCGAACTCGACCGGCCCCTGGACCGCGGGTGGAAGCTCGGCCGCTGCAAGCGGCGGCGCCTGGAACCCCGCCATCGCCAGGGCGACCGCGGCCAACCCGGCGCATGCCAACGCGGACGCGTGCCGCCCGAACGGAACCGGCAATCCCCATGGCGCCGCCGGGCCTGTGCGGGAGCCCGCAGGCCAGCGCGAGGCGCCGAATGGCCACACCCGTGACCGAACGTTCAGATTAAGCTGGCTCATGCCCTCCATGCGAATCCCTCAGCCCAGGATTGTCAACGCTCTTTTCCCCACCGGCCCGGCTCGCGGCGCGTCGAGGGTCGGTCAATCAGCACGCGCCGCCACCCGGCCCTGACGGAGGGGCCAAAGTGCCGCTTTTCCTTAATTGCCCGTGCCCGGAAGGGGCGGGCGCCGCGAGGTCTAACGCCTCACCGCCGGCGCCCCAGGCCGCGCCGGAGGCGCGTTGGTGACGAGCGCGGGTCCGTAGCGCCGCAGTTGTCGTTGCTCGACCCTGTTCAAGTCCCGCTTGAGCGTCGCAAGCGTGAAGCTGTTGCTGGCGATGAAAACCATCATCAGCAACAGCAACGCCAGAACGATCACGGTTGTCAGGCCGCGTTCTCCGGACCTGGCGGGAGGATGTGGGCGCGTGATGTTCATTGGCTTTGCTCCGCCGGTGCGGCGCCGACGAAACTGAACAGCGGCCGAAGGCGCGCCGCCTTGAGATTGGTCTTGAGCTCGAGTTCCCAACGCCAGGCGATCACGTGTTCGCGCTGGTCGCGGACGAACCGGGCGTTCTTGATCCCGCTGAGGACCTGCACCTCCGGCGACTGGCGGCCGGCGCGGCGTCGGACCCCGCCATCGCTCACCGAATACACCGTTTCGTCCGCTCCGCGGGGAATGTGCAGGGCGTTGATCCCGTCATTCTCGGTGACCCGGACCGGGCCGGTGGCGGCGCGCAGGTCCGCGCGCCAGCGCTCGCCCGCATCGAGGGCGAGCGAGATCTCGCCTGAAGTGCGCCGGAGAGCGCGCGTGAAGTCCAACGCCCGATAGAACGCCGCCAGGGCCAGACCGGCCACCAGGAAGAACACCGAGAGATAGACGATGCACTCCATAAGCATGATGCCGCGCGTCGAATGACGGCCGGCCATGCCTCGACCGCGCCCAGCCAACCCTGGCACCGGGGTTGGAGCGGCGACGGCTCGCCGGGGGATGCGAGGTGACGCGGGGAACTGACGGCAAATCCTCATGACGACCCTCCTGACCCGTTCTTGCGCGCCAGCGGCGCGAGCCGCACCTCTCGCATCACGCCACCGCCGCGGTCGTGTTTGGCGGGGGACCATTCGAGGCGGGCGGTTCCCGGCGTCAGCGTCAGGGTAAACTGGCCGGGGGGCAGGTTGATCGCGGCCTCCGAACGCACCGTATAAGGCTGCACACCCGGCTTGAAGGCGCGCCAACCTCCCGCCACCAGCGTTTCCATCTCGCCATCGACAATCTCCATGGCCAACGCCCGGAAGTAATAGGCCCGACAAAGCTTCTGTTCGTGGAGGAACCCGAAGGAAACCGGGATGAGCGTTCCAGCCAGAATCCCGATGGCGACCACCAACTCCGCCGTGACGGCCGCCCGCGACTTCCGGCGGCTCGTGGTTCGCTGCGAGAAGATCACCATAGTGTTGCGGATGAGAGGGTGGAGGTCAGAAAGTGGAACACACCGAACGTGAGCATCCCGACGAAGCAGCCGTTGGCGAGCACGACCCCGGTGGTCAACACCTGTGCAGCCGTCTGCTCCTGCCGGTAGGCCTTGCTCTCGAGGGCGTCGTGCCAGCCCGCCAGGGCGGTGAGGAATCCTCCGCCCGCCCGCGCCGCGTTGCCGAGGCGCCACCGCAGTTCGCCGGCGTCGTCCAGGTGTTTGATCGCCTCGGCCAGGTTCACGCCGCGCGCCAGGTCCGCGATGGCCCTGGCCGCCCGGGCCATGAACAAGCGGTTGGCGGTGCCCACGGCCGCGAGTTCGACGGCGCGAGGTTCCGGTGTGCCGGCGTCCAGCAGCGCGGCGAGCAGGGCGGAGAAGTCGCGCTGCGCGCGGTGACGCCGCCACGGGATGCGCATGCCCAGCCAGTCCGGGAGCCCCGGGAACAATCCACCGAGCCAACGGGTGAGCGTGGGACCGGCCATGTAGCCCAGTGCCGCCACGTAGAATGCCAGCAGCATCACAACCTGCACCACCACCATGCTGAAGTAATATCCCCCCAGGAAATCGAACATGGGCGTGGCGCCCGCTCCCAAGTCCTCCGCAATCAGGCGCAGCTTCGGCAGGACGAACACCATGAAGAGGGATGAGACGATCAGCCACGCCGGTGTCAGCACGAACGCCAGCAACATGAGGTAATGATGGCCGGTCCAGGTTTGGGTCACGCCATCTTTAAGTTTCTCCCGGCAGGCAGGCAGAACTTTTCCGAGGTCGCCCAACGCGTGCCCGGCCTGGAGCATGCCGGCGACGGGCGAGGGCAGGAAGCCGGGCGCCTGTTCGAGGGCCTGGTGTGCGGGCGAGCCTTGCTCGACGAGCTTCGCTACGCGACGGAACCCCTTCCCGAGTGAGGGATCACCGGTGCGCGCCAGTGCCAGGATGGTCTGCTCCGGCGCTTGCCCTCGCTTGAGGCCGCTCTCGATCAGGTCGAGGATCAGGCGGGCGCGTTCGTGCCTGCGCATGGGCAAACTGAAGAGCCAGTAGGCGAGGTAACCGAGGCTGGCCACCAAGGGGACCAGAAAGACCGAAGCGATCAGGATCAGTAACAGCGGTTGCATGGCGGATAGGGCCGCGCTGGTCGGTGACGCGGCGCTCAGGGGCCGTCGCCCACGCCGCCGCCGAGCCAAGCGAGTGGCGCGAGGATCAACCTGCACATGCAAGTGACCTGGAGGCAGATCAGGCCGCCCAAAACCACCACGGCCACCGGCAACGCCGCGTAGAGCAGCAGCTCGACGCGGTATTTGGCCCGTTCGAAATAGACCTCCGCAGCCCTCCCGAAACCCCCTGCCAGGTCCTCGCCGCCTTGTCCGACCAGCCACAGAAACAGTGGCGGGAAGAACCGACCGTTGCCTGCGAACTCCTCGAACTTGCCGTGGCCCGCGGCGAGGCGTTGTCGCCAGCGTGCGAGTTCACGCCGGACCTGGTCGCCAGCCTCGAGGGTCTGTAGCAGTTCGATCGCCTGGCCGAGCTGGCCGCCCTGGACCAGGAGCAATCTCATCGAAGAGGCGAACTGGCTGAGATTCGATTCGCGGAACCCCGGCAACCGCCAGCGCAGCCAGTCGCGCCACGAGGGCACACTCAATGCCAGAGTGAAGGCGATGGCCAAACCGGCGACCCAGACCACCGGCATCCAGAGCAACGCCGGCCAATCCACAGGCAGGCCTAGGCCGGGGAAAAGGTCCCCCCAAACCCCAAGCAGGACAGAATGATACAGCCAGTAGAACAACAGCGATAAAGACAGGACCGCCACCAGCACGATGGCCGGATAAACGAGCAATCCCTGGAGCTTGGACCAGAGCGAGTATCGGCGGCGATAGTAGTCCGCCAGCAGGGTGAGCATGCCGGGCAGGTCGTTACCCTGCGCGCCTAACCGCACCATGCTAACATAGAACTCGGGGAGGCGCCGGCGTGGCAGAGCTTCCCGCAGCGGCACGCCCTTGGCCAGGTCCGCCCCGAGTCGTTCCAGCTCACCTCGCAGGCTTCCCGATTGCATCGTGGCCGATAATTGCTTGAGGGCGCCCTCGAGCGGGATGCCGCCCCGCAACATGCCGGCCAGTTGCTGGTTCAAGAAGGCAAACTCATCGTAGTTCATACCAAATTCTCATGCCACGCCGCAGACCCGTTCGTATTCCTGCTGATTCGACAGGCCCAGCGCCACGATCTCACGCGCAGATTGCTCGAGGGTTTGGGCCGGCTGGATGGCTTCGGGGCCCGCGGCACGAAGGCGCTTCCTCAGACCGGTATCGACCCGCACCCATTCGACCAGCGGAGCGCGCCCCAGGTACCCCGTTTGGAGGCAGACCGTGCAGCCATTGCCGCCGCAGGCCCGGCAGAGCCGTCGCATCAACCGCTGGTTGATGACCAACTCGACCGCCGAGAGCACCGCGTATTGGTCCGGGCACATCACCAGCAGGCGCTCGAACACGCCGCGGCACGAGCCGGCATGCAGCGTGGAAATGACCACGTGCCCCGTCAGCGCTGCGCGCACCGCCAATTGCGCCGTGTCGTCATCCCGGATTTCACCCAGCACCAGCACCTGCGGGTCCTGCCGCAACAGGTGCCGCGCTGCCACCGCGAAGGTGAGCCCGCGCGCCTCATTGACCTCGGTCTGCATCAGGCCGGGGATCATCTGCTCGACGGGGTCCTCGACCGTGATGATGTGGCGTCCACCGAGCGCGGCCAGAAAGCGCAGGCAGGCATAGATGGTCGTCGTCTTGCCGCTGCCGGCCGGGCCCGTCAGCAGCAGAAGGCCCGCGCTTTGCCGTAGGAACCGCTCCAACTCGACGGTGACGGCCTCGGGCAGTTCGAGCTCCGGGAGCGGGCGCACGATCGAGGTGTTGAACAGCCGCAGCACGATCTTCTCGCCGGTGACCGTCGGATACGTGGCCACGCGGATGTCATGGTCGGCGCCGCTCTCGGCACGATCGATGCGGCCGTCCTGGGGAAGCGAGTCCTGGTAGGTCTTGAGCCGGGCCAGGAACTTGATCCGACCGAACACCCGTTCCGCCACCTCGGCCGGCAGTTGGCTCACTGGGGTCATGACACCGTCGAGGCGGAAGCTGATCTGGGCTTCCGCGCCGGTCGCGAGCAGATGAATGTCGCTCGCCCCCGCGCGCTCCGCCTGGCGGATGAGATCGGAAAGAAGTTCGGGCGCCGGAATGTCAGCGTTCATGGGCTCAACGTATTCAGAGTTTTGATCGGCGGCCGCGCGGGCCATCACGACCGGCTTTGGTTGTCAGCCTACGTCCACTCGAGTGTCGATCCAAGGGAGGACTTTTTTCGGGGCGGTGGCATGGACCGACACGCCAATGTTCGCCGGCGCCGTGCGCCGGATGGTGGGGGGGCGAGACCAGTCCGCCTAGCCCGAGGCCCAGTTGGTCTCCCCGGGGTCTTTGAATCGCCAGAAAGGAACGAACTGGAAGATCAGCGCCAAGGTCGAGATCAGCAGGGCGAGGAATCCGTGACCGCCTCGGTTCAAATCGAATGGGACGCCCATCAGGACATTGGTTCCGGCGGCGAGGAGAGACATACATAACAGGGTGACGAGAAACACTCTGCGGGACCTCAGTTCGCGCGGGCTGGCGCCGGTGACCTGGCCAAGGGCGGGGGATGTTAGCGCCGCAGTCGCCTGCTGGGCCGGGTTCGAATCAAGGGAAGCTGATGGCTCGGCAGGGCCATGCTGCCACCAGTCCACGAGACGTTCGCAGAGGAGCACTGCCTCACGGCAACTGGCCTGCAGCGAGCCGGTGCCGGCTACACCCAGGTTCAAGGCGCCATTGCGGGCGTTCGCCTGGTCCCACCAACTAACATAAACGCGTGCCTTGCGCCGCCAACTCGGCCCACCCGAGCCGACATGCACGGACTTGATCTGCTGGCGGCGCAGGGACCAGCGCGTGTCCTCCCCTAGATAGACCAGCCGGTGGCCCACTACGAGGAGGAAGCCGACGTCCCAGTCGTAGTGGCCCTCGTAAATGCGCACAGCGGCCTCAGGCGAGAAGCCAACAAAAACGGCTTCCGCGGTGTCCCAGCCAATCCCTTCGTTCTCGAGCCGTGAACGCAGGCCCGAGGCCAGGCGGCGATATCCCCAGAACCCGAGCCGGTCGCTCACGAGCCACAACAGGAAGCACGTGAAGGTCACGGTAGCAAGGGCTGCCGCCCAACGAAGCCCGCCTCCGAGCTCGAGCAGCGCCGCGACCTTCATCCCGAGCGCAGGGACCAGGCCGACGATCGCTGTGTAGGTCCACGAGACCTTGTTGGCCGTCCGGTGCTTGAAGCGCGTGGAAAAAAGCCTCTCCCGCGCCGTGAGCGCGGCCGCTTCCGCGTAGCGATCGGCGGTGGTCTCGACGACGCCTAAGAGCTCCTCGAGACGGTCGGGGGCGATGCCGGACCGGGCAGCGATCCGGCGCGCCCGCCGCAGGGTGGACGGATGGGTGAGGGTGGTCTCGGCCAGGCGGCTCCAGTGCAGCGGCAGTAGATTCAGTCGCATGAGCCGGACCAACCCTGTGATTAACGCCTCCGGATCGCCCGTGAGTTCCGCCGCCCCCGCGTCGGCGGTGCGCTCGAACCGGCGCGCCTGGTAGTAATAGGCTGCCGCGGCCACGGCGATCAGGATCGGCGCTGCGATCTCGAGATGCGGGACCCGGACCGCCTCGAACCCACCCACGCTCGCTATGCCGGCCACGACCCCGATGACGGCCGGGAGCACCGACAGCTTCTCCGGATGGCGATGCCGCAAGTGGGCCAACTCGTGCCCGAGAATGGCATCGACCTCCCGCCGACTAAGCTGTTGCAGCAGGTAGTCGGTAAGGAGGAGGACGCCCTCCTGGCTGGCGAAGGCGTTGGCCATGCGCCATTTCCCGGCCGGCAGCACGTAGATTTGCCGCAGCTTGACCTTGGCCCGCTCGGCGAGGGCGAAAGTCCGGTCGCGCAACGCTCCCTCGGAGAGCGCGTGCAAGGACCAACCGCGCACACGCTGAAGGAGCCGCGCCAGCACCACGTAGCCGATGCCCGTTGCCCCGAAACAGAGGACCGCTGCCCCGGGGAGCTTGACTTGGAGGGCGCCCATGCCCAGGCAAGCGCTCAGCGCGGGCACCACGAGCAGGGCCTTGCCGAGCATGACTTCGACCAACCAATCGCCGCGCGTGCGATCCAGGCCCCGCAGCCGGCAGAGAACCGGATAGGACAGCGCCTCGCAGACCAGCGCCACTACGGCAGGTGGCACGAGAGCAACCGCGAACCTGACGGGGCCGAGCATCGGCGAGAACTCGGTGAGCCGGTTACCCAACGCGGGCAGGAGCCCGAGGTAGAAGACGGCCGCCAGCCAGGCCAGCCACATCGCGTTGAGGATGAAGCGCAACGAGCGCCAGTAACCGAACCAGACCCTCGCAGGCTCCGCCACCCGAGCCCCCAGAGCGGCGCGCAGCAGCCAGACCGTCAGCAACACCGGCACGCCAAGGATCGCGCCGAGCAGGGCGCTTTGGGCGGGACCGGTCATGGGTCAAGGCAGTGGCTGCACTCTCCGCGGCATCCGCGACAACCACTCCAATTCCCCGGCACCGCGCAGCTCCGGCCAGCCACAGCAGATTCGCGGGTCGAGCCGATGGCTTTCACAAGAGGCGAAGTTAGCTCGTTGGTTCGAGTAAAGTCCACAGTAGAGCGCCCCGTTCCGTCTGAGCGACTCCTGGCCGCCGAGTGATAGGTGTGAGGGGGAACGCGCGGGGCCAAGGAACTCGCCCGCACCCCTTGCCTGCGCCGAGGCTTCGGCAGGCATTCGATCCTCTCCCTTTTCGATGCCGCCCCGATGGGGCTCGGGTGGTCACTTCGGGCCGTTCCCCATAAAGAGGTCGTCTCGTCGGGACTACAGTTGTCGCCGGAAGCGTGTCGAGTCGGAGCGGCGTGTCAGGAGGCCCAGACGGCCCGTCAGTGGATGAACTTCACGACCGCC